>Ga0137307_100838_pt1 | contig 33872 bp, 36 predicted proteins | sample NAcewD2O_March_2_FD_97180 | JGI IMG/M metagenome (GOLD analysis project Ga0137307, IMG submission 97180) | Mouse cecal microbial communities from Vienna, Austria - N-Acetylglucosamine amended D2O_March | ecosystem: Host-associated > Mammals > Digestive system > Large intestine > Cecum | place... | reverse complement strand
TGTTTTTGCTATACTTTTGTAGATGGCCTAGTGGCTCAGTTGGTTAGAGCGCCGCCCTGTCACGGCGGAGGTCGAGGGTTCGAGTCCCTTCTGGGTCGTTTGAATATGGGATCTTAGCTCAGCTGGGAGAGCATCTGCCTTACAAGCAGAGGGTCACAGGTTCGAGCCCTGTAGGTCCCATTGTTCATGTTAATCAGGATACTGTATTCTGATTGATGATGTAATCCGAAGATTGCAGGCCGATGTGGCTCAATTGGCAGAGCAGCTGATTTGTAATCAGCAGGTTATCGGTTCGAGTCCGATCATCGGCTCTTGAAAATTTTGTATTTTCATATTATGGATGGATTCCCGAGTGGCCAAAGGGGGCAGACTGTAAATCTGTTGGCAACGCCTTCGAAGGTTCGAATCCTTCTCCATCCATTAGGCAAATAAAATAGAGTTGCTGTATTTTATTTGTTTAAATATCAGCGCGGGGTGGAGCAGTCTGGAAGCTCGTCGGGCTCATAACCCGAAGGTCACAGGTTCAAATCCTGTCCCCGCAATTTTTCAGTCAATGCCCAGTTAGCTCAGTTGGTAGAGCAGAGGACTGAAAATCCTCGTGTCTCTGGTTCGATTCCGGAACTGGGCACTTGTCAGTAAGATATTTTCAGATAATATTATATCATGGGATATTAGCTCAGTTGGTAGAGCACTTGACTTTTAATCAAGTTGTCCGGGGTTCGAATCCCCGATGTCTCATTTATGAGGGCCCGTAAAACGGGCATTTCAGAAAAGAAAGCACTCCATAGAGGGGTGCTTTTTTTCTTATAGGAAACACCGTGTCACTGTGAAGTGCTAAAGTATATAGATTTCCTATAAGAGAAAAGCCCTCCGGGCGGATGCGCAGCTCGCGGAGATGAAATTTATTGCCAGGCAATCCGCTCGCGCGCGAAGAATGCGTAAGCGCATTCTTTTTTATGTACAGCCCCGTGCAGCGGAATTATGACGTTATGCGGCGGGGCGCGCGACGAGCAGGAGGAAGATGTTTCTTCTCTGCTCGATTTCTACAGGAAAGACCCTGTCTGCTCTAATCAGAATTATACATATTACCTTACCTGTCCCTTGCATTCCGTCAGAAAAACAGATAAAATCAGACCGAAACATATTTTTATTTGTAAACATTCGTAATCAGAGCGAACGGATAAGATGGAGGAAAAATGACAGTATTAAAAGAAATTGATGAAAATAACTGGCTTCAGGCAGCAGAGTTAAAGGTAGCGGAAGAACAGAAATTTTTTGTGGCCCGGTCCATAGGAATTTTGGCGAGAGGATATGTGTACCGAAAGGACAGGGCAAAAGTATTTGCCATATCCGACGGAACTGAACTGGTGGGACTTGCCATGGTTCGGGATTTGGATGAAGAACCGGCCTGTTATGATCTGCAGCAGTTTATGATTGACGAAAAATTTCAGGGAAAAGGACATGGAACAAAAGCTCTGCAGGAAATTTTAAAGATTCTGGGAGAAGAACAGAAATATTCCTGTGTGGAAGTATGCGTGAAAAAAGAGGCAAAAGCAGCCATGCGGGTATATGAGAAAGCAGGTTTTCGGGATACGGGATATATCGACGAGGACGCGCCGGATTCCTGTAACCTGATATATGAATTTTAAATAAGTATGCTATTGAACGGCCCATGTTTGAACAGCCTGCATTCTCCGCGCATACATGCAGGCATGACTTACACTGAACACAGGCTATGGCTGAACTGTCACCAAAAAAGTGTGAAAACTGGAAAAGAACTATTGAAATTTCAGAAGATTTCAGAGATAATAGAAATACAGTTTCAATTGTGGAACCGTATGACCAGAAAGGAGAGGGAAAATGGCAAACAGATTTGTATTAAACGAGACATCGTATCATGGGGCAGGTGCAATCCAGGAGATTGCCACAGAGGCAAAGGGAAGAGGATTTCAGAAAGCATTTGTGTGTTCAGATCCGGATCTTGTAAAATTCGGGGTAACAAAAAAAGTATTGGATGTATTGGATAAAGCGGGGCTGGCATATGAATTATATTCCAACATCAAACCGAACCCAACCATCGAAAATGTACAGACAGGTGTGGAAGCCTGTAAGAAATCAGGCGCAGATTACCTGATTGCCATTGGCGGCGGCTCTTCCATGGATACCGCAAAAGCCATCGGTATCATTATCAATAACCCGGATTTTGCTGATGTGGTAAGTCTGGAAGGTGTTGCACCTACACAGAATAAATCCGTTCCTGTTTTTGCAGTGCCTACTACAGCAGGAACAGCAGCAGAGGTAACCATTAATTATGTAATTACAGATGATGCAAAGAATCGTAAAATGGTGTGCGTGGATCCAAAAGATATTCCGGTTGTGGCTTTCGTGGATTCCGATATGATGGCTTCCATGCCCAAAGGATTAACAGCAGCTACGGGTATGGATGCGCTGACCCATGCGATTGAAGGCTATATTACAGCAGGTGCATGGGAATTGTCAGATATGTTCCATATTAAGGCAATTGAAATTATTGCAAAAAGCCTGCGGGGCGCAGTGGAAAATACACCGGAAGGCAGAGAAGGAATGGCCCTTGGACAGTATGTGGCCGGAATGGGATTTTCCAATGTGGGACTTGGAATTGTACATTCCATGGCTCATCCGCTGGGTGCACTGTATGATACCCCTCACGGTGTGGCAAATGCAATTATTCTTCCTACCGTTATGGAATATAATGCGGAGGCTACCGGAGAAAAATAACGTGAAATTGCCAGAGCCATGGGTGTGGAAGGTGTTGATTCCATGAGTCAGGAAGAATACCGGAAAGCTGCTGTGGAGGCAGTAAAGAAACTTTCTCAGGATGTGGGAATACCGCAGGATTTAAAAGAAATTGTGAAAAAAGAGGACATTCCTTTCCTGGCACAGTCAGCTTACGATGATGCCTGCAGACCTGGAAATCCGAAAGAAACCAGTGTGGAAGATATTACAAAACTCTATGAATCTTTAATCTGACAGAGCATAAGTATAAATTTGGTCAGAGAATCCGGCCCTTTGCTGAAAGCAAATCTTAAAGGGGCCGGATTCTGTTTAAAAACTCTTTGAATAAAACATTGCATAACAGGCAGAATGGTATTATAATATAAAAATGCATGTACTGTAAGATGTATATGAATGATAAGGAGGTAAGAAAAATGGCTCAGGTGACAAAAGAAACCATGATTGGTGAACTGCTTCAGATTGATGAAAATGTTGCGCCGATTTTACTGGAAATCGGTATGCATTGTCTTGGATGTCCTTCATCACAGATGGAAACAATTGCAGAGGCGGAAATGGTGCATGGAATAGAGCCGGATGCACTGGTAAATAAAATCAATGATTTTCTGGCAAAATAAGTCCGGAGCAATATAAAGGAACGGAGTAATCACCATATATGAAATCATGTGATTACCCCGCCTTTTCTTTTGCTCAAATGTAACGGATATATCCGGCATATGCCGAAAATATCCGGTTTATATATGATTCGTGAATAAGATTTCTCTACTTATCCAAAATGAAATACCTGAACGATTCCCCCTCCTTTGCTTCTTCATGACTATGAAGTTATTTCGTGATATAACAAAATCTGCAGATGGAACAGCGGTACGGGCTGTCCCATACAGATGTTTCCGGAAATTTCAGATATTTCCGGAATAAACAGAACATTTGGAAAATCCAGGTTCTTTTTTCTTATCCCAAAGTATGGAATGGAATATTCCATAACTGCCAGCACAGCAATTTATAATAGTGATTTTCCGAAAGTTCTGGCTTGTCTGAAAAGGTCTTTCTGCTGAGATGTATAGTAAGAAGTTCCATCATGCCCCGGCGGGGCAGGAACAGAGTCCGAAATACCGACGTTTTATGAAATGTATCTGAATATGAGCAGTCAGACGTCTGCGTGTTTCCGGGTTAATTTTATCGGATTTCCACATACTATATTTATTGAGCCCGATACGTTATTCAGGCACCGGTATGCGAAATAAGATGATACAGAAACGGGGAAATACATGATAACATTTGATGAAATGTGTCTTTAAGACCTTACAGACTGGCAGAACCATCATCTGGAAAAATTCTGCCATAAGTTCCCGACCCTGCGACGGGTTACTTTTCAGAAAAAAAGTGTTATAATAGGTAAGGAAAAGCAGCCGCAGGCCGAAAAAAATGTTGTGGGCTCCTTTCTGTCGGAACCGGACTGACATCTCTGAATCATTTATAGCATACAAATATTACCAAATGCAATAGCTTTTGAAAAATGTTTAGAAAATTAATATTTTTTTTAGAAAAACGGGGAGAGTACGACTTGACGAAATACAAGAATATGTAATATACTTTGAGTACCATAAAAAAGCAGAAAATAACTGGATTTCTGTATAATTTATATTGTTCATTGTTGTATTTATATATAAATTCCCGATGTGGCCATTTAGAAGAAGGAAGGGATTACATGAAAATTGAAAAGGTAAATGAGAACCAGATTCGCTGCACGCTCACCAGAGAAGATCTGGCGGATCGGCAGCTCAAGTTAAGCGAACTGGCGTATGGAACCGAGAAGGCCAAAATGCTTTTCCGGGACATGATGCAGCAGGCAGCTTATGAATGTGGATTTGAGGCAGAGGACATTCCGTTAATGATTGAAGCCATTCCTCTGTCAGCGGATACAATTATACTGATTATAACGAAGGTGGAATATCCGGAAGAGCTGGACACCAGGTTTTCCCAGTTTGCACCGGGCGACCCGGAAGACGATACCAGGGAGGAATATACAGGGGAGGAAAGCGACAGAGTGTTCGAGACAGCAGGAGCTGATGATATTCTGGATCTGGTCCGCAAACTGCAGGAGCAGAGCAAGGGGGCGGAAACAGCCAACTGTGACAACGATTTTATTCCCCTTGAGAAGGCTATCCGACAGAAGCAGGAAGAGAAAGAACCTCTTGTGGTGGACATCACCAAGCTGTTTGTGTTTGATGAGCTGGATGAAGTAAACCGGCTGGCACGGGTGCTGAAAGGATTCTATAATGGCTGCAACGTGCTGTATAAAAATAAACTGAACCGGAAGTATTACCTGATTATCAGTAAGAGTCAGCATACACCGGAGGAATTCAACAAGGTATGTAATATTTTGGCGGAATATGCACATCAGGAAAAATATTCATCTGCAATCAGGGCGTATTGCGAAGAACATTATGAACTGATTTTGAAGGAAGACGCATTGCAGATACTGAGTAAAATTTGAGAATAACCCCTTGTGTTTTTACATGAGGGGTTTTCTACATAGGAGGATGAAATGTCAGATACGGACAGGACGCCGGAAGAAATGGCGGGGAGAAATGAAGGAAAAGCAGAAGATACGGAAAGCAGGAGGGAACGGGCAGCCGCCAGGCGGAGTCCGCGCAGGTCTTCCCGAAGAAACAGACGCAGGCGCCGGAATCGGATGACGCCGGTACTGGCAGCAGTTATTTTTATCACAGTGGTGGTTCTGCTGGCCCTGCTCAGCGTGGTGATTAAGAAATACAGCCCCAGTAAGGAACGCGCCGATTTGAATGAATATTATAATGTTCAGAATGAAGAGGATTTGGCGGTGGTTCTGGACAATCAGCTTCTGGAAGAACAGGCAAAATACTGGGACGGCCATGTATATATGGACTATAAACTGGTGCAGCAATACCTGAATCAGCGGTTTTACTGGGATCACAACGAAAATATTCTGCGGTATGTAACAGGTACGGATGTTGTTTCCGTAAATGCAGGCGCCATGGAATATGCGGTGACCAGGAAAAATGAAAGCACAGACTATGTGATTGTCCGGGTGGATGGAGAGCATATGTATCTGGCGCTTGATTTTGTACAGAAATATACCAATATGGATTTTGCCATGTATCAGAGCCCCAATCGGGTGAAAATCACCTCAGTCTGGGGAGAGATTCAGACCGCTCCTGTTCGGAAAAAGACGGAAATCCGTGTGAAAGGCGGTATTAAGAGCCCCATCGTGGCAGATTTGGAAAAGGACAGCAGGGTGACTATTCTGGATACGGGAGAAGACTGGAGCAGAGTCTGCACAGAAGATGGCATGATTGGCTGGCTGAAGAATAAAAGGCTGGGAGAAACAGGTACGGAAACTCTGGCAAGGGAATTTGAGGAGCCTGTATTTTCCCATTTACTGAAAGAGGGACCGGTGAGCCTGGGATGGCATCAGGTGACAAGCCAGGAAGCAAATGGAAAGATTTCCAGTATTCTGCAGTCCACCAAAGGGGTGAATGTAATATCTCCCACCTGGTTTTACCTGAATGACAACGACGGAAATATTTATTCGCTGGCCAGCCGGGATTACGTTAATTACTGTCACCAGAACAATGTGGAAGTATGGGGGTTAATCAGCAATCTGGAAAATCCGGATGCAGACAGTACCTATGTGCTGACTCACAGTTCCACCAGGGATTACCTCACCAGCCAGATTATTGCAGCGGCTATTGAATATGATCTGGACGGAATTAATCTGGACTTTGAGGCACTGAGCGGCGAGGTGGGGGACGCATATATACAGTTTATCCGGGAACTGTCTCTGAAATGTGAGAATAATAATCTGGTGCTTTCCGTGGATAATTATGTGCCCACAGATTACACTGCATTTTATAACCGGGCAGAGCAGGCGTTATTTGCGGATTACGTGATCATTATGGGGTACGATGAACATTACAGCGGTTCTGAGGATATTGGCTCTGTAGCTTCGATTGGTTTTGTGCGGGAGGGTGTGGAGAATACCCTGAAAGAGGTTCCGCCGGAACAGACCATTCTGGGTATGCCTTTTTATAGCAGAATCTGGGAGCTGACGCCGAAAGAAGGAGCCGGAGAGGATGTGGAGTCTGCTGCCGAGGATTATCTGCCCTATACCTTTACCTGTACGGAGGAAGGTATGCAGACGGTGGAAAACCGTTATACCACTAACGGTGCCCAGCCCATCTGGTCTGACGAGGACGGACAGTTCATTGCGGAGTATGAAAACGGAGGTAAGACGTATAAAATGTGGATTGAGAACGAGGCTTCTCTGGAGGAGAAGCTGAAAGTCATGAAGCAGAATAATCTGGCCGGAGCAGCTTACTGGAAGCTGGGGCTGGAGCGGCCTTCCGCCTGGGATACGATTATTAAATATGTGAACTAGGGAACGAAAACCCGCCGCGTTCATGAAGAAAAATCATGAGCGCGGCGGGTTTTACGAAGGAGGAAACGATTATGTACCAGTTTTTATGTCTGTTTGGGCCGGGCGGGATGCGCACTCGTGCGAATGGAAGATGTCACTACGTGACCGCACTCGGCGCGACAAAATGTGCAATCCCCTCAAGACTGAGGGACAGGGGAGCTGAAGTGGGCTTGCCCACTTTGTTCTCTTAACAACAGCCAGGCGTACTCTGTGCGGATTTTCCCAAAATTGTTTTCCACAAAATGCCGGGCATTTTTTCTTATAAAAAAGCCAAAAAAGCCGAAAAACAGAAAAGACAGAGAATATATACCGGGAAAAAGAAGATAGATATGATTATAGGTAAATGTAAGCGGCAGGCCAGTCACAACAGCCAAATGTCCGGTCACTGCATTTTCGGAAAAACCGGAAAAAAAGCGCCGATAACATAAATGACCGGAAACAGGTTCCCGGAAGTCATGAGGTGAAAGAAATTGAACATAGCAATCTGTGACGATGAAACATATGTGCGCAGTTATCTGCGTAAACTGACAGAACTGTATGAGCCGGACTGCAGGATAACAGAATTTTCGTCCGGGGAGGCACTGCTGAAACATCTGGAGCAGGAACTTCCGGATATTCTGTTCCTTGATATTTCCATGAAGGAAACGGATGGAATGGAAGTGGCCAGGAAAGTCAGAAACCGGACGGAAGAAAAGGGAAAAGGCATATTGGGAAGCCTGCCCCTGCTGATTTTTGTGACAGGCTATCCGGAATATGCCATGGAAGCCTTTTCCGTTCATGCGTTCTGGTTTCTGGTAAAACCCATAAAGGAACCGGAATTTGCAGCAGTACTGGAACAGGCGGTGCGGGAATATCATTGTCTGTCAGACAGAAAGGGGGAATCCTCCGGGGAACTGCTGGTGCGCACCGGGACCACCACCAGAAAAGTGCTTACAGAAGATATTTATTATGCAGAAAGCAGCAACCGCAAAGTGATTCTGTGCCTGGCTCAGGAGAAAATCATTTTTTATGGGAAAATCAGCCGTCTTGAAGAAGAACTTCCGAATCAATTTTTCCGGATACACAAAGGCTATCTGATAAATATGAAATATGTGGAGCGGTACAGCCGGACTGAGGTGCGGATGAAAAACGGCGATACCCTGTTAATCTCAAAATACAAATATCAGGAGTTTGTGAAAGCGTACCTGAATTATATTGCGGAGGAATACCATTGAATCAGGCAAATTACGAATGGCTGCTCAGCCTTTCCGGAATTTTGCATATTATAGTGCAGGTTCTGTGCTTTTCAGTGATGTGGCATGTTTTCTGTTCCGGGAAACATGTTTCAGATATTGTCCTGACGGGAATTCTGGCAATTGTCAATGTTCTGGCAGGTCTGTGGCCGGAAGTACCCGCATGGGTGCGGTATACATTGTCGGCGGTTCTGATTCTGGTTTTTGCTTTTGCGCGGTATCAGAGGCGCCTGGAAAAACCGGTGTTTGTATTGCTGCTGTTTTATCAGTTTCACGGGCTGAGCTTCCTGATTTCCAACAGCATATACCAGTATGGCAGTGAGAAAGTTTTTGCGGCCCTGGATTCGGCGGCCCCGGACTATCTGAGTCTGGTTTACCGGAATACTGCTCTGGGCCAGATAGTTCTGGTATTTGTCTACGGGCTGGTGCTTTTTGCCATGATTGAAATTCTGGGAAAAACAGTCAGAAAATCCTGGGACATGAAGTGGCAGGATGTGATTTTCCTGTCTGTCCTCAACATTGCAGGAGCAATGCTGGCCCGGATTGTGCTGGAGCTGTCCATGATAAAAATGGAACAGGGAATGTTTTTTCTGTTTGAGGAGAGGAAAGACATGCTGTGGAAAGTGCCTGTGATTGCATTGCTGCTCTGGGCGGGAGAAGTGTCAGCTATCTGCATTTTTCAGCGGTATGAACATCTGCAGCAGGAGCGGCAGAAACATTTTGTGGAAGAACAGCAGATGAAATTGCTGAAACAGCGTCTGGAGGAAGCGGAACGTTTTTATGGAAGCCTCCGTAAGGTTCGCCATGAAATGAGAAATCATATGACCAGTATCAGAGGGCTGGCGGCCGGAGGGAATTACCAGGCGGCAGAGCAGTATATGGATAAGCTGGAGGACACCATGGGAACTCTGGACTACCGGTTTGCCACGGGAAATCCGGTAACAGATGTGGTTATCAATGACAAATACCGGAAAGCTGCCGCTCTGGGAATTGATTTTCAGGTGAAATTTTATTACAGGCCGGAGGACACCATTCCGGTTTTTGATTTGGGAATTCTTCTGAACAATCTGCTGGATAATGCGCTGGAGGCCTGTGAAAGACTTGCGGATGAACAGCAGCGCCGAATTTGCCTTTCCCTGAAACGAAAACAGCAGTTTCTGCTGCTGGAGGTGGAAAATACCTTTGACGGAGCGGTGAAATGGGAGGAAGGCAGCGAGCTTCCCGCCACCGGAAAAAGGTCAGAGTCTTCCGGGCAGACGGAGCATGGAATCGGTCTTAAAAATGTAAAGGAGATTGCAGAGCGCTGTCTGGGAAGTATGGATATCAGAATAAGCCAAAATACATTTAAAGTTATGGTAATGCTGCAGCAGGAAACAGAAACGGAGGTATGAAGATGAGAGTGACAGACCAGATTTTGAATACAACAGCAAGGAGAGCCGGAGTACCGGTAAATATGTCGCTGGTTGATTATCTGAACAAAAATACGAACAGCCTGGAAGATATGTTCGGGGTGGATAAAAATACAAATCCGCTCCGGAAAAAGAACTGCGAAAAGCTGGAAAAGGCAGCGGAGGAACTGGCACAGAGCGCACAGGCATTTCTGGCGGAGGGGCAGGATTCCATGTTTGCCAGGGCGAAAGAAAGCGGCAGCAGCGAGGAAATACAGAAGCATGTGGAAAAATTGCTGGAGCGCTACAACAGTACGTTGAAGGATTTAAAGTCCGGTACTTCTTCCATGGATTATTATTACCGTAAAATGTTGCAGGATGCTGCCGCAGAGAACAGCGAGGCCTTTAAAACAGCGGGAATTACCATCAAAAAAGACGGAACTTTAAGTGTGGATAAAGACAAATTAAAGGAAGCGGATGTGGACAGTCTGGAAAAATTATTCGGGGCGTCCGGAACCTTTACCGCGAAAACAGCTTTCCTGGGAGAGCAGATTGCCGATAATGCCAGGGCAAATGCCCTGAGCTATTCCACGAAATATAATTCCGGCGGGAACCGTTATGGATTTCCGGGAAACAAATATGAGTTCTGGGGATAGAGGATGAACAGAAAGAGGCAGGTTACCTTTTATTTTAGCAGGTTGACCTGTCTCTTTTGCATGTTATCCATCCGGCCCTTGTATTCCTTCTGTTATCTGGTAAAGTAACTGGAAAAGGAGGGATTCAAAATGAAAGCAGCCATAACAGCGGAACATCTGAAAAAATATTACAGAGATGTGAAGGCCGTGGATGATATCAGCTTCTCCGTGGAACAGGGAGAGCTGTTCGGATTTCTGGGCGTGAACGGTGCGGGAAAATCCACTACCATCAATATGCTCTGTACCCTGCAGGAGCCCACCGGAGGGAAAGCCCTGATTCAGGGGTTTGAGCTGGGAAAAGACAATGAGGAAATCAAAAATCACATCGGTGTGGTGTATCAGAATAACTGTCTGGATAAATTACTGACCGTAAAGGAGAACCTGCTGATTCGAGGAGGCCTGTACGAGAAAGATACGGTAAAATTAAAGAAAAACCTCGCCCGTGTAACGGAAATTCTGGGGCTTGGGGATGTACTGAAACGCCCCTTTGGAAAGCTGTCCGGCGGTCAGAAACGAAAATGTGAGATTGCAAGGGCCTTAATGCACACGCCGGATATTCTGTTTCTGGATGAGCCTTCCACAGGCCTTGACCCGGCCACCCGGAAAACCATGTGGGAAACGGTGCACAGTCTCCGAAAGGATTTGAACATGACGGTATTTCTGACCACCCATTACATGGAAGAAGCGGCAAAAGCAGACCATATCGGGATTATGCACCGGGGACATTTTGTGGAATATGGAACGCCCTTTTTTCTGAAAGAAAAATATGCAAAAGACAAACTGTATCTGGTACCCAAAAAAGAATATACTCAGGAGATTCAGGCAGAACTGGACGTCCGGAACCTGAACTGGGCGCTCCGGGAAGAACGGATTCTGGTACGGATGGACAATACGTTGTCCGCCATTCCCCTGGTAAAGTCTCTGGAGCAGAAAATAGCGGGATTTGAGGTGGTGCAGGGTACCATGGACGATGTATTTCTGAACGTGACGGAGATTCAGGAGAATCATGAAACAGTGGGAGCTGCCGCAGGAAGGAGATTGCCATGAAAAAATTTTTCAGTCTGACCAGGAGAAACTGCCTGATATTTTTAAGAGACAGAGGGGCAGTGTTTTTTTCACTGCTGTCCATGCTGATTGTACTGATGCTGATGGGGGTATTTCTGGGAAATATGAATGAAGAAAGTGTGGTAAATCTGCTGAACCAGTACGGTGGCGCCCGGAATAAGGATCTGGATGCAGCCCATGCGAAAGAACTGGTGCAGTACTGGACACTGGCGGGAATCCTGATTGTAAATGCAGTTACTGTTACGCTGACAGTTCTTGGAAACCGGGTGTCAGATTTATCTGAAAGCAGGCTGGCCAGCCTGTATTCCGCTCCGGTGAGTCAGGGTGTGATTGCTCTGTCCTATGTGGCCTCGGCAGTACTGGTGGGGGTGCTTATGTGTATGCTGACGCTGGGAGCCGCCCTTTGTTACATTGCAGCCACCGGAGGAACATGGCTGACCTTTGGAGCCCTGGCGCGGATTACAGGTCTGATTGTGCTGAATGTGTGTGTATTTGCAGTGGTAATGTATTTCTTTACGCTGTTTGTAAAAAGCAGCAGCGCCTGGTCCGGAATCGGAACTGTGGTGGGCACGCTGGTGGGATTTGTGGGGGCCATTTATCTGCCCATGGGAAATCTGCCGGAAGGTGTGGCCGCAGTGCTGAAATATATTCCCATATTTCATGGGGCCTCCCTGATGAGAACCGTCTGCTGTGAACAGGCGCTGGAAACCACTTTTGCGGGAACCCCGGCAGAATTGCTGACGGAATACCGGGAATACATGGGAATTACGGTGGAAATGGGCGGGAAAGCGGTGGATTCCCTTTTTCAGGTGTTATTTCTGGCCGGCTGTGGTATAATTGCATTTATATTGACTGTACTGGTGCAGAAAAGAAAGGATATCAGTGACCGCTAATTATGAAAGTGACTATTTTGGATACGGGGCCAGAGGAAGAAGATGAGATTATCATCCGCTGCAGTTCTCTGAATGAAGATCTGATGAAACTGATTAACCAGATGAAACAGGGCGGCGGCAAACTTACGGTATATCAGGACAACAACATGTTTTTTGTGGAGCCGGAAGATGTGTATTATTTTGAAGCAGTGGATCAGAAAGTGTTTGCGTACTGCAGTTCGGAGGTATATCAGGTGAAAAGCAGGCTCTATGAACTGCTGGAAGAACTGCCGGGACGGGAGTTCCTGCGGGTATCCAAATCTTCCATTTTGAATCTGAATAAAATCCGGAGGCTGGCCCCGGCCTTCGGCGGACGTTATGAAGCCCTTCTGGAGAACGGAGAAAAAGTGATTATTTCCAGACAGTATGTGGGGATGCTGAAAGAGAAGCTGGGTGTGTAAGGAGGGAAAGATTATGCTGAAACGACTGGAGGCAATGCTGTCTTTGTTCGTGAAGATTACCACGGGAATCCTGTTTGTGACAGCTTTGTATATTACGGTATATTATGGACGGGAACTGAATCTTCAGGTGGAAATCCTCTGGCAGATTCTGGGCCTCTCTCTGATTTGCACTCTGGGCAGTCTGGTGATACCTGCGGACGGTGAGCGGGAGGTATCCGGGAAATCCATGCTGGTGCGGATTCTGCTCTATTATGTCTATGTGAACATTGTGGTACTGTTCAGCGGTTTCCGGTTTGGCTGGTTTTCCTTTGGCAGTCTGAAACAGGTGCTTGGCATGGTGGGGGCCGTTGCTTTTGTGTATCTTGGAGTGCTGCTGCTCTCTTTCTGGAAAGAATACCGGGAAGCAGAACGGTTAAACCGGAAACTGGAGGGAAGAAAATCTGCAAAATAAAAGAGGGAAAGGAAACTTCTGTACTAGTCTTTTATGTTCCGACATATCTTATTGATAAAGACAATCAGGTGAATCGGATATGAAGAAGAGAATAGAAGTTGTGATGGCTCTGGTGCTGCTGGTGGGAGCATATTTTTTTGCGAGAGAGGGAGCCCATATGGTGGAAAATATGCGGGCGCAGAAGGGAGAAATCTGTATTGTAATCGACGCCGGACACGGGGGCGACGACCCCGGAAAAATCGGGATTAACAAAGAGAAGGAAAAAGATATCAACCTGAAAATTTCCAGAGAACTGCAGAAGCTGCTGGAGCAGGAAGGGATTAAAATTGTCATGACCCGTACCGATGAAAACGGCCTGTATCAGCAGTCCTCCAATAACAAAAAGGTGGAAGACATGCGGAAACGCTGCGAGATTATCACGAAGACAAAACCGGTATTTACCGTGAGTATCCACCAGAACAGTTATCCGGACGAATCGGTCAAAGGAGCTCAGGTGTTCTATTACGGCCAGTCTGTTGAAGGGAAAAAACTGGCGGAAACCCTGCAGAAGACCATGGTGGCCAGTCTGGACCCTCAGAACCACCGGCAGGCGAAAGCAAATGAGAGCTATTATCTTCTGAAAAAAACACCAACGCCCACGGTGATTGTGGAATGCGGATTTCTGAGCAATTCCCAGGAAGCGGCCCTTCTGGCCACGGAAGAATATCAGAAGAAGGTGGCGGAGGCGGTGAAAGAGGGAATCCTGGAATATCTGGGCCAGGGCGGAACACCATAACAGGAAGCCTTTTACGGAATTGCAATCCGGGGGAGAATCAGCTATACTGATAAAAAGAAATTTTTTCAGGAGGCAGTTATGGCGAGAACGGTAGCAATCGGGGTGCAGAATTTTGAAAAAATGATTACAAATCATTGTTTTTATGTGGATAAAACAGATTTTATCCGTGAATGGTGGGAGAGAAAAGATGATGTAACTCTGATTACACGTCCCCGTCGTTTTGGAAAGACCCTGAATATGAGTATGACAGAGCAGTTCTTCTCGGTGGATTATCAGAACAGAGGAGATTTGTTTGAGGGGCTTTCCATCTGGAAGGATAAAAATTATCAGAAGCTGCAGGGAACATATCCTGTGATTAGCCTGTCGTTTGCCAATGTGAAAGAAGCTAATTATGCCGATACCAGAAAAAAGATATGCCAGATGATTGCAGAATTATATATGAAATATTCATTTCTCCTGAAAGAAAAATGCCTGGAAGGGGGAGAACGGGAGTTTTTCAGCCGGATTACCACAGATATGGATGATGTGGACGCCACAATGGCTGTACATTATCTTTCAAAATATCTGTATCGCTACTATGGAAAAAAGGTTATTATTCTTCTGGACGAGTATGATACTCCCATGCAGGAGGCGTATGTGGGCGGCTACTGGAAGGATTTGGCTGCTTTTACCAGGAGTATGTTCAATGCCATGTTTAAAACCAATCCATGGCTGGAGCGGGCCATTATGACTGGAATTACCAGAGTCAGTAAGGAGTCCATTTTCTCGGACCTTAACAATTTAAAAGTGGTTTCTGCCACATCGGAGGAGTACGCTGATTCTTTTGGTTTTACAGAAAAAGAGGTTTTTGCAGCACTGGATGAATGTGGTCTGGGACCAGAACAGGAAGAAGTAAAGCGCTGGTATGACGGTTTTATTTTCGGAGGAAATTCCGGTATCTATAATCCATGGTCTGTTCTGAATTTTCTGGATACCGGAAAGTATCATACTTATTGGGCGAATACCAGTTCAAACAGTCTGGTAAGCAAGCTGCTGCGGGAGGGAAACCGCAGTATAAAGGAGAAGTTTGAAGAACTGCTGCAGGGAAGAAGTATTCGGACGCCTGTGGATGAGCAAATTGCGTATCATCAGCTGGATGAAAATGAGACCGCAATCTGGAGCCTGCTTCTGGCAGCCGGATATTTGAAAGTGCTGAATCATGAAGGAGAAGAAGAACTGGAATATGGTGAAGAGGTCCGATATGAGCTGGCTCTTACCAATTATGAGGTGGAGCGGATGTTTCATGGTATGGTGCGCGGATGGTTCCGGAGTGTGGATGCAGATTACAATGATTTTGTCAGAGCAATGCTGCAGGGTGATATCAGGGGAATGAATGTCTATATGAATGAAATCAGCCTGGAAATATTCAGCAGTTTTGATACGGGAAAAAGACCTTCATCCAGAACGCCGGAACGTTTTTACCATGGATTTGTGCTTGGACTGCTTGTGGATTTGCGAAGACGTTACGTGATTACCTCTAACAGGGAGAGCGGTTATGGCAGATATGATGTGATGCTTGAGCCAAGAAATCCGAAAGAGGATGATGCGGTGTTACTGGAATTTAAGGTGTTTGACCAGACCGAAGAAGCCACGCTGCAGGATACGGTGGAAGCTGCCCTTCGCCAGATTGAGGAAAAAGACTATGCAGCGCAGCTCCTTGTACGGGGAATTCCAAAAGCACGGATTCATCGTTATGGTTTTGCATTTCAGGGAAAGAAAGTGCTGATAGGAACAGGATAACTGACCGGGATATAAAAACAATATAGATTATATTCAACTGCCGAATAAGAAGCATCAGGAAGAACCATTTTTGCAATAGTGTGAAAATGGTTCTTTTCCTACATGATGTAGTGGTTGCGAAGATTACCTGATTATGGGATAATAAGACTCAGAAACAGAACGGACGGGCAGGAAAGAAGGAACATAACAGCTCAGACCAGGATTTTGCATTTGCTGCAACATCCATAAAAATGTGTGAATTCATTCAGGTAATCATATGGAAACAGTAATTGTAAATGTTACGGAAGGCAAACAGAATAAAGAGCGAATCAGAGAATACGTCCATGCAGCAGGTCAGATTATCTGTCAGGGGGGACTGGTGGCCTTTCCCACGGAGACAGTATATGGACTGGGAGCGGATGCCCTGAACCCACAGGCTTCCCGCAGAATCTATGAAGCCAAAGGACGTCCCTCGGATAATCCGCTGATTGTACATATTTCCAGTATGGAAGCATTGGAACAAATTGCTGTAAGGGTGCCGGAACAGGCCCGGAAGCTGGCAGAAATATTCTGGCCGGGGCCGCTGACCATGATTTTTGAAAAACAGGAAACTGTTCCGCTGGAAACCACCGGAGGCCTTAAGACAGTGGCGGTGCGTATGCCGGATCATCCGGTGGCGCTGGCATTGATAGAAGCAGGCGGCGGATTTATCGCCGCGCCCAGCGCAAACCGTTCCGGCAGGCCGAGCCCCACCGAAGCGGAACATGTGGCTCAGGACATGGAGGGCCGGATTCCCATGATTCTGGACGGAGGCCCGGTGGGGATTGGCCTTGAGTCTACTATTGTGGATTTTTCAGAGGAAATCCCCATGATTTTAAGGCCTGGCTATATTACGGAAGAAATGATACGGGGTGTAATCGGGGAACTCCGGACAGATCCGGGACTTAATCCGGAAGATTCGGAGATTCGTCCCAAAGCACCGGGAATGAAGTACAGGCATTATGCCCCTGCAGGAGAACTGATTCTGGTGTCCGGAGCCGGAGAAAAAGTACGGGAAAAAATCAATGAACTGGCCGGGAAAGAGGAAGTAAAAGGCAGAACGGTGGGAATTATAAGTACTGATGAGACCAGAGGCGGATACCGTTATGGCATTGTAAAAAGCATTGGAACCAGGGCGGATGAGGATACCATTGCCCGGCATTTATACAGAATTTTAAGGGAATTTGATGAGCTGAATGCGGAAATCATATATTCAGAAAGTTTTTCCACAGCCGGAATCGGACAGGCGATTATGAACCGTCTGCTGAAAGCGGCCGGACATCATGTAATAGAAGTATAAACGGAGACCGGAAAGGTGGCGGGTATGAAAAGATACAGTAAAATTATTTTCGTATGTAACAGCGGTACAGCGCGTGCACCTATGGCAGAGGCCATTATGAAAGAATATATCCTGAAATTTCCCATGGAAATAGAGAGCCGGGGACTGGTGGTGCTGTTTCCGGAGCCTTTGAACCAGAAGGTGGAGGCGGTGTTAATCAGCAACGGTATCAATGGGGAAAATCAGATGTCGAAACAGCTTGCCCCGGAAGATCTGGTTCCGGAACATCTGATTATTACCATGGAAGCTGCTCAGAAACAGAAGATACTGGAAGAATATGAAGAAAGCGCCGGCGTGGATGTGGAGGTACTGACAGATTTAACGGGAGATGAGCTGGAGATTCTCAATCCCTATGGAGGGACGCTGCAGTCCTATGGAATCTGCTATGAAACCCTGAATAAAACCATACGAAAGCTGGTAAATCTAATAAACGAAGGAGAAGAAACATATGGGAAAAGTGACAATTATGGAACATCCGCTGATTCAGCATAAAATTGGCTGGCTGCGAAGAAGTTCTACCGGTTCCAGGGATTTTCGGGGAATGGTGGGAGAGATTGCCATGCTGATGTGCTATGAGGCCACCAGGAATCTGGAACTTACGGATATAGAGATTGAGACGCCAATCTGTACTGCAACTGTCAGGGAATTAAAAGGAAAGAAACTGGCGGTAGTTCCCATTCTGCGGGCAGGTCTTGGCATGGTGGACGGAATGCTGGCCATGATTCCGGCGGCAAAGGTGGGCCATATCGGATTATACCGGGATCCGGACACGCTGGAGCCCGTGGAATATTACTGTAAACTGCCGGAGGACTGTCCGGAGCGGGAAGTGTTTGTAGTGGACCCCATGCTGGCCACAGGAGGCTCCGCAGTAGCGGCTATTCAGATGCTGAAGGAAAAAGGCGTCAGAAATATACATTTTCTCTGTATTATCGCAGCGCCGGAAGGGGTGGAGGCCATGAAGCAGGCCCATCCGGATGTGGATTTGTATGTGGGAGCCCTGGATGAGGGGCTGAACGACCATGGTTATATCGTTCCCGGTCTGGGAGATGCGGGAGACCGGATTTTCGGCACAAAATAAGCGAGGTGTAATATGAGCAGTAAGAGACAGGATTATCTTAGCTGGGATGAGTATTTTATGGGAGTGGCAATGCTCTCCGCCATGCGCTCCAAAGATCCGGGCACGCAGGTGGGAGCCTGCATTGTCAGTCCGGACAATAAAATTCTGTCCATGGGTTACAACGGGTTCCCTGCGGGATGTTCCGATGATGAATTTCCCTGGAACCGGGAAGGGGAGCCCCTGGACAATAAATACTTCTATACGACCCACAGTGAATTAAACGCTATTCTGAATTACCGGGGCGGCAGCCTGGAAGGGGCGAAACTCTATGTTTCCCTGTTTCCCTGCAATGAATGCGCCAAGGCGATTATCCAGGCAGGTATCAGGACCGTGGTATATGACAGTGACAAATACAGGGACACTCCTTCGGTGATTGCTTCCAGGCGGATGCTGGATGCGGCAGGCGTGCGGTATTATCAGTATACCCATACAAACCGGGAAGTGAAGATGGTTCTGTAACAATTCAGCTCGCGCCATTTAAATCATGCGGGCATGATTCACACAGAAACAGGCCATGGCGGAACTGTTACGTGAAAAATACAAGAAATGAATAGACATTTTCATAAAAAATGGATATAATAATTTCATATGTATGGAAATTACTGTATGACAGCGGAGGTACCCATGTGAAATACAAAAAAAGCGTATATCGTTCTCTCACATTAATTACGCAGTTTGGAATCAACATGTTGGTACCAATTTTTTTGTGTGTGCTGGCAGGGGTTTACATCGGAAAGAAATTTTCCATAGACTGGATTACGATTCCGTTGTTTGCAGTGGGAGCTCTGGCCGGATTCCGCAATATTTTCATTATGGCCAGGAAAATTTATTCCGAAGATACATCTTCCCGGCGTCATGGGACTTCCGGGGAGCAGCATAATCAGAAAGAAAAGGATACCGTTCATGTTAAGAAGGATTAATCAGGCCCTTCCGGAACTGTTGCTCGGCATAGTGCTCTACGGATTTATGATTCAGATTGTCGGCGTATGGTTCGTGGAAGATAAGGTGCAGTATAGCGTGGGGCTTTGGGCGGGAATTATTCTGGCCATGGGGCTGGCAGTCAATATGGCTGTGGTTATCCTTGATACGGTGGAGGCCATGGCAGAGAAACGCTCTTACCGAAAAGCGTCTCTGTATGCCGTACTGCGCTATCTGGCAGTAGTTCTTGGAGTTATCGTTGTCTGGTATTTTGAACTGGGCAACGTACTTGCCATGTTTGCGGGGGTGATGGGGCTGAAAGTATCTGCTTATTTGCAGCCCGTTACACATAAATTTATGATTGCCATGCAGGAGAAAAACGCCTGCAGCCATGAAAATAAAAGGAGGTGAGAGAGTGCAGAGTTCAATTTTACTGTCTTCCGGAGCAGACATTGATATTATGGTACACGGTCTGTTTTCCTATGAGCTGTTTGGACATACCTTCTGGATTACCACAACCCATGTGAGCATTTTAATTGTTATGATAATTCTGATCGGGTTTTCGCTTGCAGCCAACCGTGCCATGAAACATGCATCAGATGTACCGGGAGGCTTTCAGAATGTGGTGGAACTGATTGTGGAAAAACTGGACGGCATGGTTCACGGCGTTATGGGAAAAAGCGGCGGGAAATTTGTCAACTATGTGGGAACTATATTTATATTTATCCTGGTGTCCAACCTTTCCGGTCTGTTCGGACTGCGGCCGCCCACAGCGGATTACGGTGTAACCCTGCCGCTGGCGCTGCTGAGTTTTATCCTGATTCATTTTAATCAGTTTAAATATCAGACGCCAAAGGCCATATGGACAGATATGTGTTCCCCGCTGCCGCCATGGCTGCCAATCTGGTTTCCGATTAACCTGATCAGTGAAATCGCAGTGCCGATTTCTCTGTCTCTGCGTTTGTTTGCAAACGTACTGTCAGGAACCATTATTATGGCATTGATTTATGCGCTGCTGTCAAAGGGTGCATATTTCTGGCCAGGAGCATTACATGCGTACTTTGATGTATTTTCAGGCTGTATCCAGACGTATGTATTCTGTATGCTGACCATGACATACATCAGCAATGCAATCGGAGAGGAAGAGTAACATCCGTAACCAGTTTATTAATGAAATAATTATAAGAAAACGCAAGGAGGAAAAATCTTATGGATAACATTACAGGAGCAGAATTAATCAGAGCTTGTTCAGCAATCGGTGCAGGTCTTGCGGTTATCGCAGGTATCGGACCTGGTATTGGACAGGGTATCGCAGCAGGACATGCGGCATCCGCAGTAGGAAGAAATCCGGGAGCAAAATCAGACATTACTTCTACCATGCTTTTAGGTCAGGCGGTAGCGGAGACAACCGGTCTGTATGGTTTGCTGGTTGCAATCCTTCTGATGTTTGTGCAGCCGTTAAAATAAGGGCATCCCTTAATGTGCAGAAAGCAGCACAAATCAGATGAAAGGAGGACAGGCCTTGGAACAGTTATTTGGCTTAAATCCGCAGCTTTTGCATGACACGGTTCTCTCGATTCTTGCCATATTGTTTCTGTTTACCTTAATGTCTTATCTGCTGTTTAATCCGGCAAAGAAGATGTTGAAGGACAGACAGGACCGCATTAAGAATGATATTGACACCGCAAAGAAGGACAGGGAAGAAGCTGCTGCTGTCAAAGCGGAATATGATGCAAAAATCAGAGGAATCGAAAAAGAAGCTGAGGAAATCTTAAGTGAGGCCCGCCAGAAAGCCCTGAAAAATGAAACCAGGATTGTAGATGAGGCGAAGGAAGAAGCTGCCCGTATCATAAAACGTGCCAACGAAGAAGCATTGCTGGAGAAGAAACGTATTATGGACGAGGCAAAACAGGAAATGATTACCATTGCTTCCATGATGGCAGGCAAGGTAGTGACAGCCTCCATTGATACATCCATTCAGGACACGCTGGTGGAGGAGACATTGAAGGAAATAGGTGAGAGCACATGGCAAAGCTAGTATCCAAAACATATGGGGATGCACTGTTTGAGCTTGCTGTGGAATCTGGTCAGGTGGATGAAATGTTGGAAGAAGCAAGAAGCATACAGCAGATTCTTCGTGAAGACAACGAGCTTTCCAAACTGATGAATCACCCGAAAATCGTAAAAGAAGAAAAAATAGAGATTCTGGAACAGATTTTTAAGGGCAGAGCCCATGATGAAATTACCGGGCTTATGCGTCTGCTTGTTTCCAGGGGTCACTATGGTGAAATGGAATCTGTATTCACATATTTCATTGACCAGGTAAAGGAATATAAAAATATCGGCACTGCTTATGTGACTGCACCCATGCCGCTTGCAGACAGTCAGAAAGAGCAGATTAAGCAGAAATTACTGGAAACCACCCGCTATGTGGAATTTGAAATGCATTACGATGTGGATGAAAGTTTAATCGGCGGCATGGTAATTCGGATTGGTGACAGAGTGGTGGACAGCAGTGTGAAACATAAACTGCAGAGCCTTACCAGGGAATTATCAAAAATACAGTTGAAAGTAGGTGAATGCGCTCCATGAATTTAAAACCGGAGGAAATAAGTTCAGTTATAAAAGAGCAGGTGAAACGGTATGCGTCTCAGCTTGAAGTATCGGACGTCGGTACGGTAATTCAGGTGGCAGACGGAATTGCCCGTATTCACGGTCTTGAAAATGCCATGCAGGGCGAGTTATTGGAATTTCCCGGAGAAGTCTATGGAATGGTATTGAACCTGGAAGAAGATAATGTGGGCGCCGTATTGCTGGGCGACCATAAGAATATCAATGAAGGGGATACCGTTAAGACAACGGGAAGAGTGGTTGAGGTTCCGGTAGGCGACGCCATGACCGGACGCGTAGTCAACGCACTGGGACAGCCCATCGACGGAAAGGGCCCCATTGAAACCACAAAATTCAGACAGATAGAAAGAGTGGCATCCGGTGTTATCTCCAGAAAGTCCGTAGATACACCGCTGCAGACAGGTATTAAGGCTATTGACTCCATGGTGCCTATCGGACGGGGACAGCGTGAGCTGATCATCGGCGACCGCCAGACGGGAAAAACAGCCATTGCGGTGGATACCATTATTAACCAGAAGGGACAGGGTGTAAAATGTATTTACGTTGCCATTGGACAGAAGGCTTCTACCGTTGCAACTATTGTAAAGACATTTGAAGAGTTTGGCGCTATGGACTATACCACCGTGGTTGCTTCCACTGCCAGCGAGCTGGCTCCCTTACAGTATATTGCACCATATGCAGGATGTGCGATTGGTGAGGAGTGGATGGAAAAAGGCGAGGATGTGCTGGTTGTCTATGATGACCTGAGCAAACATGCTACCGCATACCGTACCCTTTCCCTGCTTCTGAGACGTCCGCCTGGACGTGAGGCGTATCCCGGAGACGTATTTTACCTGCACTCCAGGCTGCTGGAACGTGCGGCCAGATTATCTGAAAAATTAGGAGGCGGTTCTCTGACAGCACTGCCCATTATTGAGACACAGGCAGGAGACGTTTCCGCCTATATTCCCACGAATGTAATTTCCATTACAGACGGTCAGATTTATCTGGAAACAGAAATGTTCAACGCAGGTTTCCGCCCGGCAATCAATGCGGGTCTGTCCGTATCGCGAGTAGGCGGTTCCGCACAGATTAAGGCTATGAAGAAGATTGCGGCTCCCATCCGTGTGGAGCTGGCACAGTACCGTGAGCTGGCAGCATTTGCTCAGTTCGGCTCTGAACTGGATGCGGATACTACGGAGAAGCTGGCACAGGGTGAAAGAATCCGTGAAATGTTAAAGCAGCCTCAGTACAGACCCATGCCGGTAGAATATCAGGTTATGATTATTTATGCGGCTACGAAGAAATATCTTCTGGATGTACCTGTGGAATCCATTCTCAGATTCGAGCAGGAGCTGTTTGAATTTGTGGATACCAAATATCCGGAAATTCCGGAATCAATCCGCAGAGATAAAGAAATCAAAGAAGAAACGGAAACCGTACTTGTAAAAGCCATTGAGGAATGTAAGGCACAATTTAAGTAGACGGGTGGTGAATGTTTATGGCGTCCATGAGGGACATTAAAAGAAGAAAAGGCAGCATACAAAGTACGCAGCAAATCACAAAAGCCATGAAGCTCGTTTCTACCGTTAAACTGCAGAAAGCGAAAAACCGTGCGGAGCAGTCCAATCCATATTTTAATTACATGTATCAGACTGTAACCTCAATGCTTGCAAGGTCAGGAAATATGAGCCATCCCTATCTGAAAGCGGGAAGCTCTCAGAAGAAAGCAATCATTACCATTGCCTCCAACCGGGGACTGGCCGGCGGATACAATTCCAATATTGTGAAGCTGGTTACCGACAGCGGTATTCCCAGAGAAGAAGCTCAGATTTACATTATCGGGCGTAAGGCGAAGGAATCCCTGCAGCGGAAAGGCTATGAGATGAAGGGGGACTATTCGGACGTAATCGAGGGCCCCACTTATGAAGATGCTTCCGCAATCTGCAAGGAAGTTCTGGGTGCTTTTACCAGAGGGGAAATCGGGGAAATTTACCTTGCATATACCCATTTTAAAAATACCGTCAGCCATGAACCCACTCTGATGAAATTGCTTCCGGTGGAATTTGACGAAGCAGAACTGAAAGAGGCGGACAGCAATGTGCTGATGAATTATGAGCCCAATGAGGAAGAGGCACTGGATTTAATTATACCCAAGTACATGACAAGCCTTTTCTATGGTGCGCTGGTGGAAGCGGTTGCCAGTGAAAACGGCGCCAGAATGCAGGCGATGGATTCCGCAACAAGCAATGCAGAAGAAATGATCAGTGATTTGACATTGAAATATAACAGAGCGCGTCAGGGCTCTATTACACAGGAGCTGACAGAGATTATTGCCGGCGCCGAGGCCATATCTTAAAGCGCAAAGCGCTTTAAGAACATGGCCTGTTTATCGCAGGCTGCCTCAAAGGAAGAAGCCGCGGAGGCGGCGAGGCAGCCGCGGGCAGAAGTGCCGGTAAGGCACTTCTGATATGAAATCAGGCTGAGGGAAACAGAAGTCTGAGGGATTATCGCAGGCCGGGCCAGAGGAAGAAGCTGCCGGAGGCGGCGAGGCAGCCGCGGGCAGAAGTGCCGGTAAGGCACTTCTGATATGAAATCAGGCTGAGGTGAAATTCAGCCATCAACAATTTTAAGGAGTGAAATTATGGCAGATAAGAATATAGGTAAAATCACTCAGATTATCGGTGCTGTTTTGGATATCAAGTTTTCCGAAGGCAGCCTGCCGGAAATCAACGAAGCAATCAATATTCCGCTGGAAGGCGGAAAGCGTCTGGTTGTGGAGGTTTCTCAGCATCTGGGTGATGATACGGTAAGGTGTATTGCCATGGGTTCTACAGACGGACTGGTCCGGGGCATGGATGCGGAAGCAACGGGAGCCTCTATTACCATTCCGGTTGGCGAGCAGACACTGGGACGTATGTTCAATGTGCTGGGCGAGCCCATTGACGAAGTAGCGCCGCCGAAAAATGTGGAATACATGCCGATTCACAGAAAAGCTCCCACATTTGAGGAACAGGCTACTTCCACGGAAATGCTGGAGACCGGTATCAAAGTCGTTGACCTGCTCTGCCCCTACCAGAAAGGTGGAAAGATTGGTCTGTTCGGCGGAGCCGGCGTGGGCAAAACCGTGCTGATTCAGGAATTAATCCATAACATTGCCACAGAGCATGACGGATACTCCGTATTTACCGGCGTAGGTGAGAGAACACGTGAAGGAAACGACCTTTACTATGAAATGAAAGAGTCCGGGGTTATTGACAAGACCTGTATGGTGTTCGGACAGATGAACGAGCCCCCTGGAGCACGTATGCGTGTAGGCCTGACAGGACTTACCATGGCAGAGTATTTCCGTGACAAAGGCGGAAAAGACGTGCTGCTGTTTATTGATAATATTTTCCGTTTTACCCAGGCAGGTTCCGAGGTGTCCGCACTGCTGGGACGTATGCCTTCCGCCGTAGGTTATCAGCCTACGCTGCAGACAGAAATGGGTGCTTTGCAGGAGCGTATCACTTCTACAAAGAACGGTTCCATTACTTCCGTACAGGCAGTTTATGTACCGGCGGATGACCTGACAGACCCGGCTCCCGCAACTACATTTGCCCATCTGGACGCAACTACCACATTATCCCGTTCTATTGCGGAGCTTGGTATTTACCCGGCGGTGGATCCGCTGGATTCCACCTCGCGTATTCTGGACCCCCGTGTGGTAGGACAGGAGCATTTTGAAGTGGCCCGCGGCGTGCAGGAGATTTTACAGAGATACAAGGAACTGCAGGATATCATTGCAATCCTCGGTATGGACGAGCTGTCGGAAGACGATAAGCTGGTGGTAAACCGCGCAAGAAAAGTACAGAGATTCCTGTCTCAGCCTTTCTTTGTGGCAACTCAGTTTACCGGAATGGACGGAAAATATGTGCCTATTGCAGAAACCCTCAGAGGATTTAAGGAAATTCTGGAAGGAAAACATGACGATGTTCCGGAAGGCCATTTCCTGAATGCAGGATCAATTGATGAAGTTCGCGCCCGCATGAAATAGGGGGGGTGAGCACATGGCAGAGGAAAATAAATACTTTCAGTTGGAAATCATCACGCCGGACCGTGTGTTATACAAAGGGGAAGCCTCCATGGTGGAATTCACTTCCGTGGACGGAGAGATGGGTGTATACAAACACCATATCCCTCTGACTACCGTACTGGCTCCCGGAATTGTAACCATTACAGAAGCGGACGGCAAAAAAGAAGCGGCAGTCCATGCAGGCTTTGTGCAGATTCTGGGAGAAAAAGTAACGTTTCTTGCGGAAATTGCCGAATGGCCCGACGAGATTGACGTGAACCGGGCACAGGCGGCCAAAGCCCGTGCGGAAGAACGTCTCCGCAGCCATGGTGCGGAAGTGGACGTAGCCCGTGCGGAAATTGCGCTGAAAAAAGCACTGGTTCGTATTGATGTGAAACAGTAAAAAAACAGGGGCTGCGGCCCCTGTTTTTTTACTGTTTCATTCCGTCATAAATCTGCTTCCAGGCTTCCCGGCGTCCTTCGGAAAAAGAACGTTCAATCTGTCCGGCAATTTTTTCCTCTCTCAGCCGGGCAGTCAGAAGGGGAGAGAACCGCTTGCCCTCCAGCCCAAGAGCTGTCTCAACGGCTTCGTCAAAAGTCTTGTCAAATCCCATATACAGACACTGCATATCCGTAACGTCATGGAGCCAGTCAATCAGGCCGATAATATCTGTCATCTGACGGTACTGGCATTCCAGCCGGTGATAGGAATCCGGATATCCATGAGTACAGTCGTACCAGGAATGATGTCCGTGAGCAATGGCTGCATAAGGCCGGGTAGATTCCCTGGCAGATAGGGCTGCCTCCCCCGCCAGCGTGTGAAGGTGAGCCATTTCATATTCTTCTTCAAACCACTGGCGTCCTGCCTGGGAATACAGATTGATGAAGTTCACTTTGCCCACATCGTGCAGCATACCGGCTTCCATGGCATAATTCAGAATGCGCTGTTTCTTTTCTTCCGAGTCAGAAATTTCCCGGAACATGTCAATATCGTCGAAAAACTCCGGTTCTTCTTCCAGAATCATCCCGCAGAGGGTAACCGCGCCTTTACCCACAATCCAGGAATGAACAAAGATTTCCGGTGCAAAACGCATCAGAATTTTCATCAGAAAATCTTTATAGGATATACTGTTTCCGGTTTCCAGAAAGGTGGCGGAAAGCTGACGGAGATAGAGGAACAGGGCCTCATTCTGAAAGTCCTCCGGAACAGAATCCACATACTTTAAAATCCGGTGATAAAGGCTTTCGAGATATTCCGTCCGTTTGGGAATCCGTTCCGGATAATCAGTTAAATACTGACAGTAAAAAGCAGGCAGAGAAATGATACCGTACATGCTGTCTGTGGAAAAATCCGTCAAGTCTGTTTTATCCATTAAAAGTTCCATTTTATTCAAAAGGCCGTCCAGAGTGTTCAGCCCGCAGTAATATTCTATGGCATAATAGGCGAAACGTGGCCGGATGGGCGGGTGTTCATTCCGGGAAGAAGCCTCCTGAAACTTCCGTTCATGGACAATATAGACAGATTCCATAATATCGGTCACGTCCTCGGAAGTCATGGTGGCCTCTCTGCTGTGGGAAATGCTGGCCGTCATCTGCTGATGGGTCAGGTAAATGTATTTGTCCCAGGGGAGATCCGGCGCCTTTTCCTGATATTCCTTATCCTGCAGAATCTCCAGAGTACGCTTTATCATACGGATTTTTTCACTGGCAGACTTAAATTTCCCCAGGGACATATTGGCACGGGAACGCAGAATATAGCCACGTGTCTCCGTATCGTCAATTTCATCATAATATTTCAGGTAAGCGGCCGCTTCTGTAAAACAGAGCCGCATCTGAGAAGTATATTTTTCCGTGATGGAAAGGTCAAGTCCCACCAGCTTGTTGCACTGATTGTTGTGGGCCATACCCAGCCAGTATAATTCCCGAATCATGGCATTTCGGTCTCTGGTCAGCCGGGCAAGGGTAAGCAGCGCTTTGTGAATCTGACAGAAAAGCCCTGCATCCAGCGCGTCTTTGTTATTTCCGGATAAAAGTGCGTCTGCAAAGTCCTGCAGCTCCTGCAGTTTATCTTCACCGGCGTTATGTATATGATCCAGAACCGGGAAAAGTTCTCCCCGCAGCAATTCCATATTACGCTTTATTTTCTGCTCTGCCCGCATACGGTCCCGGAGGACTTCCTCCAGATATTCGTCAAAAGAGAGGTTTCCCGGATTTTTACGGGTTCTGAGGGCAGAAATATCTTTTAAACTGGCAATATATTCTTCCTGATATGGCTGCATAATCCTTCTACTCTTTTCTGTTATCTGATCAGGGCATCAAAGCAGTGCTTCGGACGTCCTGACCGCTATTTATGTTTCAGTCGGTTGCGTAAAATTTCCTGCAGACGTTCCGGATCTACGGGTTTGGAACAGTGTTCGTTCATTCCGGCTTCCCGCGACAGACGGATATCTTCCACAAAGGCATTTGCAGTCATGGCCACAATCCAGACACTTTCCGCGTCCTTTCTGGAAAGCTGCCTGATTTTTCTGGTAGCTTCATAGCCGTTCAGAACGGGCATCTGAATATCCATGAAGATAACGTCATAATAGCCTTCCGGAGAAGCTGCAAATTTTTCCACAGCCTGGGCGCCGTTGTCGGCCACCTCTGTCTGAACGCCGATGAGGGAGAAAATTTCCACCGCAATTTCCTGATTCAGCTCCACATCCTCTACCAGCAGAATACGGTACTGGCTGTAATCCATGTCAGGGCTGGCGTAGGGGTCTTCTTCCATATCTTCCCGGTTTGTCAGACCGGAAATGGTCTCCAGCAGCCTGCTTTTAAAGAGCGGGCATGGAACGAAAGCATTGATTCCTGCGCGGGTGGCCTGATATTCCATCTGGGCCCAGTCTGATTCCGATACCAGAAGAATCGGAAAATCCTGTCCTGCCAGATGGCGTACATGGGAGGCCAGTTCCAGAACCGGCATGTCGTCCAGTTCCTGTCCCAGCAGCATGGCACAGGGCATACGGTTTTCATACTGCTCCTCTGTCAGCCATGTAACCACATCCACGCCGCGCTTCATATGAACCGGCACCAGTCCTCCGTCTTTCAGGTATTCCAGAATCGGGGGCAGCCTGCTTTCCATGTTTTCTGCCACCAGGATTTGCTGCCCTGCCGGGAGATTCAGTTCTTCCCGATTCTGGAGAGCCACCGTAAACGGAAGGGTTACATGGAACGTACTGCCTTTCCCTTCCTGGCTTTCCACCCGAATCTGTCCGTCCATACGGTCTACCAGATTTTTCACAATAGACATGCCAAGGCCGGTTCCTTCGATTTTGCTGGTGGCGGCGTTGGTTACCCTTTCAAAAGGAAGAAAGATTTTCTCCAGAAATTCCTGACTCATGCCCATTCCGTTGTCTTTGCAGACAAAGTCAAACCATACCTGCCTGCGTCCGGTGGAATCCGGCTCTGCGGGCCGCTGCCGGAACTGAATCAGAATTTCTCCTTCTTTTTGAGTGTACTTTACGGCATTTCCGATAATATTAACCAGAATCTGCCGCAGATGAAGGGGATCTCCGATGAGATTTTCTTCCTGAATCAGACCGATTTCTATCTGGAGGTTCTGATTCTTCTGGGCTGCCTGGGGACGTACAATGACGGCAATGTCGTGAACCAGATCCGCCAGAGAAAATTCTTCTTCATTTAAGGAAAGCCGGCCGCTGTCAATACGGGACATATCCAGCACATCATTGACCAGACTCATCAGGTGAGTGGAGGACGTTTTGATTTTGAGAAGGCAGTCCTGCACTCTCGCTTTTTCATCAATATGGGACAGTCCGATGGAGGTCATTCCGATAATTGCATTCATGGGAGTGCGGATATCGTGAGACATATTGGACAGGAAAATACTTTTTGCTCTGTTGGTCTCCTCTGCTTCCTGCAGAGATTTTTCCAGCTCGGCAATACGCTGCTCCAGTTCTGCAATCTTCTGCCGGTTTCGGGCGGAATCTGTTATTCTGTTCTGATTTGAATTTGTTACAGGATAATCTTTGTTTTCGCTCATATTGCTGTTCTCTACACTTTCTGTTTGTGAATTGTTACTGTTCCGTTCCTTCCGGTGTGAGCAGTAACTATGAATCTGCCACGGCTGCTGTGCAGTTTATGCACGGGGCAATATAATATCAACATTATACCATAGAAAATGCAAAGATTCCATACCTGTTATTTTTTCAGATGAAAAACGTAACAGGGAAGCCCGGACTGAAATGTTACTGAAAAACAGTCCGGATTATGTTATAATAAAAATAAAAAATTATTTTGCGGAGATGCAAGAATTTTCCAAAACGTATCGTATTATAAGTAGAAAATAAAAAATGATAATGATTCAGAGAAAATCAGGAGGTCATATTATGAAAAACCGTAAGAAAGCATTGATTGCAGGATTAGCCTGTGCCGCGGTTCTTGGGATTACCATTCCGGCAGCAGCGTTCAGTATGCAGAATCAGGAAGCACCGCTGAAAAAGGAACAGGTGGAGCAGAAGGCGGAAGTAAGACAGTCCGGAGCGGAAGATATGCTGAAACAGGCTGTTCAGACAATCAATGAAAAAGGCGAAGAGGTAACTGAACCGGAAGATGTGATACTGCCCACGGTGGCGCCGGCAGATGTAACAGAGAATCCGGATGCCGGTACAACAGCGGCTGTCTGTCCTTACTATGTGGACGCCAATGGGGATGGATACTGCGACCACTGCGCCCATAACGGAGTCTGCGGCAATTATACGGATGCCAACGGAGACGGAATCTGCGATTACTGTACTCATAACGACAGCGGACACTGCGGCAATTATGTTGATACCAACGGAGACGGAATCTGTGACAACTGGAACGGTAACGGCGGCAATGGAAATGGCGGCGGACACCATGGCGACGGACACCATGGAGGACATCACTGGTAAGAAGAACAAAGGGGATACTTTATGCGTGGCGAACAGGAGGTCGAACAGGCAATAGAGACGTACGCCGATATGATACGGAGAATTTGCCTTTTACATCTGAATAACCATGAGGATACGGAGGATGTGCTTCAGGAGGTATTTTTGAAGTATGTCCTCCATTCTGCGGTCTTTGAAAATTCCGAACATGAAAAAGCATGGCTGATTCGGGTGACACTCAATGCCTGTAAAGATTTGAAAAGAAAGCTGTTTCGCCATGGGACGGTGCCGCTGGAAGTGCTTGCAGAGGAAGCTGCCAGTGTGAAGCCGGAGCAGATGGAGATACTGGAGACAGTGCTTGCGCTTCCGGCAAAATACAAGGACGTAATTTATCTCCATTATTATGAAGGGTATACTGCCAGGGAAATAGGAACTATGCTGCATAAAAAAGAAAATACCATATATTCTCTTTTATCGCGGGGACGGGAAATTCTGAAACAGAAGTTAGGAGGTGGCGGCAGTGCATGACGAGATTCGGGAAGCGTTTGGACAGGTACGTGCAACAGAGCAGATGAAACAGTCCGTATCAGAATATCTGAATCAGAACAGGCGGAAAACCGTAAAAGGCTCTATCCGGGTCAGCCTGGCACCGTTGGTTTCGGCCTGTGCCCTTTTGCTGCTCTGCGTCGGAATCGGGAACTGGTATTTTCAGGAAATGCCGGTATCTTATGTGAGCGTGGATGTAAATCCTTCCGTGGAACTGACACTGAACCGCAGAAATCGTGTGACTGCTGCGGAAAGCCGGAATGAAGAAGGGGCGGTTGTTCTGGAACATCTGGAACTGGAGGGAAAGGATTATCTGGAGGCGGTGGAGATGCTGGTAGGAAGCAGGGCCATGCAGAAGTATCTTACGGGAGATGCGGAACTGACGGTTACGGTAGCCTCATCAAAAGCAGAGGAGCTTCTTTCCGGTCTGGAAAACAGCGAAGTAACCACCCATTACCACGGTATGTGCCGGAGCGCCGATATGGACACGGTGAGGTCTGCCATGAGAATGACATGTCTCTGGGAAAATATCAGATGTATCAGCTTCTCTCCCGGTATAATTCAGAACTGACAGCGGAAGAATGCCAGTCGATTCCCATGTGCCAGCTTGGACGCCTCCTGGCTCAATATGAAAACGGCAGACAGGAAGCGGTGGGAGAAGAAGAACTGACAGAGATGGAATCAGGCTGCGGCCATGAAGGCGGCAGCCACCATAGCGGAAAAGACCATCACGGAAATGGCCACCACAAATGTAAACCAACAAAATAAAATAGTTGACAATTGAAAAAATCCTGTGTATAGTTGTCTCAGAAAGAGAAAAAGAAGAATGCACAGGAGGAAATTATGGGAAAAAAATTAACAGTGAAAGAAATTGTCTGCGGGGGTATGTTCACAGCACTGGTAGCGGCAGGGGCTTTTATTCAGGTTCCGGTACCGGGAATGGACTATTTTACCCTGCAGTTTTTATTTGTATTGCTGGCGGGAATGATACTGGGGTATAAAATGGGGGCAGTCAGCGTAGGCGTATATGTACTGCTGGGGCTGTGCGGTCTGCCGATTTTTGCAGCAGGAGGCGGAATCGCCTATATTTTCCGGCCCAGTTTCGGCTATCTGATGGGATTTATCCTGGCGGCTTTTCTGGTGGGGCTGATTGTGGAAAAATCCGGAATTCGGGGATATGGAAAGTATTTAATTGCAGCCTTTGGAGGTTTCGTGGTTACATATGCAATCGGACTGGTATACAAATATATGATGCTGAATTACTATGTGGGGGAGAAAACAGCTTTTGCCATGGTGCTGGCGGACTGTTTCCCTCTGGACATGCCGGGAGATATGGTGCTCTGTTTTCTGGCAGCAGGACTGGCTGTCCGTCTTGTACCGGCTTCCCGGAGTATTCTGGGTACTCTGGCAGAGTAAAATCCGGAACAGAGATTTCTGACAGTAAAGCGGAGGAGAATTATGGAGAACAGACTTGGAATTCTGAAAGAAAAAGTTTTGAAGGGATATCAGATTTATAAAAAGGAAGCCCTGTTTCTGGCAGAGCAGCCCCTGGAAGAATTGTGCGAAGGAGCCGATGAAATCCGCCGGGCTTTTTGCGGAAACGATTTCGATTTATGTACAATTATCAATGGAAAGAGTGGAAAATGTTCTGAAAACTGCAAATATTGCGCACAGTCTTCTTTTTACCAGACCCATGCGGAGAGCTATCCTCTGCTTGGCACGGAGGAACTGGTAAAACAGGCAGAGTACAACAGCCGGCGAGGCGTACCCAGATATTCCATTGTTACATCCGGAAAAAAACTGAGCAGTGAAGAAGTGGAACAGATTTGCGAGAGTATCCGGCAGATAAAAAAATCAGCGGACATTTCAGTCTGCGTGTCTTTCGGACTGCTGGAAGAAGCAGATTTCCGAAAAATTAAAGCAGCCGGAGCAGAACGGGTACATAATAATCTGGAGGCTTCCGAAAAATATTTTCCGGAAGTCTGTACCACCCACACCTGGCAGGATAAGATTCAGGCGCTGGAAGCTGCAGGAGCGGCCGGACTGAGTGTCTGCAGCGGCGGTATTATGGGGCTGGGAGAAACCATGGAAGACCGCATTGACCTGGCACTGGCCCTGCGGAATCTGGGGGTAAATTCCATTCCAGTCAATATGCTGAATCCCATTCCGGGCACTCCGTATGAAAAAAATCCCCGGCTTACGGAAGATGATATGTGCCGGATTGTGGCGGTGTTCCGTTTTATTCTGCCGGAATCATTTATCCGCCTGGCGGGAGGCAGAGGACTGATGGCGGATCAGGGAAGGAAATGTTTCCGGTCCGGCGCAAATGCGGCTATTACGGGTGACATGCTGACCACAGCGGGAATCACCATCCAAAAGGATATGGAAATGCTGAAAGAACTGGGCTATCA
>Ga0137307_100836_pt1 | contig 33903 bp, 28 predicted proteins | sample NAcewD2O_March_2_FD_97180 | JGI IMG/M metagenome (GOLD analysis project Ga0137307, IMG submission 97180) | Mouse cecal microbial communities from Vienna, Austria - N-Acetylglucosamine amended D2O_March | ecosystem: Host-associated > Mammals > Digestive system > Large intestine > Cecum | place... | reverse complement strand
CGCAACAGAGTGCAGATGCGGACAAAAGCATTCAAAGAAATATTTGAATTCATAATAAAAAAAACTTTTTATTATGGTAAAATCACAGAATATCCGGAATTAACTGAATATTTCTTCGGAGGAAACCTGGATTATCCGGTATTCTCCTTCCGTCAGCCCATAAGCCAGGGCGATGCTCCGGTCTGCTTCTTCATAATATTTCATCCATCTTTGGGAATCTGTTTCCTGCATTAACTTTTCGGCCAGGGAAATCATGTGCTGCTGTTCCTGCTCCGGAATGCGGGGAATGGGAATCTGTTCCAGGCTGGCCCGCAATACCTTCAGTGAACGGAATTTGTTCTCGTAAATAAACTGGGCAGTTCTGGAATTTAAAACAGCCAGAATATAACGGATGTCCAGATGAGGAATCTGCGGAATTAAAATATTGCAGCTGTTTAAAGACAGTCTCTGTCCATTGTCATAGGCAAATACGAGCTGACTGCCGATAAAGCGGTACAGCAGCTTTTCTTTTGCCCGGTAGCAGGCTTCAGGGGCGCACTGCTGGAAGTTTTCCGGCTGCCAGGAGAGATATCTGTTCCGGGGAGTAATCTTATATTTTTGAATATCGGCGCCTTTGAGTACGACTTCGTTATGGGTGGTTTTCCTGTGCCCAAGCAGGGCGGAATTATTGCCTGTGACGATTCCCAGGGCAAATTCTGCCTGGCCTTTCAGGAATGTCATGTGGTGCTGCCGTTCTGTTTTTTCGATTAACAGACAGGCCTCATCTGTTATATGAAAATTAAAATTTTCAGGATTTACTTTGCGGCTGAGGCGTATTTCAAATTCCTGATTTGGGCCGGAAATCTTCATGCTTTTTGTATCCAGGGGCAGTCCGGTATTTGTTATCTGTAAAATAGCGGCCGGGCACTGTACCTTGTGGAAAACATTTCCCAGATATTCCAGACGGTCTATATGAGTCTGCGCTGCAATCAGCCTGCGGACAGGCAGATGGGATTTTACATGAAGCACTGCTTCCGGGATTACGAATGCAACGGTACCATTCGGGACAGTCCGGTTCAATGCCTGTTCCAGGAAAACATCACAGGATTCCGTGTGTTTTTTTACGGCAGTCCGGAAATTCTTTTTTAAAAATGTTTCAGTAGTCTCATCAAACTGAAAGCCCCAGGGAGGATTTCCAAGAATCAGATGGTACCGGCGGGAATCTTCATCCAGAAGAAAGTCCTGCAGGCGGATTTGTGCCCGGATTCCGGAAACAGGGGTATGCGGAAATTTCAGGGCCATGTTGATTCGGGCGATGAAAATGCTGACGGCGTCAATATCAAATCCGAAAATCTGTTCCGGCGCAATACTGTCCGGAAGCTGCAGCAGGAAGTTTCCGGTGCCGCAGCAGGGGTCCAGAATGAGAAAAGATTTTTCCTGAGGGAGTTCTGACAGCAGGTTTTCTATTAATTTTTTCACAATATGAACAGGGGTGTAGTAGGAGCCTGCTGCTTTCCGTTCTCCCAGATTTTTCAGGGAAATATAAATCATACCCAGTATGTCTGCTTTTTTTTCCGGCAGAACGGTAAAGGGAATCTCCCTGAGAATGTCTGCCGGAGGGAATGCAGATAAATGTCCGGAGTTTTGCCGGGGGGACAATAAACCGGAGGCCGGTTCTGTGCCTGTTAAGAGCTCGTGAACCAGCACCTGGTACTCGCCCAGGGGCAGCGTTCCTCTGAGAAAAGGAAACAGAAGGGGTTCCGTAACTTCCGGTTTCCGGTTTTCGGCGGGGCACAGAAGCTGCAGAGCACATTCTGCCAGGATTGCCCGGATTTGACTGTTTGTCAGGGAAAAGCCTGACAGTTGTTCCAGTATGTGTTCGACAGAAGGCAGATTGGGGGAGTCTGCCGGAAGATAATTTCGATACATGCTGCTTCCGGTGATATATTTCTTATTTCTCCTGGATTTCAGAGTGTTTCTGTGTTTCTCTTTCAGTTGTGTCAGCAGTGCTTCGGTATATGTGACGGAAAAATACGGTTTTCCTTTCCGCTCTGCGGTGGGAGAAATTTTTCCCAGTCTGAGCCAGTTCCGTCCGGTAGCCTGAGAAATGGAAAGAATACTGCAAAGTTCAGACAGGGAATATTCTTTTTCATCAGATGATTTCATGGTTATTCTCCGGTAATCACAGGTGTCTGCAATAATTGTGTTCATATTTAAAAGAGTTTCTGGATATGATAAAGCATAACATAAGGTTATTGGCCTGTCAAAAGGGCGGAAAAGGAGATGCGATGTGTACCAGTATTTCGATGAAAACAAAGGATTTTTATTTTGGGCGTACCATGGATCTGGCAGAAGGATTTCAGGAGTGCGTGGTGTTTACGCCGCGGAATTTTGCGTTTCAGTTTCGGAAGGAGGGAATGCTGCACCGGCATTATGCCATGCTGGGAATGGCCTCTGTGATAGAAGGAATTCCTCTGTATGCGGAGGCTGTAAATGAGAAGGGACTTTGTATTGCGGGGCTGAATTTTCCTGACAGCGCGTATTATCCCATGGAAGAGGAGGAAGGCAGCGCCAGTATTTCTCCTTTTGAACTGGTGTACTGGATTCTGGGAAAGTGTGCTTCTGTGGAGGAGGCCAGAGAACTTCTGGCGTCCACACGTTTAATCGGGATTCCTTTCAGTGAGGAAATACCTCTGACGCCTCTGCACTGGCATATTGCAGACAGGGAATCTTCTATTGTACTGGAGTCCACCAAAAGCGGGCTGGAGGTTTTTGAAAATTCTGTGGGAGTGTTGTCAAACAATCCGTCTTTTCCGTTTCAGATGACAAATATCTGTCAGTATCAGAATCTGATTACAGGCCAGCCTGAGAACTGTTTTAACCGGATTTCCACTTTGCAGCCTTTTGGGCAGGGACTTGGGAGCTTTGGCCTGCCTGGGGATTTTTCTCCGGCCTCCCGTTTCGTAAAGGCCTCTTACCTGAGTATGAATTCGGTCTGTGAGGAGGATGAGCAGAGCAGTATTTCTCAGTTTTTCCATATGCTGGATTCGGTGGCTATGGTAAGAGGAAGTGTGGTTACTCCGGAAGAACGTTATGAGATTACCAGGTATGCCTGCTGTATCAATGCAGATAAGGGAATTTATTATTATAAGACTTATTCCAACAGCCAGATTACTGCAGTAAATATGAACCGGGAAAATCTGAATGGCTGCCAGTGCAGGAGATTTCCTCTGAGAACTTCCCAGCAGGTGGCCTGGATGAATTAAAACAGGAAATATGAAAATAGAAAAAGTGCCGAAATCCCTCATATGAAAGGAAATCGGCACTTTTGTCCTGTACCATATAATCGATGCGACAGGATTTGAACCTGCGACCTCTGCGTCCCGAACGCAGCGCTCTACCAAGCTGAGCCACGCATCGACATCACTATGGCATAATAACATACTTTTTGAGGTTTGTCAACAATTTTCTTTCAGGAACGAAGGCCGGCCCGGATTAGCTGATTCCGAATCTGAGGCCCGGCAGTCATGGCAAGAACCATCTTTATAAGATCCCCCGGTATAAAAGGAATAACTCCGGCAAACAGAGCGGCCTTAACGTCCAGACCGGCCTGAACAGCCAGCCATGCGGTTCCAAAGGCGTAGCAGACAATGGTTCCCAGAATCATTCCGGTCAGACAGAGCATACGGCTGGAAGCAAATTTCTCAATGAAAATCCCGGCGATAACAGCCATAGGGAGGAAGCCCACCAGATAGCCGCCGGTGGGGCCGAAAAGTTTTTCCGGTCCGCTGGTGAACCCGGAAAAAACAGGCAGGCCGGCCAGACCAATCAGCAGATAGACCAGATAACTGATGGCTGCGTCCCTGGTGCCCAGAACGTACAGGGAAAAATAAATGACAAGGTTTGTCAGGGATATGGGCACCGGCCCAATGGGAAGGGAACAGGGGGCCAGAATACAGGTAACGGCAGTAATAAGGCCGATGACAGCAATCTGGCGGACCGAAAAGCCGGTGGGAGAAGAAAAAGAGTTTTTTGTGTCTGACGATGTTTTTTTCATAAATATCCTCCAAAATTTTTTATGTGCTTACAAGTATAATAGCAGGCTGACAAAATGTCAACTAAAAAAATATATTAGTTTACAATTTAAACCGATTGTACATTTGTAAAGGAAATGTTATAATGAATCAATATTCTGAAAAGGAGAGTGCAAAATGAACAGGTTAGGGTATGTTCCGGTTTGCAGCAGCAGTCCCATGTCAAAAACATGTAAAATTCATGTTTACAGGATTACTGCGCCCTTTTTCAGAAAAATTCAGTGATTTTGCTCCTGTGAAACCACCACGTCAGAAGGTTCTGAAAGATAAGATTTGCAGTAATTCCAGATGAGTTTGGCCCCTGCGCGGCGGCCAGACTCTTTTTGCCTTACAGGATTAAATAATTATGCGCAGCTCGCGGAGGTGAAGTTTATTCCCGCAAGCAATGAGGAAAATAGCCATGCTTGTATGGGTATTTGATTACAAATCTGAATATGCAAAGTTCCATATGGGTGCTGTATCTGGCATATTGCGGGATGAGTCTGGCAGAAATCGGAATACTGGAGGGGGTATATCATGCAACCAGTATTTTTGGCTGGTTTGCCCTGAGTTTTATGATGCAGGCCCTGGGAAATAATTTCAATTCAGGCTCGGAAGAGGCGCTGGTTTATGACAGTATGAAATGTCTGGGCCGGGAAGAACACTGTATGGGCGTATATGGTAAATTAAATGTTGTAATAGAAATTTCTCAGGGGATTGCCACGGTTCCGGGCGGTATTCTGGCAGAATATTCTTATTTTTCATGCTACAGTGCATGTCTGGCAATTGGAGTGCTGGCTCTGCTTCCGGTATCGTTTATGACGGAGATACCCTGCGGTTCTTCCGGAAAAGAAACGGGAGGTGTCCGGGAACTGGTGGTACGGCATTTTAAAAACAGTATTATTTTGAGCTGGGTTATAATAAAATCCAAATCAGTCTGATTCTGCTGCTGACAGGCGGGGCCTCCTGTCTGGGAGCTGTGATGAGCGAAAGGATTTTCCGGAAATACCGGGAGAAAACATCTTTTGTGGGAGCAGTGGTAATCGGGGCTGGTTCTGGTATTTACCGTATGCTGGAATCGAAGAGAAGAGTAAAAGGCTTCAGATGTTTTTCATCTGCCGGACAGCAAATGTTGCAGAATGGGTTACTCAACGAAAATTAAACTTGATTTCCCCGGAAATACGTGATATATTTAGTTTAAAATTAAACTATGAGGTAAGAAGCATGGACTGGATGCTTGAGGGTCTTCTGCAGGGGACCCAGTTTCAGACATTATATAACCGGAGAATCGAAGCATTGCGGGCAGAATATAACCTGCGGAAAATTGATATTGACATTCTGTATTTTCTCTACAAATCCGGGGAACACAACACATCAAAAGATATCAGCAGTCTCAATTTATTTAACAAAGGGCATATTTCCCAGTCTGTGGACCGTATGGCGAAACAGCAGCTCATCTATGCGGTTCCGGACCAGGCAGACCGCCGATGCAGGCATCTGATACTGACGGAGCAGGCAGCCGGAATAGCAGACCGGGTGACAGAGCTGCGCAGACAGATGTATGACATCATTCTGAACGGAGTGACGGAGGAAGAGAAGAAGGTATTGCTCCAGGTATCCGGGAAGGTCAGCCGGAATATGAAAAATGCCCTTTGCAGCCGAAGGAGGTACAATATGCGAAATGAAAACGAATTGATGAATTACGCCATAAAACAGGAAACAGTCTGCAGGAAAAACGACAGTATTTCAGATAAATTATTTGAGGAGTACGGAGTAAACCGGGGACTGCGGGATATGAATGGAAAAGGAGTGCTCACAGGTCTTACCACCATTTCCAAAATTACATCTTTTCAGGAAGTGGACGGGGTGAAAACTCCCTGTGACGGACAGTTGTGGTACCGTGGCTACAATGTGCAGAATCTGGTGAAGCGCATGGGTGACGACGGATTTGGATTTGAAAAAACAGCGTATCTTTTGCTGTTCGGAGAGATGCCGGGCGAGGAAGAACTGAAGGAATTCTGCGGAATTATGGCCCGGTGCAGGACTCTTCCCACCAATTTTACCAGAGATGTCATTATGAAAGCGCCTACCAAGGACATTATGAATTCCATGACCAGAAGTATTCTGACACTGGCTTCCTATGACAGTCAGATGGATTCTCCGGAAGTCATCAGCAACAGTCTGCGTCAGTGTATTGAGCTGATTAGTATTTTCCCCATGCTGGCTGTGTATGGATATCATGCCTACAACCATTATGAAAATGATGACAGCATGTACATACACCGGCCGGAGCCGGAGCTTTCCACAGCGGAGAATCTGCTGCTTATGCTGCGGCCGGATAAGCAGTACAGCAAGCTGGAAGCCAAGGTACTGGATGTGGCGCTGCTTCTGCATATGGAGCATGGCGGCGGAAATAATTCCACCTTTACCACGAGAGTGGTGACTTCCTCCGGTTCCGATACATATTCTTCCATTGCGGCGGCTATGTCTTCCCTGAAAGGGCCCAAACATGGCGGAGCCAATATCAAGGTAATGGAAATGATGGAAAATATCCGGGACCATATCCGGGATGTTCATGACAAAGAAGAAATCGAAGCGTATTTAAGTAAAATTCTGGAGGGAGAGGCCTTTGACGGTAAGGGACTGATTTATGGAATGGGCCATGCGGTGTATTCCCTGTCTGACCCAAGAGAACAGGTATTTAAGAAATATGTGGAGAAACTGGCATCGGCCAAAGCAAGGGAGGAAGATATGCTGCTTTATAACAGCATTGAGGAACTGGCTCCAAGACTGATTGCACAGAAACGCCATATTTTCAAGGGTGTAAGCCCCAATGTGGACTTTTACAGCGGGTTTGTTTATGATATGCTGGGCATTCCCAGAGAGCTGTATACCGCTATATTTGCCATTGCCAGAATCGTGGGCTGGAGCGCTCACCGGATGGAGGAGCTGATTGGAATGAATAAGATCATCCGTCCTGCCTACATGAGCGTGATGGAAGAAAAGGAATAAAAATGTGCTGCTGTATTGAAACAGCAAAGGACAGAAGTATAATCCGGATTTTATTTCCGGGAGAAGGGCTGGGAACCCATGGAACTGAGGGGATGGAAGTACGAAGGAAGAAAAATATCGGAAAAGCTCCACCGGCAGATTCTGGAAATTACCGGAATTCTGAAGGATACGGAGAAGTCCGGCGGACGAAGCTGGAGGTCTCTGCAGGAGTATATGGCGGAGGAGCTGGGCACAAAGCCGGGTCAGATTCGGACCATTAAGCGGATGATGGAGGAATTCGGCATACTGAAAAAGGGTGTGCTGAAATCCTCTGAAATTCCGGACAGGGAGCAGATTTATACAAAGGACGGACGCCTTCTGCTGGAATTACTGGAAATGGAACAGCTTATGAGCCAATGTCTGACGGAGGCCCACCGACAGCAGATGGGAGTGCTTCAGGAAATTTACCGTCTCTGTTATCAGAAAGCGCTGATTTCCTATACCTGTGAAAAAGGAATGCTGCATCCCTTAAAAGCCACATTGAAGGCATTGAAAGAATATGAATATCTGGATTACTGGGAATGGTATCTGCTGAACACGGTAATCCGCAGAGACGACGATGTGGGGCAGGAGGAAGAGCTGGGACGTCTGATAGAAGAATACCGGGCAGGAAAGTTATCTTTCGGAGCTGGGGCCATTGTGGAAAACAAACTGTCTCACATCTATGTGCCCGGTAATTTTGCATATGGAGGATTTCTTCTGGAAGAAGGGGATCATCTGGATTTGAGACTTACGTTGAACGGGGAATATCGGGAACTTGCGGAAAAAATTATAAATGAGAGGTGAGCATATGGCCGGGGAAGCGGAACGAATGATTGACGAACAGATTGACGCCAGACTGAGGAAGATTATGGAAGCGAGAAATCTGTATGACAGCGCCGGACATATGCCGGAGCAGAAGCCGGATTACAGGGAATCTTCGCCTGATTCGTCTGAGCGCAGGCTGGAAGCCCGGAAACCAAGACGACAGAAGCTGCATCCTCTGAACCAGATTCTGTATGGAGCGCCGGGTACGGGCAAAACCTATGCCACGGTGGAATATGCCCTTGCCATTCTGGAAAACAGAGCTGTTTCAGAAGGGCCGGCGTCTTATCAGGAGCGGAACCGGCAGATGGAAGCGTATGAAAGGTACCGGGCGTCCGGCCGGATTGTGTTTACTATGTTTCACCAGAGTTACGGGTATGAGGAATTTATACAGGGGATTCGGCCTGGACTCTCCGGCGAGACGGTGTCATTTCAGGTGGCAGACGGCATTTTCAAGAAGATGGCAGATACTGCCCGAAAGGATGATGAGAACAGCTATGTGATAATCATTGACGAGATTAATCGGGGAAATATTTCCAGAATTTTCGGAGAACTGATTACGCTTCTGGAGGAGGACAAGCGCTGGGGAGAACAGAATCAGATTGCGGTTACGCTGCCTCTGGGAGAGCTGTTTGCAATTCCCAATAACCTTTATGTGATTGGAACCATGAATTCGGCGGATAAGTCGATTTCCCTGATTGACGCCGCATTGCGTCGGAGATTTGATTTTGTGGAGCTGGCGCCCAGGCCGGAGCTGATTGAGGATACCGGGCTTCGGAATGTACTGGTCAGGCTGAACCGATATCTCCGGCAGGAGCTTCGGAGTACAGATTTGCTGGTGGGACATTCTTATTTTATCGGAAAACAGGAAAAAGAGCTGGGAACGGTTATGAACCGGAACATCATTCCCCTGCTGTATGAATATTTTTATGATGAAGAAGCCAAAGTGAAAAAGGCCCTGGAGTGTATCTCCGGCAGCAGTTTTGAGGTGGATGATACAGGGAACAGGCGGATTCGGGTAAAAGAGAAGGTTAGCCAATGACGAATGGTTTTGAATTTATGAAGCTGAGAACAGAGCGTCTTCCTGAATCCTGGCAGGAAGCTGGCGCCCTGGCGGAGCTGGAACAGTTTTTACAGGAAAACTGGCGGCAGCGGGCAGTTTTTTACAGAGACGGGCAGGTGGCGGGCCGGCAGCAGTTTATAGATTTTGACAGGAAAAACGGAATTAAACTGCAAAATTACGTGGGCACGATTCTCTTTCGGGGCGGACAGCTCAATATTTTCCCCAAAATCTTTAAGGAAGACGAGGATGATTTTGACGGGTCGGACCTGACGCCGGAAGATTTGATAAAGAATCTGGTTTACTGGCTTGGCTATTGCGACAGGCTGCATTTCCCCTTTCTCTCTGTAAAGAGCCAGTTGTCCCATGCGGAAAATCTGCTGGAGCTGTTTATTACCGTCTATGCCCATTATGTAAAAGCGGCGGTGGACCGGCAGCGGTATTACCAGTATGAAGAAATCAGAGAAAAGGGAACGATTATTAAAGGAAGAATTAATTTTAATGCCTATGCCCGGAATTATGCTTCCGGATATCCCCATTACCTGGATTATACCTGTGCCGGATTTGTGTTTGACAATCAGATGAACCGGATTATAAAGTGTACCTGTCAGTACCTGCTGAACCTTACCTGTCAGGAAGGGACGAAACAGATACTTCGAAATATTCTGATGAAGCTGGGGGATGTGGCCAGCCGGATGTGCCGCCCTGCCGACTGCGACGGAGTGCATCTGAATCTTCTGCGTTCGGACTACCGGATGATTCTGAGCATGAGCAGGATGTTTCTGCTGAATCAGACTGCTTCCTGTCGGACGGGAACGGCGGATACCTTTTGTTTTCTGTTTCCGGCGGAGATGCTTTTTGAAGGGTTCTTAAGCGGATTTATAAAGGAAATGTTCCAGGAAACTGCCAGGGTGCGGACGCAGACCGGAGACCAGTATCTGGCCAGCCTTGTGGTGGACGGAGAAAATCTGGGAGATGTGTTCCGTCTGCGGGAAGACATTTTGCTGGAATCAGAGTACGGAACTGTGGTGGTGGACGCCAAATACAAGGAAATTGACCGGTTCCGGAAAGTGAAGGAAAACCGGAAATTAAAGGTAAGCGATAACGATGTGAAACAGATGGCTGTTTATGCCGCCAGACGGGGCGCCGGGAAGCTGTTTCTTATCTATCCCCTTCATCGGAATGAGGAACCGGAAACCATGGAGGTGCGGTATGATATTAATCTGGGAGCGGACGGGACTTCGGACTGTATTCCAATGGAAATATTAAAGGTGCCTTTTGCCCTCAGAGAGAGTGAGGAAAAGACCGGGGAACTGCTGCGGGTGATTCTGGGGAAGATGAACCATACGTTACAGTAAGGTTCAGGCGCAACTTTATTTTTTTGCAGATGTGGATACTGCTGTTGATAATCTGGACATGTTGGCGCACAGTGAAGAAATGAGAACCATCGCAGTTGAAACAGATGTGGAGGATTCGGCTTTTCTGGATTTATTTAAAGAAGAAAAAGGAATTGAAGTTGTTTCAAAAACATTTCAGAAGGATAATCCGCCATATGCGGAAAATATTCCCGGAAGGAAGTATACAGGGCTGTCTTTTCAGGAAAAATACATATGCGTCAGCAGCAACGAATACATTGTGAAAAAGAATCTGGTTGAAAAGGAGTGGATAGTATGAGAAAACAGACCATGGAAGAACTGGCTGCATTATAAGGCCTGGAAATTAATGAAACAGAACCTGGAAAAGGCGGTCTGTTTTATGAGGATTCCGAAGGAAATAAAATGCCGGTAAAAGATATTTTTGATACGGCAGATTACGTTGGTTTAAAACAGGAAAGTATCAGTCTGAAGGAATGCCGCAGCTATTCGACTTATGGAGCTGGTGTTTCTCTGATGCTGAATGTGGCGTAAAGAGGTAATCTTATGAGGAAAATAAGTGAAGCGAGAAGTATTCTTACTTAAAAAAAACGCTCATTGATAAATTAAGTTTTGAACGATTTTCATATGATATAAAGGCACAGATTTCGGGAATTTTTTCTGTTTCTGAAGAATCTGTCCCTGGAAAAAAGGTACTGGAGAATAATACGGTTGCCATTTTTTTCCCTGTCTGAGAAGTCAGCTGATGCTTTTAACTTCACAGCCGGGATTTGAACCGGTTATTTTGCCGGTAATGAATATCAATGCTTTGCTGAATGAGGCTGAATGAGGAAGACTGATAAAATCATAAAACGAATAAAAATAATAATCCTGTCCGGAATAATTTCTCTTTACCAGACAGGATTTTTTTTGTATAATAGAAAGGCAGTTGTAACGTTTAAACCGTTCCTGCAAAATCCACAGAAAGGAAAGAAAATTATGAAGAAACGGACGCGTCACAAAAGCGAAATATTTCGCAGAACGGGAATTTGCCTGATACTGGCCATGGTTCTGGCGGCAGGTTGCGGAAATCAGAATATACAGAAAGATACCCCTCAGCAGGAAAACACGTCTGCGCAGCAGGAGGACACTCAGACAGACAGCAGACAGACAACGGACAGTCAGACGCCTGCAGACCGGCAGACAGACAACGGACAGCAGAAGGACAGTCAGACGCCTGCAGACCGGCAGACAGACAGCGGACAGCAGGAGAACAGTCAGACGCCCGCAGACCGGCAGACAGCAGGCCAGACAGCTCAGAGCGGAAATCAGGCAGGGACGGTGAATCAGCCGAAGCTCAGCCCGGAAGAAGCAAGAGAAGCTGCTTTGAAACACGCCGGAGTGACCGGGGAGGAGGCCACGGTTATCAAAGAAGAACTGGACTATGACGACGGTGTGACAGAATATGAAATCGAATTCGTGGCCGGCGGCACAAAATATGAATATGAAATCAATGCGGAAGACGGAGCTGTTCTGGGCAGTTCTCAGGAACCGGTGGAAAAACTTCCGGAAAACCTGCAGGGACAGGGAATTATTTCCGTGGAAGAAGCAAAAGAGGCGGTGCTGAGCCATGCAGGATTCACGCCGGAGCAGGTGACTTACACCAAAGTGGATCTGGAACAGGACGACGGTGTGACAGAGTATGAAATTAAATTTTATGCGGACGGAAAAGAATACAGCGGCAAGGTAAATGCGTCTACAGGAGCTATTCTGGAGTATGAGATGGATTAAAAAGAATTTGCCGCAAAAATCAGAGACCTTGCAGCAGGCTGGCGGGGGTTCGGACAAAGGATGTATTTCCGCAGGAGAAAATGGAAATGACAAAAGAAGAACTGGCACTGGAACTTATTGAAAGACTGAAACAGGAATATCCGGACGCAGGCTGCACCCTGGATTATAATCAGGCCTGGAAACTGCTGGTCAGTGTCCGGCTGGCAGCCCAGTGCACGGACGCAAGGGTAAATGTGGTGGTACAGGATCTCTATGCAAAATATCCGGATGTGGCGTCGCTGGCCGAAGCCCCGGTGGAAGATATAGAGGCCATTGTCAGGCCCTGCGGCCTGGGCCGCAGCAAAGCCAGAGACATCAGCGGCTGTATGAAAATGCTTCAGGAAAAATACGAAGGCAGAGTTCCCGATGATTTTGATGAATTGCTGAAACTGCCCGGCGTGGGCAGAAAAAGCGCCAACCTGATTATGGGAGACGTATTCGGGAAGCCTGCCATTGTGACAGATACCCACTGTATCCGTCTGGTCAACCGAATGGGACTGGTGGATAATATCAGAGAACCGAAAAAAGTGGAGATGGCATTGTGGAAGCTGATACCGCCGGAGGAAGGCAGTGATTTCTGCCACAGACTGGTGTATCACGGCAGGGACGTGTGCACCGCCAGAACCAGCCCCCGCTGCGAAGCATGTTGTGTCAGTGATATTTGTGTCAGAAACGGCGTATAGGAGAGAAAGAGAGGAAATACAGATGGCAGTAATCAGACCTTTTTGCGCAATCAGACCGGCCAGGGAAAAAGCAGAGAAAATTGCGGCCCTTCCTTATGATGTGTACAATCGGAAAGAAGCGAAGGAAGAAGTGTCAAAACATCCGGAAAGTTTTCTGAAAATAGACCGGGCGGAAACTCAGCTTGGAGATGACGTAGATACTTACGATGCGGCAGTATATCAGAAAGCCCACGATACCCTGTGGGAGATGGTCAGGGACGGTTCCTTTGTAACAGAAGAAAAAAGATGTTACTACATATACGAGCTGACCATGAACGGCAGAAGCCAGACCGGGATTACAGCCTGCGCTTCCATTGACGACTATGAAAAAGGCGTGATAAAGAAGCATGAAAATACCAGAGCGGAGAAGGAAAAAGACAGAATTAATCATGTGAGTATCTGCAATGCCCAGACCGGGCCCATTTTTCTGGCCTACCGCTCCAGTTCCGTCATAAACGAAGTGGTGGAGGAAGTAAAAAAGGAAGAAGCCCTGTATGACTTTACCGCGGAAGACGGAATCCGCCATCAGGTGTGGGTGATTTCTCAGGAGAGCCAGATTGACACGGTGGAAAAAGCCTTTGCGGGGATTGGAGAAATCTATATTGCAGACGGACATCACCGGGCGGCTTCAGCAGTACGGGTGGGACAGATGCGAAGAAAAGAACATCCGGACTATACCGGAGAAGAGGAATTTAATTATTTCCTGTCGGTGCTGTTTCCCGATGAGCAGCTTATGATTATGGATTATAACCGGGTGGTAAAAGACCTGAACGGGCTGGACGAGGAAGAATTCCTGGAAAAGGTATCAGAGATTTTCCAGGTGGAAAAGATTGGGGCCAATGGAGTAAAACCGGAGAAAAAAGGCAGTTTTTCCATGTATCTGGGAGGAAACTGGTATGGGTGTACCATGAAACCGGAGGATATTCCGGACGACCCGGTGGAAGGGCTGGATGTGTCGGTACTGCAGAACCGTCTTCTGGCTCCCGTTCTTGGAATTAAAGACCCGAAGACCGATAACCGGATTGATTTTGTGGGAGGAATCCGGGGACTGGAAGGACTGGAAGAACGGTGTGGAACCGATTGTGCGGCAGCTTTTGCCATGTTCCCCACATCCATTCAGGAATTGTTTGCAGTAGCGGACGCAGGCCTTTTGATGCCGCCAAAATCCACCTGGTTTGAGCCGAAGCTGCGGAGCGGTTTATTTATTCACAGTCTGCAAATACCTGACAGAGCCGGGAAATAGCTTCTGCCATGTGTTCCGGCTGAATGGCAGAGTAGTTCATAATGAAGGTATGCTCCACAGAAGGAGATTTCTGAAAATAATACCGGGACAGGGAAGCCATGCCCAGTCCCAGAGATTTTGCCCGCCGGAGAATGGTTTCATCTGAAACAGAGGTATCTACATACATCAGAAAATGCAGCCCTGCGTCTTCTTCCATAATGGTGATATGGGAGGAGATGGGGCTGTTTTTTAAGCCCTTTAAAAGCAGATCACGCTGGCCGTGATAAAAATTCCGCATACGGTTGATATGACGCTCAAAATGTCCGTCCTGCAGAAAGCGGGTCAGGGTGTACTGCTCAAAAGTGGACACGGTACAGGAATAAAATCCCATGGTGGTGCGGAACCGCTCCATCAGATGTTCCGGCAGTACCATATAGCTGATTCGGATGGTGGAAGCCAGGGTTTTGGAAAAAGTGTTCATGTAGATGACTTTTTCCATTACATCAATGCTCTGGAGGGAAGGAATGGGTTTTCCCATAAAACGGAATTCGCAGTCATAGTCGTCTTCAATAATATATCTGGAATCAGAACCGGCGGCCCAGCCCAGAAGCTCATATCTGCGGCCCACAGGAGTGACTATTCCCGTGGGGAAATGATGAGAAGGGGAAATATGTACAATATCTGCTTCCAGTTCTTCCAGAGCATGTATGCAGATACCCTGCCCATCCATGGGAATATGGCGGCAGGTGACCTGGTTGCTTCTGTATATGGAAGAAATTTTCTGATAGCCAGGTTCCTCCACGCCGTAGATTTTTTCATGGCCCAGAAGCTGAATCAGCAGTCCGTAGAGATATTCCGTTCCGGCCCCCACAATAATCTGTTCCGGACGTACGGACATGCCGCGAAAATCTTTTAAATGAGCGGCGATGGCCTGCCGCAGCGGAAAGATGCCGCTGCCGGGAGGGTTTTTCATCAGCTCTGCGCTGTAACTTCCGATGACTTCACGAAGGAGTTTTGCCCATATGGAAAAAGGAAAGGTGTCCGGATGAGTCTGACTGCTGGTAAAGTCTGCAAAATATGTATCTTCCTGTTGTTCCGGCAGAGGTCTCGACGGGGGATTCTGAGACGCGGGAACCGGCCCGGCAGAAATATCCGCTGCATAATAACCTTTTTTTGGAATGGAATAAATATAGCCCTCTGCCAGAAGCTGTGCATAGGCATTTTCAATGGTGATGGTGCTCACATTCAGGTGTCTGGCAAAACTTCGCTTGGAGGGCAGGCGGCCGCCGGGAGCCAGCACCCCTTTCAGAATATCGTTTTTGATACATTTATACAAGTATTCGTACAGGCTGTCCGTGCCAATATCAGAAAAAGAATAAGTTAGCATTTGGGAATCTCCAATCTGGCTATTTCAGTAATGTGAAAAATATAATTTTGAGTATTGTCAATATTATAAAGAAACCGAAGGGGTTTGTAAATAGCTTGATTGTAAAGTTCCGGAAGTGGTATAATGTGCCATGAGGAGGGGCCCGGCGTTTGCCCTGAAGAGGGGCTCGTTGTTTGCCTTGAGGAGGAGACCTGAAGGCCGGTTGGAAAGAGCCCTGAAAGCAGTTGGGAGGAGCCCTGAGTGCGAAAAATATATACCGCAAAGAAATTATGGCATAATTGTTGTAAATTTAAAAATCAGGAGATAAAATGGCGAAAACACGAGCAGACAGAAAAAACTACAAACGTGCATTTCAGAAACATGCCCATTCTTATGATAACTGGGAAAAAGGAAGTGATATCAGCCGCAGGCTTCTTTTGTGTTATTGTGTTGAATGCGGATTAAAATGCAAGATTATGCAGGATAATAAAATTGACAGGAAGTCGCAGGCCGATACAGATTTGGAGAAGGTTCTTGGAACTCATGATTTCAGGTCATTGCTTAAAGCAGTAAAAGGGGCGAAAGTTTATGAGTTTAAAGATTTTCAGACAGAATACCATGAAGTGGTGACAGCGGAAAATTTTCATCAGATATGCAGGTATTGTATAGAGCCTGACAAGGGAGAAATGGATTCTGTAAATGAATTTGAGAAAACATTGAAAGGGATTGCAGAGTGGTTAAAAGAGGAGATTTGATTTTATGAGATTTTATACATGGAAGGATATGGAACGTTATTGTCTGAAAAAGCGAAGCCAGTGGGAAGGGCTGATAGATTTTATAGAAGTTTATCCGGATGAAATGGTGGTATATGCAAAAGAGGATGTTACTGACGACCGGATTCTGGGTATACTCGGAGATATTTTTCCGGGAAATATTAATCCTGGAGACCGTACCATAACCCTTGACAGAGAAGGAGAGTATATACAGATTTCTTTTGAACGGGAGTATGACGTATGGAAAAAGACGACGAAGCCTTTATTTGAGAAAGTGATTTACAATGAGTCGGCGTATCCTTCCGGTCCATTGAAAGAGCTGGGCTGCCCTGTGGTGGCGTTCCACTCTTATAAAGGCGGTGTTGGGCGTACACTGTCTCTGCTTGCATTTGCAAGGGCCTGGACAAATGTGCACAAAAACGATGAAAAAAGCAGGCTGCTTATCATTGATTCAGATTTGGAGGCTCCGGGACTGACCTGGATACAGGGGGAAAGGACGGAAAATGATTTCAGTTATCTGGATTTACTGACACTCATTCAGGATATGGATGATATGGAACCTGTGGTGGAGGAGGCAGTACGGGAGATGGGAAGCCTGACTGTTACCATAGAGGCGGACCAGAGGGAAGTAGAACATATATTTTTGCCCACATTTCGCTATGATGAACAGTTGTTTGATTTATATGCAACTCCGGGCTCTGTAATAAGAGGAAAAAATAAAGGGTATGTTCTGGCGGAAGTTATTTCCAGGATAGCACTTCGTCTCGGTGCTGTTGCAGTACTTGTTGATTTGAGAGCCGGAATCAGTGAATATTCGGCCCCGCTGTTTTTTGACCCGCGGGTAAAAAAATATATTGTAACTTCCACTTCTTATCAGTCTGTGACAGGTACGAAAAAGCTCCTTGGGTATCTTGCCAGGGGATTGGAAATAGAGGAAAATGCAAACCTGCCCGTAATTCTGTTAAGTATGGTGCCTCCCGACCTGAATTCATCGGAAAAAGAGGAAATTATTGCCGAACTTATCCGTTGTTTTAAGGCGGATACAGGGAATGAACAGCTGTTGGATAACCTGGTGACTGAGCTTCCTTTTGCCAGCGAGCTGATTCATCTGACGAAACTTCCTCAGATACTGGAACGTTTGAAATCCAGGGATATGTACTATAATATAGAAAATATTGTTCAGCAATATTACGGCGTAAATAATACAAAGAAAAATAATTTTGGAGAAAAGCAGCGTGAAACGATGCTGGATGAAATCTATCATTTTGCAGACAGACAGATTACTGCTGAAGCAAATGGAGCAGCCAGGATGCTGCTGACGAAATCTGTTAAAAATTTATGTGCCAGATATCAGAATCATATTCCGGCAGTGGTTATCAGAGGCGCAAAAGGTTCCGGAAAAACGTTTCTCTATCGGCAGCTGGCAGAAAAAAAACAGTGGTATGCTTTCTGTGATGATATTAATGAAAAAAATGTCAGGAGAAGAGGGGGATATATTCTGCCTGTGGTGGCTTCAAAAAGCATTGGGCAGATGAAGGAAATATTACGGGAATGTATCCATGAATTGAATGCGAATCTTTCTTTTGCAAAAGTATCGGAATCCGTGTATTTGGACAATTCCGGCAAGATAAAAAGGCAGAGTGAACATAAGACGGATTGGATGATATTCTGGGAACGGATGATTGCCGCTTCTGTCAATGGAGCGTACAATTCCTTTGAGCAAGTCAGTCAGGCCCTTGAAAAACAGGGAGAAAAAATTGTATTTTTAATTGACGGTCTGGAAGATATTCTGCGTAACGTTTCTTCGGATGCCATACAACAGGAAGCCGTCCAGGTTCTTGGTCAGGATATTGTCAATTTGTTGTCTGTCAAATATAAAAATATGGGGATTATCATATTTTTACGCAGTGATATGGCGCAAAATGCAATTACTGTGAATTACGAACAGTTTAAACAGTCCCAGGGGGAAGTGGAACTGAAATGGTCTTCCGATGAGGCCTTAAAGCTGACGGTATGGCTGGTGGGACAGGCAACGGACAATTTTTATGAAGGGTCTGTTCCGGTGGAAAATGCCACAAGGGATGTGATAGACAGACATCTGGAAAAACTCTGGGGATTAAAACTGGGGAAAAATAATTCCAACGAAGCCTACTCTTCCAGATGGATTCTGGCGGCTTTGTCTGATTTCCATGGTCAGCTGCAGGCAAGGGATATGATTCGCTTTCTGAAAAATGCTGCATCTTCAAAGGTAAAAAATCCATCCTATGAAGACCGTATACTCATGCCGGCAGAGATACGCAAAGCGGTGTCAATCTGTTCGGAAGAAAAAATCGACGAGATTAAAACGGAATATGAAACGCTGAAACCAATATTTGAAAAACTGAAAGATTTCCCGCTGGAAAAGAAAATTCTGCCTTTAAATCCCGAAGAAGATTTGCTTACTCCCATGGAAGAAAAACTGATGATTCAGGCAGGGTATCTCATAAGAAATGGAGAAAAACTGTATTTGCCGGAAATCATAAGACATGCACTGGGATTTAAATATGAAAAAGGGGCAAGGCCGAAAGTATTATCTCTGATTTTAAAGCGGTAAAGTGCCTTGTGTGATTATCCCATATTGCAATATCTTTTTTCTGAAATTCCGCCGGATTCCGACAGAATTTTCCGTCCGGCTGTGTTATAACAGATAACGTGAAAGCCTTTGCCTTTCGAAATAAAGATGTTCCTGGGACCTGTAAAAGGCCTGCGGAGCAAGATGGAAGTTTTAGATTGAGGCGGACGGATATTCTTATAGCACAGTTTGGAGGAAACCATGGATTTAAAAGATTTTTTACAGCAGGAGGATTTCATTGTAAAGTGTCAGTGGGGCATCAGCCTTATGAATGCCAGACTGCAGATGATAAATGCGGAACTCAGTATGCGCAGCGGCAGAAAAGTGATACACAGCTATACCAGCAGAATTAAATCCTATGACAGTATCGCCGCAAAACTGAGGAAAAAGGGACTGCCGGAAACAGTCCGCTCCATGGAGGAACATGTCAGCGATGTGGTGGGCGTCCGGGCGGTCTGTACCTATACGGACGATTTGTACCGGATTGGAGAAATGCTCTGTGCCCAGCGGGATATGCGTCTTTTAAAGAAGAAAGATTATATCCGGAATCCCAAAAAGAGCGGATACCGCAGCCTGCATCTGATTTTCCAGGTGCCGGTGTCCTTTCAGGAGGATGTGCGGTGGATTCGCATTGAGGTGCAGCTTCGGACCGGAGCCATGGATTACTGGGCCGGGCTGGATTATCAGCTTCAGTACAAAAAAGAAAACCGGGAGGCGAAAAATATCAGCCGGGAGCTGAAAGAATATGCCAATGCCATAGAGCAGATTGACAGCAAAGTGCTGGAGCTTCGGAAGCGCATAGAGGCCATTTAAAGACAAAAATTCACAAAGCTATACAAAAAATGCACATATATCCGGAATTGTTGCTTGAAACCTGTGGTCTGAGACGTTATAATCAAAGCAGTAATAAAATGATTTATGACATGTTTGAAAATATGAGAAAGTATGGAGGGCGCACAGGTGAATGAAAACACAGGACCAAAAAGAAAAGTAACCTTTGGAATCAGGGAAAAGATTTTGGCTATTGCATTTGTTCCTTTAATTTCCCTCGCAGTGATAGCTTCAGTTTTTTCTGCAATTACATTGAAAACAGGAATGGAAGACGAGGCTATCAAGCGTCTGGAAGATGTGGCCGGCGGGCTGGAACATTCCCTGCTGGCACTGGATGAAGGAAACTTCAGGTCCGAAGGCGGAGAACTGTATAAAGGGGAACATAATATTTCGGCAGATCTGGATATACTGGAATCTTTCAACAATTCATCCAATATAGAAATTACCCTGTTCTGGGGCGATACCCGTACGGTGACCACACTGATAGATGAAAGTACCGGAGAGCGCATGGTGGGAACTCAGGCGGCAGAGCATGTGGTGAAGACGGTGCTGCAGGATGGAAACGGTTTTACGGACAAGGATATTATGATTAATGGAAAACCATATTTCTGCTGCTATATCCCTCTGGTGAATGATGACGGAAGTATTGCAGGAATGATTTTTACCGGAGAACCCAGCAGCAATATTGAGGATTACATCAATCAAAAAGTATTGCAGATCATCCTGGTGGCGGTTGTGATTATTCTGCTGAGCAGCGTGGTGATTATATACTTTTCCCGGACTCTTTCCGGAGCATTCAAAGAAGAAGAACAGATTATCGAGCAGCTTGCGGACGGTAATCTGAATATACGGGTGAATGAGAAATTCCTGGGGCGCAGGGACGAACTGGGAAATATTGCTAACGCGCTGCAGGAGCTGATTCACAACCTTTCCGGCATTCTCAACCATATCCGCCAGTCGTCCAACGAATTGCTCCAGTCCGGCAATTCCCTGGATGAGATGGCAGAGCGGGTCAACGTGAATGCGACGGAGATTGGAAAAGCGGTGGAAGAAATTTCCATGGGCGCTGTTTCCCAGGCTGAAGAAATTGAGACAGCTTCCGGCCAGATTATGGATATGGGCCATGTAATCGAGAATATTGTGGATGATGTGGGCAAGCTCAATGTCACCTCCCGTTCCATGAAGGAAGCAGGAGATACTTCCGCGGAAATCATGCAGCACCTGGCTGCTTCTACCGAGCGGACCATCTCAGCTATCCGGAAAATTGGTATGCAGGTATATGCAACCAATGATTCCGCCCAGAGAATCCGTGAGGCAGTGGATATTATTTCATCCATTGCCAGCCAGACTTCGCTTCTGTCTCTGAATGCAAGCATTGAAGCTGCCAGAGCGGGAGAATTTGGAAAAGGTTTTGCAGTTGTGGCTTCTGAGATTCAGAAACTGGCCGATGAATCCAGTAATTCTGCGCAGACCATTACGGATGTTATAAACGCCCTGCTGACAGAATCGGAAATGACCGTGGAAATCATGAAAGAAGTGGAATCTATTATCAAAGACCAGAAAGAGAAGCTGAACGCAACCCAGAGCCATTTTGTAAATGTGACTACGGGAATTAACAGTTCCAGAGAAGATACTTCCATGATTGAGAAGCGGACGCAGGTATGCGATTCCTCCAGAAAGACCGTGGTGGATGTGATCAGCAATCTGTCCGCACTGTCCCAGGAAAATGCGGCTTCCGCACAGGAGACCACAGCATCCATGGAAGAACTCAATGCAACCATTCATCTTCTGGCAGATGCGGCTAACAGCCTGAAAGGACTGTCCGGCCAGATGGAAGAAGAAATGAAGTTCTTTAAATTTTAAAAGAGCAGATTTGGAATATCAGGAGAAAGCTCCGGGAATAATAGGATAGAAGCGATAACTTCGCTTCAGAAACGTTACACCGGAGGAAACAGGATGAAACCTGAGAAAAAAAGAACTCGTTCCGCCAAATCGGAGCCAACGTACTCCATTACGGACATGAACGGTAAGAAAGAATGGGGGCATTACAGTTATCTGAACGCCAACGGTGAGACAGACAGCCCCCGTATTTTCTCTTTTCTGGATACCAACGGCAGAACAGAACGAAAGAGCCTTCTGTATTCCCTGCTTCATATGAACGGGCTGCTGAAAGGCCAGAGACAGTAAAAGATATCCTGCTCAACAAAACGTTGAGCAGGATGTTTTTTATCTTACAGGAAAGACCTTGTCACGCCGGAGCGTGAAAGTGTCTTCCTGTAAGATAAAGCCCTCCGGGCGGGATGCGCAGCTCGCGGAGAGGAAGTTTATCGCCAGGCAATCCGCTCACGCGCGGAGAATGCGCAGGCGCATTCTTTTTTATATACTTCAGCTTTTATAGTAGATTTCACGGGAACCGTGAATGCTCTCCCCCACAGAGTCGTGAATCCATTTTACCGCACCCTCCAGATCTCTGCGCCTCAGATAAGTCCACAGGGTATAATTGTTCTGATAAAGGGCCTCTATTCCGTAAAGGGAACAGAAGCGTTCCCAGAGGGTGAGTACCGGAATGCGAAAAGAATGAAAAATCAGGGGAATCAGGGTATTTTTGGATAAAAAGGCAAGTTCATGCTGAAATTCAAAAGCGGCACTGGCGGCTTTGCTGTCAGAGGCTGCTTTTTTGATTGCTTCTACTTTTTCGTAAAGGATTTCCAGATCTTCATCTGTCATATGCTCCAGAAAAAGCTGAACGGCAAAACAATCCAGGCCGATGCGGACTTCCAGAATAGAACGGATTTCTTCATCCCGCAGATGTCCGCCGTTGTAATTCATAATGGAAATCAGTGTTTCCAGTGTTCCGGTTCGGCGGTAATCGGCCACAAAAGCGCCTACTCTCGGCTTGATAATCACAAATCCCTTTCGCTCCAGTTCCGCAAGGCCGCCGTTTACCACAGCACGGCTCACCTGCATGGACTGGGCAAGCTGCCGCTCTGTGGGAAGTTTTTCTCCGGTTTTCAGCTTACCGGACAGAATCATGTGTTCCAGTTGCTGTACAAACAGTTCGTGAAGAGATGGTGCACATAGTTTCTGAAATTCCATAAAACACCTCCTGTAATCTGGTAGAACCACATACCAATAAATGAATTAACATTATTATATTGTAAAAACTGTCTAAAATCAAGTAGAAGATTCGTAAAAAATGGCGAAAAATAAGGGGATTATTGACTTATTATATATGGAATGTTAAAATTATATCAAAGTGCAGCATGAAGATAATCTGGTTCAACCAGAATCTGGAAGGAGAAGGAGGAGCAGTAAATGAGCGAATTCAGAGTTTTGGAGATTAAACAGAGCGTATTTGAAGATAACGACAGAGATGCACAGGCATTGCGTCAGGATTTAAAACGGGAAAAGACATTTTTGTTAAATCTGATGTCATCCCCCGGTGCCGGGAAAACCACCACCCTGACCCGCACCATAGAAGCCCTGAAAGATGAAATGAAGATTGGCGTGATGGAAGCGGATATTGATTCTGATGTGGACGCTCACACCATTTCAAAAACGGGAGCCAAAGTAATCCAGCTTCATACGGGCGGCATGTGCCATCTGGACGCGGACATGACACGTCAGGGCATCAAAGGCCTTGGTACGGATGAAATAGATCTGGCCATTCTGGAAAATGTGGGCAATCTGGTATGTCCGGCAGAATTTGATACCGGAGCGTCCAGAAACGCCATGATTTTAAGCGTGCCGGAGGGGGATGACAAACCCTTAAAGTATCCCCTGATGTTCCGTATCTGCGATGTGCTGTTAATCAATAAAATTGATGTGCTGGAATACTTTGATTTTGATCTGGAAGCATGTAAGGAACGGGCCAGAAAATTAAATCCGGATATAAAAATTATCCCTGTTTCAGCCAGAACGGGGGAAGGAATCGAAGAATGGGCCGACTGGCTCCGTACAGAAGTGAAGGAATGGAGGAACGAATAACATGAAAGATCTGACAAGGATGTATTTTCCGGACTGGTATAAATGCGAATATAAGCAGAAGGTGCTGGATCTGGCCAATCATATCGGAAGAAAGAAACCCGGCTCCAAAGGCGCTTACCAGTGGGATGACCCGGAATATGTCATTCTGGAAGCCGGTGTGGACGACGAAATGGCAGAAGTGGGCATGGGCCTTGGAATCAGTGAAAAACGCTCCGTTGCCCAGATTGCAAAAATCGTTGGCAAACCGGAAGATTACTGTTTTGAGCAGTTGAAAAAGCTGGCTGTTTACGGGGTCTGTTTCTGGAATACGGTGAACGGGGAAGAAGTGTTCTGGGCGGAGACCTGGATTCCCGGTACCATGGAAATGATTGTAAATAATTCGGAAAACTGTAAAAAATACCCCATTATCGGATATGCCATGGAGGCTTATGGACGTGTGCGGGGGCCGAAAAGTTCCGGCAGCTTTCCGGTGGGAGTGGGCCTTATGCGCGTGATTCCCATTGAGACAGCCATTGAGGGGAATACCCGCCGGGCTTCCTATGAAGAAGTGTCCAAATATCTGAATGAAAATGATATTTTCACCGTGACAGACTGTTCCTGCCGGACAGACCGGGAGCTGATGGGAGAAGGCTGCGGCCATCTGAAAGAAGACATGTGCATTCAGATGGGCCATGCGGCAGAATACTATATCAAAACAGGCAGAGGCCGCCAGATTACCAGGGAAGAAGCCTTTGAGATTATCCGCAAGGCAGAGGAAAACGGTCTGATGCACCAGATTCCCAATATCGACGGCTCCGGAAAGACCCATGCCATCTGCAACTGCTGCGGCTGCGGCTGCCTTTCCCTGCGTACTGCGGAAATGTTTAAAAATAACGATATGGTCCGCTCCAATTATGTGGCGAGAGTCAATAAAGATAACTGCGTGGCCTGCGGCCAGTGTGTGGAAAACTGTCCGGTCAATGCGCTGAAGCTGGGACAGAAGCTGTGCTCCTCCCAGCCGGTGACGGAGGATATTACCACCAGAGAAACGCCGCGAGATACCAAATGGACGGAAGACAAGTGGAATCCCGATTACCGGATTAACCGGGAAGACGTGGTGGATACGGGAACAGCGCCCTGCAAAACCAACTGTCCGGCCCATATCGGCGTACAGGGCTATATCAAACTGGCTTCTCAGGGCAGATATAAAGAGGCGCTGGAGCTGATTAAACATGAAAATCCTCTGCCGGCAGTCTGCGGACGCATCTGTAACCGCCGCTGTGAGGACGCATGTACCCGCGGCGACGTGGATGAACCCATTGCCATTGATGAAATTAAGAAATTCATTGCCCAGCAGGAGCTGGATAAAGACAAACGGTTCCTGCCCGCCAAACGCCACGATTACAGTGATAAGAAAATTGCCATTGTGGGTGCCGGGCCTGCCGGATTGTCCTGTGCCTATTATCTGGCGCTGGACGGCTACACCATTACCGTCTTTGAAAAAGAGCAGAAGCTGGGCGGTATGCTCACCATGGGAATTCCCGCGTTCCGTCTGGAAAAAGATGTGGTAGCGGCAGAAATCGACATTATCCGGGAAATGGGCGTGGAATTCAAAACCGGCGTGGAAGTGGGCAAAGACGTTACCCTTGACCAGCTGCGCAGCCAGGGTTATAAAGCCTTTTATCTGGCACCGGGCGCCCAGGGCGGAAGAAAAGTGGGTATTGAGGGCGAAGACGCCGAAGGCGTCCTGTCCGGTATCGAGTTCCTGAGAAATCTGAATCAGGACGAGACCAGGAAAGTCAGCGGAAAAGCAGTAGTCGTAGGCGGCGGAAATGTGGCCATCGACGTAAGCCGGACTGCAGTACGTGCCGGAGCAGAGACCGTGCAGCAGTTCTGTCTGGAGAGTCGTCAGGAAATGCCTGCGGCAGAAGAAGAAATTATGGAGGCGGAAGAAGAACATATTGTAATTCAGAACGGCTGGGGCCCCAAACGGGTTCTGGTGGAAAATGGAAAAGTAAAAGGCATTGAGTTTAAGAAATGTATTTCCGTTTTTGATGAGAACCACAGATTCAGCCCAAAATATGACGAGAACGATGTGATGACTGTGGAAGCAGACTATGTGCTTCTTTCCGTGGGCCAGTCCATCCAGTGGGGCGGATTGCTGGATGGATCCAAAGCAGAAGTAAAAGCCAACGGCGCCATTATTGCAGATGACTTTACTTATCAGACCGGGCAGGAAGATATTTTTGCGGGAGGAGACGCTTATACCGGGCCCAGATTTGCCATTGACGCCATTGCGGCAGGAAAACAGGGAGCCATTTCCATTCATCGTTTTGTACAGAACGGCCAGAGCCTTGTATATGGACGGGACCGCCGGATTTATAAGGAACTGAACAAAGAAGCGGCAGTCATTGAGGACTTTGACAATACGCCCCGTCAGCGGCCGAATACCATTCGTTCCGAGAAAAAAGCAGAGGAGAGCTTCCGGGATTTACGGGGAACTTTTACCGAGGAACAGATGCGCAAAGAGACAGAGCGGTGCCTGGGCTGCGGCGCTACTGTTGTGGATGAATATATGTGCGTGGGCTGCGGACAATGTACCACCAAATGTAAATTTGACGCCATCAAACTGGAGCGTGTCTATGACGGTGAGGGTGTGCAATTCCTGGATATGAAGCCGGTGGTGGTAAAACAGATGGTAAAACGCCAGGGCAAAATTGCCGCCAAAAAGGTAAAAAGCGTATTCGGAGGAAAAAATTAGGCGGTTTTAGCATTTTGAGAATATATTAAATCATTCTTTAACAAACAGAAAGCAGGTGGAAAACAGTGCATGAACTGGGCGTAGTGATGCAGGTGGTGAACGTTGTGGAGAAATTTGCCAGGGAGAATCAGGTGGAAAAGATTGATACGGTGGTGCTCCAGATTGGAGAGCTCTCCTCCATGATTCCCAAATACGTGGAGGAAGTATATCCGGCGGCCGCGGACGGAACCATGTTAGAAGGGAGCCGGCTGCAGGTGGAAATTATGCCTGCCAACGGACGTTGCAACCAGTGCGGCACCGTGTTCCACCTGGTAGAACATGAGGGAGAATGCCCTCAGTGTAAGAGCGCCGACTGTGATATGCTCAGCGGCCGGGAGTTTTATATCAAGGAAATTGTGTGTTATTAAACATTCATAATTATCTCACTGCGGCGGAAAAGAAATAAATTGCCAGGGCAACCCGCCGCAGGTGGAAAATCCTTTTTATGCCTGGGGTACCGGACGTCTCCGGCGCTTCTTTCCATTTAATTCGTGCGCACCGGAACCAGGTTCCTTCCGGTCATATGCTTCATGGGTCTGAGCCAGAGGCCCGTGCTGCTCATCCCGTTCCCGCAGAAGATACAGGGGGCGTTTTTTATTTTCCAGATAATCTCTGGACAGATATTCTCCCAGAATAAATACCATCATCATCTGCAGGCTGCTCAGAAAGATGACCAGCAGGGAGATTCCGTACAGAGTTCCCATACTGTGATGGAACAGGGCCTGCTGCACCAGTGCCAGAATTCCCATGCAGCAGGAAATCAGAAACAGCAGCATACCAAGAATACCGGGAAGTTTCAAAGGTGCGGTGGAAAAGGAAAGGATTCCGTCAAAAGCATAGGAAAACAGGCTTTTCAGGTTCCACTTGGAGGTTCCGGCCGCCCGTTCCACATTCTGGAATTCCAGCCATTTTGTCTCAAATCCCACAAAGGAGAAAATGCCTTTGGTGTACCGGTTGTATTCTTTCATCTGAAGAATGGCGTCCACCATGGTGCGATTCATCATGCGGAAATCTCCGGCTCCGTCCCTCATATCCATATGGGTCATTTTCTGTATGACTTTGTAAAAGCTGCGGGAAAGGAGGCCCCGAATGGCTCCGTCCCCTTCCCGGCCCATACGCTTTCCGGCACAGCAGTCATATCCTTCCTGGCTTAATGCCTGATACATGGGAGCCAGAAGCGTGGGCGGATGCTGCAAATCCGCATCCATAATCACACAGTAATCGCCGGAGGACTGTTCCAGTCCCGCATACATGGCGGCTTCTTTTCCGAAATTCCGGGAAAAGGAGAAATAATGACAGTGCTTATCCCGGTAGCAGAGGAGACGCAGAATATCCAGTGTGTGGTCTTTGCTTCCGTCGTCAATAAAAATAAATTCATAATCCAGATTCTGGATAGCTGTTACGGATTTCAGTGTTTCCTGATAAAAGAGGGCAACTACTTCTTCTTCGTTGTAGCAGGGAACGATAATACTCAGTTTATTCATGGATTTCCTCTCCTTTCTCCGGAAGGGGCCGGGTGTTCAGATATCCGGCAGGTTTCCGGAAAATCTGGCATTTGCAGATGACATAATTGGCGGCTACCGTCACAAAGCTGACTGCAAGTTTGGACAGTACGGGATGGATTTGACAGCGCTGTATAAAAAGTATCAGAAGCAGGTTTTCCGTCAGCAAAGTCAGGAACCGGAGAGACACGAAGGAAACCAGTTCTTTTCCAATCTGATTTTCAGAACGGAATACGAATCTGCGGTTAGCCACATAGGCAAAGGATACGGCAAATATCCATGCAATGGTATTTGCGGCCAGATAATCCGCTTTAAAATGCAGCAGGGTCAGATAGACTCCATAATTAATCAGTGTGGTAGCGCCCCCTGTCAGCAGATAGCTGAACATTTCCGACAGGGAATGTTTCGAGGCGGAAGCAGTCAGCAGGCGGTGGTTTTTCAGGTTAAAATACTTTTTCATCATAACTCCTCTTTTCTTATATATATTTTCCGGCAGTATGCCGGCGGCAAACAATAAAAGCGACAGGAAGCTGATTACAGCGGCGGCTGTTTTTCCAGGGGGCACATAAGAAATGCTTATCTCATGAGTTCCGGCAGTCAGGGGAAATCCCACAAATCCCTGGTTGACAGAGCGGGGGGAAATCTCTTTTCCGTCTGCCCGGACCGTATAGCCCTTACGGAAAGGGAAAGAGGTTACAAAAAATCCGTCTTTCTCACAGGAGACAGTGCCCCGGAACAGAGTATGGCCCGATGTTTTTTCGGAAGAGGCAGGTACTGCGTCCGGTTTGCCCCAGTCTTCCGTATCCATAATCCAGAACTGCAAATCTGACAGAAGATACGTTCCGGAGCTCAGGGTAATATCCAGTGCATCCAGTGTCTGACTGGAAGAAATCAGCCAGGTAAACGTATGGTTCTGGTTGGGATAAGGGGCATTTTTACCGGAGAGTCTGTTCCGGATGCCGTTGATTTCCAGGGTAACCTCTCTGTTTTTGGGAGACTTTACGCTGAAGGAACAGATAAGAATTTTATCTTTCAGAGGTTCCCGCAGAGGCAGGGTAATTTTGGTTTCCTGCTTCAGAGACAGGGACAGTACCGTGTCGTCATCCTGTTGCTGCCAGGAGGCAGCCGATGCCTCAAACATATCAGACAGCCTTTCCTCCGTCAGATCTTCCAGGGAAACCGGGGTAATCCGGGAGGTTTTCTGAAATGTTTCGGCAGTAACGGAACCCTGCAGGCTGCCGGAATTTTCTGTCCGGGAACTGTCTGCAATGGTGTATCTGGTCAGAGCTTCCAGTGTCCAGGGGAATTCCAGTCTGTCAAATTCTTCCTGAGCCATACAGGAAATACTGGTGTAGGCGACGGGAAGTACCCGGCTGTTTTCTGCAATCACCGTATGGCCTTTTCGGGCAATGGGCTCATACCCCCAGGGGATATGGGAATCCCAGGTCTGAATGTAGCGAATCCCCATCAGATAAGAAAAAAAGGGATTGGCGTCTGTCATCAGCGCCACCCGGTTACGCACCCGGATGGGATTTTTCATAATATTATAGTAAAAATCCGCATAATTACTGTCTGTGACAGAGGAATACATGGTGGTGCTTCCCATGTCCCGCAGCGGCAGTACATTTACGTTGGCATAAGGTTCTGTGAGACAGTCAAAACGGTAATTTCTGTTTAGTTCCAGCGTTTCCAGTTCTTCCTGAGAAAAAACAGCCTGCCGGTTGTCAGAAGCAGAGATAAACTGGTCGTTCTGTCCAACTGTGACGGACACAGCTGCCGGAACCAGGCAGAACAGCAGATAAAAAGGGAGCGGTTTTCTGTTTGCCGGAGATGATGTATTTTCTGCCCGACCGGGGATGACAGCTTCCGGATGTCTGCTGCCCCATAGCTTTTTTGCCAGGGCAATCACGGTGAATATCAGAGCTGTCAGCACAACGTCTGCCAGCGCTGCCTGGGGCAGTTCAAAAAAATATACCGGTATCAGACAGAGCAGGCCGCAAAACAGACTGTGGCGTTCTTTTCCGGTAAACAGCAGTTCCAATGTGCGGGTGCATAACAGCAGCAACAGAGGAACCAGAGGAATCAGTACCTTATAACGGATATAGAGAAAGCCGCTCAGTATGTAAGGGCAGATATTCCATGTCAGGCAGGCCAGCAGTGTCAGGGCCAGAATTCTGGTGCTTTTCCGCCTTATACTCAGCAGCAGCGTATACAGGCAGAGAATAGTCAGCCCGCAGCCATAAGGGTGATAAAGCAAGGATTCCATGGAAAAATTCACAGAAAACAGTTCAGCAGGGGCGGCAGGAGTACCTGCGTCTTTACTGGTGGAAAGCAAATCCAGCCCCGTGGGCAGCAGCAGAATGGCACTGATTCCAATGGAAATAACAATGGAAAAAGCAAATCTCAGCCAGTATGCGATTTTGCCCTTTTCCCCTGTAATTTCTTTTTCAGAATACAGACGAAACAGGAACCAGAGCCCCACCGCCGCCAGCACTGCCGGAGCAAAATAGTAGCTGTGGAGATAAACCAGCACCAGAGAAACCACCAGAAGCCCGTGCTTTTCTTTTTCCAGCAGACGGTCCGCGCCCCGGAGGGCCAGCAGCAGAAAAGGCATATAATTTACAAACATAATCTGATGATGGGCCTGATAAAAACATGCGGCACAGGAATATAACATTCCGCCTATAAATCCGAAAAATGGGATGGACAGATGTCTGTTCAGCCAGTAATAACAGAGCACACTGCCTGCCATCAGCTCCAGAATGGCATAACCGGAAAGAATCCATCCCATGGAAACATCGGGAAGCAGAAAAGAAATCAGTACGTCCGGCCGGAGCAGTCCATAATAGGAAAAATCATAAATATTGCTGCCGGCGCCCGCCGGAGAAATATCCGGTAAAATCCGCCCTGTTTCATAAAAAATAGTCCGAAACTGTTCCGCCACAGCCAGATGCTGGCTGAACCAGTCCCCTTCGGAGCCGAAAAGAGCGCCCTCCGGCAGAACCAGCAGTACACAGATAAATGTAAATATAATCAAAAGAAGGGGATAAAAGTAAGTCCATTTATTTATTCTGTTCATAATATCCTCCCGGTAAATAACAAGTCAGCCTTATATTATGCGAGTGCCCATATTACATGTTTCTCTTACAGGAAAGATGTTTTCATGCATTAGCGTGACAGGGGCTCTCCTGTAAGACAAGGAAAAGTATAAAGTTTAAATCTTAAAAATTCATCAAAGAAAATCTTAAAGATTCTTAAGAATCTCTAAAAGAAACCAGGGATGTGATATAATCTGCGTAAAGCAATGAGCAGTGCCTGGACAGTCATGGGCAAAATGCCTGCTTGCAGGCAGATTTGACCAGAGCTGTTCAGCCAGGGCGAATGCCCGTGAACGAAGAAGCCCTGAAGACCGGCCGGGAGGAGACATAAATCATGAACACAAATGAAACATCACGCATTCTTATCGTGGATGACAATCAGGAAATCCGGGAAGTGGTAAACATTTTGCTGTCCGGAGAAGGATATGAGGCAGAAGAGGCCGCAGACGGAGCAGAAGCGCTGGAAAAAATCCGGCAAAACACCTACGACCTGGTGATACTGGACGTGATGATGCCCAATATGAACGGATATCAGACCTGTATGGAAATCCGCAAAAGCAGTAATACGCCCATTTTGTTTCTGAGCGCCAAATCCCAGGTGGAAGATAAGATGCTGGGATTTTCCAGCGGGGGAGACGATTATCTGCCCAAACCATTTTCCTGCCAGGAGCTGATGAGCAGAGTGAAAGCTCTGATTCGCAGGTATCAGATTTACAGAGGGAAAGAAGGGGCAGGAGGATTAGCTGAAGAAATCAGGGAACCGGCAAGTCAGAATGCAGAACATGTCATTATGCTGCCGGGAATCAAAATTTACGAAGACCGGCAGAAAGTCCTGCTGGAAGGAAAAGAGATTGAGCTGACAGAGATTGAATATTCCATTCTGTATCTGCTGGGGAAATACCGGGGCCAGATTTTTTCCGTGCAGCGCCTGTACGAAAGTATCTGGGAGGAAGATTATTATTACGGGGCTTCCAACACGGTAATGGTGCACATTCGGAATCTGCGGGGGAAAATCGAGAAAGACCCCCACAATCCGAAAATTATCAGAAATGTCTGGGGAAAGGGGTACCGCTGTGAGTAAAAAGAACGCGTCGGCCAGAAAAAAACATGAGAAAACAAGTATACGGGACAGAATCTTTCAGTTTCCCCGGAAAATGACAGGGAGGCTTTTTCTGCTGCTGATTCTGTGCGCAGTTCTGAGTATTTTTACTTTCCGCTATACCATGCAGCATCAGACCTGGGTGTATGTGGAACTGGTGAAACGGGGCATTACATCCTTTAATCCGGAAAAAATTGTGCAGGAAATGCAGGAGAAAGCAAAATACATATCTTTTCAGGAGACAGGAGATGAAGAACTGAGGAAACTTCTGGATGTGGAAAAATATGACGACGGCTATACCATGATAACTTTTTATGATGAGGAGAGTCTGTTCCGGTGCTACGGCATAGAGCCCGCTGTGTGGGATTCCTTTGTCAGCGATATGTTCTGGTATAATGATGTGGGTTATTACCGCGGACAGGATTACATGGGAAAACTGGAATTTCAGGATATCACAGGAGAGGTGATGATATATTCCATGCATCAGGCTCAGATCGTAGTGCCTTATTTTCTGACTGCCCTGATAATCAGCCTTCTGTTTTTCAGCCCGGTACTGATTTATGTGTGGAACAGAATGCGGTATGTTGGAAGGCTGAAAAATGAAGTGCTGGTCATGGCGGAAGGAGATCTGGAACACCCTGTCACTGTGAAAGGGAGAGACGAAATCGGCATTCTGGCCCGGAATCTGGATGAAATGCGTCTGGCGCTGGATGACAATATCCGCAGGGAACAGGAAGGAAAGAAAGCAAATCATGATTTAATAAGTTCTGTTTCCCATGATTTGAGAACACCTATGACCACATTATACGGCTATCTGGAGATTATGAGCCAGAACAGGTGCCCGGAGCAGAAACGGGAAGAATATCTGGTCAGATGTATTGAAAAGGTAGAAGAAATCCGTACTCTGTCCGATAAAATGTTTGAATACGCACTGGTATATGAGACCCGTGAGCAGACAGAACTGTCAGAAATTTATCTGGGAGACCTGCTGGAGGAACTGGAGGGACATCAGGAATTTTTACGATTGAAAGGATATCAGGTACAGACGGATTTCCAGGTGGAAGAATCTGTAAAAATTATGGGAAACCACATGTTCTTCCGACGGATGTTCAACAATCTCTTTTCCAATATTCTGAAGTATGGAGAGAGAGGAGAGCCGGTGCTTGTAAAGGCAGCTCTGGACAGGGGCAGCCTGCAGATGGTATTTTTAAACGAAAGAAGACAGCGGATGAAACAGGTGGAAAGCAACCGGATTGGACTGAAAAGCGTCCGTAAAATGGCAGAATTGCAGCATGGGAAATTTTTCATGGTGGAAGGAGAGGAGACCTTTGCGGTTACCATGGAATTTCCATTAATATAAATCAGACAATTGCGAAACTCAGTAATTATACTGATTTCATGTACAATTTCCACAATTGAAGGGTTTTGCAATTGCCTGAATATAAATGCAGAAAAGGAGCAGAGTGATGAGAGAACAGCTAACCAGAAGTGATGTAAAGAAAATAGAAGAAGAAATAGAATACCGGAAGCTGGTGGTGCGCAAAGAAGCGCTGGAAGCAGTAAAAGAAGCCAGAGCTCACGGAGATTTAAGTGAGAATTTTGAGTATCATGCGGCAAAAAAAGACAAGAACAAGAACGAGAGCAGAATCCGCTATCTGGAACGGATGCTGAAAACAGCGGTGATTGTGTCCGATTCCTCCAGAGAAGATGAGGTGGGAATCAATAATACGGTGACGGTGTACTTTGAGGAAGATGACGAAGAAC
>Ga0137307_100835_pt1 | contig 33977 bp, 27 predicted proteins | sample NAcewD2O_March_2_FD_97180 | JGI IMG/M metagenome (GOLD analysis project Ga0137307, IMG submission 97180) | Mouse cecal microbial communities from Vienna, Austria - N-Acetylglucosamine amended D2O_March | ecosystem: Host-associated > Mammals > Digestive system > Large intestine > Cecum | place... | reverse complement strand
CCTTCTGTACTTTCCACCATGCCCTTTGCCCGCAAAACAGAACCGTACTCTTCCGTTTCCGCCAAAGTTTTAACCGCTGTCTCTATCTGCTCTTTTGTGAATTTCCGGGGCGTCTCTTTCCCCCAGCTTGTAAAGATGTCGTCCGCATGGTGGTGTCCATGGTCGTGATGGTGATGTTCATGGCTGTGCCCCTCATGCTCATGGCCGTGATGTTCGTAATCATGTTCTTCGCTGTCGTGATGATGGTCGTGCTCATGCTCTTCATGGTTGTGCCCGTGATGGTGGCCGTGCTCATGCTCTTCATGGTCGTGCCCGTGATGGTGGCCGTGCTCATGCTCTTCGTGGTCATGATGGTGGTGCTCCGCCTCATGCCTTCTGTGCTCTTCCTCCGCCAATACTTTCACCTCCAGGGAATCCTGCCCTTCCACCACTTTCAAAATCTGCTCCCCGGATATGTCGTCCCAGGGGGTGGTGATAATTGCCGCCTTTTCGTTTAATTCCTGCATCTTTTTTACACAAAGCTCCAACTGCTCCGAAGAAGTATTCTGTGTCCTGCTTAAGACAATGGTGGTGGCAAATTCAATCTGGTTATTAAAAAACTCCCCGAAAGCCTTCATCTGCTTTAAAGCCTTTTTTGCATTCACCACTGTCACCAGGGCATTTAGCTTTACGTCCTGCTCTTTTTCAATGTCGATAACAGACTTCATCACATCCGAAAGTTTCCCCACGCCGGAAGGCTCAATGATAATCCGATCCGGGTGGTAAGTGGAAATCACCTCATTTAAATTCCTGCCGAAATCCCCCACCAGGGAACAGCAGATACACCCGGAATTCATCTCTGTAATATTCACGCCGGAATCCTTTAAAAACCCTCCGTCAATCCCCACTTCTCCAAACTCATTTTCTATGAGGGCAATTTTTTCATCTCTATATACTTCATCTAACATTTTTTTAATAAAAGTCGTTTTTCCTGCCCCTAAAAAGCCGGAAATAATATCAATTTTTATCATGACTGCTCCTTCTTTCTTTTTGCTGATTAATATATTGATTTTTTTATGGACATACGGTTTTATTATAGACATAAAAAGAAGGTTTGTCAAACCGCAGATACGTGGAAATTGCTGTTAATACAGGGCTGTTTCTTAATTCTTTTTTAAGGTTTCTTCCTGAAGCCTGTCAAACTCCGCCATACAATCATCCACAGTATCACCCTTTAGGAGCTGCTGCACAATCAGGCAGGTATTTCCCCACTGCTCCAGCTTCATGCCCGCATTGGAGCCAAGAACATAAACATTTTCCTTGATTCTGTCATTTAAGGGTTTTAATGCGGGAACACAGTCCCCCTCCACATTTTTGGAGGGGGAAATCACCTTATTTGTCTCCGTGTACACCTGCAGTGCCTGATCGGAGGTCATAACATCCAGAGCCTTCATGGCATCCTCCCTGTGCTCTGCGTTCACACCTACCCCAAAACCCGTAATTGGCACAACAGGCATTTGTCCCCGGCTGCTGGGAAATCCGATGACAAGCATCCTAAAATCCGTTTTCCCGTAAGCTGTCTCCGTGTTTGCCGCACCCCAGTAGGCCATGACAATCGGCGTCTTCTGGTTTAAAAAATCTTCCCCTTCCCCCTCAATGGCCTCGCTCACATAGGCTTTTTTTGCATCAATGTATCCCTTGTCAATCATCTCCTGTAAAAATTCAAAACCGGGGCGCATATAGTCGCTGTACTTCCTCTCCCCGCTGTTTAACGCCGCTATCTCCTCTTTGGTATTTCCCCCGTTATAAAGGTCTGCATAGGCCTGAGCCAGCACAAAAGTCTCCAGCCACCAGCGGTTTGCCCCCACCGGCGTCTCAATGCCCTTCTCTTTAAAAACCCTGCAGCACTCCAAAAATTCCTCCGGCGTCTCCGGCAGCTCTAATTTATACTCATCAAACATATCTTTATTAATAAAAAGGCCGTAGGCCACCACCTCCTGGGGAATTGCCACCAGTTTCCCGTCTATGGTATTTGCCGTCTTTACCACATCCCTGAGATTTTTTGCGCTGTCAAGGCCGGAAAGGTCCATAAGCTTTCCCTCCTCCCCAAGAGTTTTAATGGTATCCGGATTTAAAAGATACAGATCGTCCATATCATTTCTCGCCCTGTCAAGAGTCACATCATCGTAGGTTTTCTCCTGGTAATTCTCCGCCGTATAGGTTCTGTAAGCCATTGTAATGCCAAGATCCTCCTCCGCCATAATCACGGTTTTATCCGATGCGCTTCTGGCCGTATTCTCCACCCCCGGATCTGTCTTTTCCATAGGGCTGAAAAGATTTACCACCTTCTCATTTTCCTCCCCGGAGGTGATAAGATTAAATTCTTTCTCCTTGAGCCCGCAGGAAGAAAGCATACTTGGAGCCAAAAGGCCCAGCAGCAAAACAGCCAGCCCTATTCCCTTTCTCTTCCCCATATCCTATCCCCTTTCTTTACATGCTCCCTAATAACCCTTTTTAATAATTCCATGTCAATGGGCTTTGCCACATGGACATTCATTCCCGCATCCAGTGCGGCTTTTTCGTCTTCCGCAAAGGCATTGGCGGTCATTGCAATAATGGGAATCTCCCCTGCATCCTCCCTGTCCAAAGCCCTGATGTTTCTGGTGGCTTCATAGCCGTTCATCACCGGCATCTGCACATCCATGAGTATTGCATCAAATTCCCCTTTTTCTGATTTTTCAAATCGTTCCACCGCCAGACGGCCGTTTTCCACAATCTGGCAGCCTGCACCTTCCATCTCCAAAATTTCCTTTAGAATTTCCGCATTAATCTCATTATCCTCTGCGGCAAGGAAATTAAGGCCTGACAGGCCGGAACTCTCCTCCTCTTTCTGCGCACTCTCTTTCTCTGATCCTTCCAACAAATTTTTTACTTTCTCCTTTAAGGCAGACACAAAGAAGGGCTTTGTCATAACTTCCCCATTCTCCATCTCAAGGGCTTTCTCTAAAAACTCTGCATCCCAGGATGCCAGAAATACAATGGGAATTTCCGGCAGCAGTTCCCTGATTTTTTCCGCCCCATGGATACTCTCCTGATTCGGCAGGTCAAAATCCAGAAGGACAATCTGATAAGTCTCTTCCCTATCCCTTAAAAACTCCATGGCTCTGGCAATTCCAGACACCGTATCCACAGTAACCCCGAAATCTTTCATAGATATCTCAATATTCCTGCAGATTTCCTCATCCGCCCCCACAGCAAAAATCCGGGTAATCCCTTTTTCTTCCCAGAAAAGCATATCTTCCCTGTCTTCCGGTATCCTGCACTCTAACTCCACCTGAAAAACAGTCCCCTTATCCACCTGGCTGGAAACTTCTATGGTTCCCCCCATAAGTTCCACAATGTTTTTTGTAATAGCCATGCCAAGGCCGGTGCCCTGGACCTTGTTGGTAGTACTGTTTTCCGCTCTGGTAAAGGCGTCAAAAATCGTCTCAAGATATTCCGGCGTCATTCCGTAACCGTTGTCCTCCACCTCAATCCGAAAATGTTCGTACTGGGGAGAGCGCTGTTTTAACCCAAGGATACGGAAATAGATACACCCTCCCCTCTGGGTATATTTAACCGCATTGGAGAGAAGGTTAATTAAAATCTGGTTTATCCTGGTCTCATCCCCCACAAGAATCTCATGGGCAACCCCTGTTACCTCCACATAAAAATGCTGTTCCCTTTCCTGGGCCATAGGCCGTATAATGGCATCCACGGAAGACACCAGGTCACTTAAGGTAAACTTTTCATAGTTTAAAACCACTTTTCCGCTCTCAATTTTAGACACATCCAAAACATCGTTAATCAGGCTCAAAAGATGCTTGCCGGAAGCTGTAATTTTTTTGGTGTATTCCCTGACCTTCACAGGATTTTCCGCATCCATGGCAAGGAGGGTGGTAAAACCTAAAACAGCATTCATAGGGGTCCTGATATCATGGGACATGTTGGAGAGAAATGTTGTCTTGGACTCACTTGCAATCTGGGCAGCCTTAAGGGCCTCCGCAAGCTGTTTATTGTGCATCTCCCGTTCCGTCTCCCGCTCTCTTCTCAGTTTTTCCTGCTGTCTCTGATTTAAATAATACAAAATGAAACAGAGGAAAAAGGCTATGAGCATGGAGAGGACCACAAGGAAGATATTCTGGTTTACCGATCTGCCCTCCTGCTGGATTTCCTCCACAGGCACATAACCGATGAGATAAATCGATCCCCCGTTTAGGGCCCACATATAATTTAAAGCGCTTTTTCCCAGGATATCATGGTAGAACATAATATTCTCCCCATTGGAAATGCACAGGGAAACTTCTTCCTTAAGCTTTTGTTCCGTGATAGCATTTGCCCGGTAAAAATCCTCCAAGTTCAAATGCCCTGCGCTGCGCTCTCCCATTCCCTTGGGTTTTAGCACAAGTTTCTGGCTCCTTGCATCCATCACATAGAGCATGGCTTTTTGATTGTAAAAACCCTTAGGCAGGGACTTGTCAAGGGAATCATACACATATTCCACATAGAGCATTCCTATTTTTTCCCCATCCCTCTCCACAGGGCACACCATGGAATAAGCCCATGTTCCCATGTAATTCAGATAGGACTGGGAAATTTCCAGTCCCTCCGCTGTCCCCTGGGAGGAAAAATTCAACTCTTCCGCAGTGAAAATTTCCCCGGTATTGGAAATTCCTTTCTCCTCACCTGCAGGGATATAAGAAATTTTTGTCATAGACGGACTTTTCTTATAGGTGAGAATATATTCTTTTGGATCATCCTCCCGGGCAATTTCCCCCGCCATAAGTTTTTGATATTCCGCATCCTTTTTTAACATGGACTCTATGGTACATTTTATCAAATCCAGGCTTTCGCTTAGATTCTGAATAGCCGATGCGGACATGTCCGCAGAGATTCTCCGTGCAACGGAAAATACAATCACTCCTAAAACACTAAATAGAAGTATCATAGAAAGAAGCAAATGTATTCCTTTGTCCTTTCTGCTTCTGTTCTTTTTTTGTTTCATCCTTACTCTCCCATTCCCCTGTCTGTCCCAAAGACAGGGGCACCCCTTAAATCTCAATTTATCATACGCTACATATTGTGCATATGATACAGTTTTTCGTAAATTCCTCTTTTGGCTAAAAGTTCCTCATGGCTTCCCTCTTCCTCAATCCCCTCCTCTGTGAGCACAAGAATCCTCTTTGCGTTTTTGATGGTGGTAAGCCGGTGGGCAATCACAAAGGTAGTGCGGTTCCTTGCCAGTTTTTCCAATGAGTCCTGAACCACTTTTTCACTTTCATTGTCCAATGCAGAAGTAGCCTCGTCAAATATCAGTATGGGGGGATTTTTTAAAAATACCCGGGCGATGGAAAGCCTCTGCTTCTGCCCTCCGGAAAGCTTTATGCCCCGCTGGCCGATGTCCGTGTCATACCCTTTTGGAAGGGACATAATAAAGTCGTGGGCGTTGGCGTTTTTGGCAGCCGCAATCACCTCGTCCCTTGATGCCTCCGGTTTTCCGTAACGGATATTGTCATAAATTGTCCCCACAAAGAGATACACATCCTGCTGGACAATGCCGATGTGATCCCTTAGGCTCTTTAACTGGATCTTGCGCACATCCACGCCGTCAATGAAAATCTTTCCACCGGTCACGTCATAAAACCTGGGAATCAGGCTGCACAGAGTACTCTTTCCCGCCCCGGAAGAGCCCACAAGGGCCACATACTCCCCGGCGTCCACATGGAAGTTAATGTTACTTAACACCGTCTCCGTGTTATCCTCATATTGGAAGGAGACATGGTTAAAATCAATCACGCCTTTCACTTCCTCTAAAGCCACGGCATCCTTGTCATTTTCAATATCGGGCTTTATGGCCATAATCTCCCGGAACCGCTCAAACCCTGTGTAGCCGTTTTGAAACTGCTCTGTAAAATCAATGAGAGTCTTAATGGGCTCCGTTAAGATGTTAATGTAGAGAAGGAAGGTGATTAAATCCGTCACCCCAACACTTCCACGTGAGATGCCAAGTGCCCCTGCCACAAGCACCACCACGGTAATAAGCATGGAGAAAGAGCCAAGGCCCGCATGGTATCCTCCCATATAAAAATAACTGTTTTTCTTGGCCTTTAAAAATCCCTGGTTTCCCGCCTGAAACTTCTGCTCTTCTATCTCTTCATTTGCAAAAGATTTCACCACCCGGATTCCGGAGAGATTGTCCTCTATCTGGCTGTTAATTTCTGCAATCTTCACCCTGTTTCTCTTAAAAGCCCCCTTCATCTTCTTAAAAAACAACAGGGCGTACACAAACATCACAGGCACTAAAAGGAAAGCCGCCAAGGTAAGCCTTGGGCTGATACACAGCATAATCACCAGGGCCCCTATGATCTTAATAAAAGATATCACAATATTTTCTGGCCCGTGGTGCAAAAGTTCCGTAATATCAAATAGATCCGTGGTAATCCTTGACATTAAGGCCCCCACCTTCTGGTTATCGTAAAAGGCAAAGGACAATTTCTGGAAATGGGCAAAAATCTCTGCCCGCATATCGTACTCGATTTTCGCCCCCATCACATGACCGTAATTGGAAATAAAATAGTTACAGTAACAGGAAATCCCCACCAAAACAACCATAAGGCTTCCCAGGTACAATACCTGCCTTACCATTTCCTCCTGCTCCATATAGATAACGGTTGAAGTGACATACCGCACAATTAAAGGTATCACAAGGGCGATAAGAGATGCCAGTATGGCAAAAAACATATCCGCAAAAAATACCCTGCGGTAGGGCCTGTAGTAGGAAATCATTTTCTTTAGGTTCTCACTCATTTTTTTCTCCGTCTAATGATAAAACAGCAGCGGACAGAGCATATCACATGCGGTCAGGAGCGGAAAATCCCAAAAGTCCGATACATTTTTCCAAAACTCCCTTGGTAAGCTTTAAAAGGGAGATATAACCTGCCTGTCTGTTTTCGTCTTCCTCCGCCATAATTTTTGTACCGTGATAAAAACTGTTGAAAGCATTGGCAAGGTCATACATATAGGCGCAGACTTTGTGGGGGGCAAGCTCCTCCCAGGCAAGCTCCATTGCCCCGGAAAACCTGCTAAGCTCCAACATTAATCCTTTCTCATGTTCCGTCTCCGCAGGAAGCAGCTTCGCATCTCCCGCCTTTTTTCCCAAAGCTTCATACTTTGCCAAAATAGACTTCATCCTCACAATGGTATATAAAATATAAGGCCCGGTATTCCCCTCAAAAGAAGTAAACCGCTCCACGTCAAAAATATAATCTTTCGACGCCTGGTTGGACAAATCTCCGTACTTTACAGCGGAGAGGGCCACAGTTTTTGCTGTCTCCCTTGCCTCACCCTCCTCCATGGTGTGGTTCTCGGAAATCTTTTTGTACATCTCATCGTTAATCTCAGCCAGAAGGCTCTCCAGGCGCATCACGCCGCCTTCCCTTGTCTTAAAAGGCTTTCCGTCCTTGCCGTTCATGGTTCCAAAACCTAAAAAGGTAAGCTTAGTCCCATCCTCCACCAAGCCTGTCTTTCTGGCGCACCGGAAGACCTGGGTAAAATACAGTTCCTGGCGCTTGTCCACCACATAGATAATATGGTCCGGGTGATAGTCCCTCATACGCCACACAATGGTAGCCAGATCCGTGGTATTGTAAAGGGAGGCCCCGTCAGATTTTAATATCATGCAGGGGGGAATTTCCTTTGTATCCCCCTCCTCCTTCACATCCACCACAAGGGCCCCCTCACTGATGTAGGCATGTCCCTCCGCCTTCATCTTTTCCACCATATCCGGAATAAATGGCTGGGCATCGCTTTCCCCTTTCCACAAGTCAAAGGACACATTTAACTTCTCATAATTTTTCTTAAGGTCCGTCACTGACACATTTAAAATATGGGACAAAAGGGCCTGGTAACCTTTCCGTCCATGCTGAAGCTCAAAAGTGGCCTCCATAGCCGCATCTTTATACGCTTTATCCTCCTTGGACTTTCCGCTGGCAGTTGGATAAATTTCCTCCAGTTCCGAAATGGTAAAAGGTGGATCCAAAGGATAGTCCCCGGTATAAGTTTCATCAAAATACACTAAATCCGGTTTTCTCTCTTTTAATTCCGTAATAATCAGCCCCATCTGAAGGCCCCAGTCCCCCAGGTGCACATCCCCAATCATTTCATAGCCCATAAAACGCCCCATGCGCTTTATGCTCTCCCCGATAATGGCGGAGCGCAGGTGTCCCACATGGAGGGGCTTTGCCACATTGGGGCCGCCGTAATCAATCATAATCCTCTTTGTTTCCTCCGCTTTTTCACAGCCGAAACGCTCTTTATCCTTTAACATATCAAAGAGATATTCCGCAAGAAAAGCCTCATTCACTTTTAAATTCAAAAAACCTGGTTTCACAGACTCCACAGAGGAAAAAACGCTGTTTCCCTTTAAGGCTTCCGCCACTTCATCAGCAATCAGAAACGGTGCCTTCTTGTACGCTTTTGCCGCAGCCAAGGCACCGTTGCACTGGTATTCACATAAATCCGGGCGGTTCGATAAGGTAACACGCCCGTAACTTTCCTCATATCCCTGGGATGCAAATCCCTTCTTCACTTCTTTTGTGATAATATCAAGTATCTTTTCCATTTCCTATAAATCCTTTCCACTACTGCTGTTTTATCTCATCCAACATCTGGTTGTACTGCTCTTCCCTCTCCCCTAAAATTTTTGCAATCTGCTCCTGGGTTACAGGGTCAGAAGAATCCCGTTCCTCCCCCTCTAAAGTCTCCGTCTCCTGGGCTTTTTCCGGCTCCAAAACAGGGGCGGGGGCAGCTTTTTGCTCTTCTTTCTGCATTTTTTGCCTCTCCCGCTCCGCTAACTCCTCCGGTGTCATATAATGCACATTATATCCCTTTACAATACTCCGGCTGCTGCGTTCTCTATCATTTCTTTCGTCAATCATATCTCTCATACAAATTTTCCTACCCTTTCTGTTTCTATTTTCTGGCAAATGATACATGAATAAAAACCATGAAAATAGAGAATGATTTTAATATCAAATTATTACTTAAAGAAACTGGAGGTCCCTTATGGCTGTCTACAAAGTCGAAATCTGCGGTGTAAACACTTCCAAACTCCCTATCTTAAAAGAGGAAGAAAAAGAAGCTCTTTTTAAACGTATCAAAGCTGGCGATACCGCCGCCAGGGAAACGTATATCAAAGGCAATCTCCGCCTTGTCCTAAGCGTAATCAAACGCTTTTCCGGCAACAACGAAAATGTAGACGATCTGTTTCAGATTGGCTGCATTGGCCTCATTAAATCCATTGACAACTTCGATGATACCATCGGAGTAAAATTTTCCACCTACGCAGTTCCCATGATTATCGGGGAAATCCGCCGCTACCTTCGGGATAACGCCTCCTCCATCCGTGTGAGCCGTTCTCTGCGGGATACTGCCTACAAGGCTATCCACGCAAAGGAAGAATTGTCAAAAACTTCCTTTAAGGAACCCACCATTCAGGAAATCGCCGATTCCACAGGAATCCCCAAAGAGGATCTGGTATTTGCCTTAGATGCCATCCAGAGCCCCCTTTCCCTCTATGACCCTGTGTACACCGACGGAGGGGATACCCTCTATGTCATGGACCAGGTAAAGGACAAGAAAAACAAGGAGGACAACTGGGTGGAATCCTTAGCTGTAAACGACGCCATGAAGCGTCTCAACGAACGGGAAAATTATATCATAAAACTCCGTTTTTTTGAAGGAAAAACTCAGATGGAGGTTGCGGAGGAAATCCACATCTCCCAGGCCCAGGTCAGCCGCCTGGAAAAATCCGCCTTAAAAAGCATGAGGAATTATCTCTCTTAGCGTTCCCATTTGTCACACAGGGAATTCACCTGGTCTGCAAACCTTCCCAGTTCTTTGTTGGGCATCCCTTCACAGCGGTGAATAACAGTAATAAGACGCTGTCCCGCTGCAAGGAGCCTTGCAAAAATATTGGAGGATGCCCGCATGGGTTTTTCTTTCCGCTTTTCCGCCAGCATACGGCTTCCCTGCTCCACCTGCTCCCCGGTGAACAAGTCAAATCCGTCCCCGCTGTAGGGAGCATAAGCCTCCACCCCAAGCTCACTGCTTACATACTCCGCAAAGGCATCGCAAACCTTGTCGTCTCCGTGAACCACAAATATTTTTTTCGGTTTTTTCCGAAAAGCTTTTGCCCAGGCCAAAAGATGGTCTCTGTCCGCATGCCCGCTGATGCCAGGCATATTTCTGATTTCCGCCTGGACGTTAATGGTCTCGCCGAAAAGCCTTACCTCCTTGGCTCCCCCCAAAAGGGCATTGCCCAGAGTGCCCGGAACCTGGAATCCCACAAAGAGAATCGTGGACTCTTTTCTCCACAGGTTATGCTTTAAGTGGTGCCTGATACGCCCTGCCTCACACATACCGGAGGCGGAGATAATCACAATGGGTTTTTGGATAAAGTTTACCATCTTTGACTCATCGCTTGTCACCGCAACTTTAAGCCCGTCAAACCCAATGGGATTCATTCCCTTTTTCACCAAATCCAAGGCTTCCTCGTCAAAACATTCCGCTACGCTTTTGTGGAATATATTGGTGGCCTCAATGGCTAATGGACTGTCAATATACACCTCAAAGTCCAAAAAGCGGTGAAGCATTTTTTCTGTCTTAATCTTTCTTAGAAAATACAAAAGTTCCTGGGTTCTGCCCACGGAGAAAGCCGGAATCACAAGATTCCCCCCCCTTGCAAAAGTAGTGTCAATGGCATCTGCAAGTTCCCTTGCAAAATCTACGGAAGCAGCATGATTTCTGTCTCCATAGGTGGATTCCATCACCACAAAGTCCGCCTCTTCTATGTAGGTGGGATTTTTAATCAAAGGCTTTCCCTCATGTCCGATATCCCCGGAAAAGACGATTTTTACTTCCTTCCCCTCTTCTCGCACCCACATTTCAATGCTGGAAGAACCCAAAAGATGCCCGGCATCCACAAACCGCACCGCAAGATTTTCTTCCACCTGCACTTTTTCATCGTAACTGCAGGGAATGAAGTGTCCCAGTACCCCCATAACATCATCCATGCTGTACAAAGGCACAACTTCCGGCAGCCCGGCTCTTTTCGCCTTCCTGTTTTTCCACTCTGCCTCAAACTCCTGGATATGGGCACTGTCCTTTAACATAATGTTACACAGTGAAACCGTGGCATTTGTGGCAAACACCTGGCCTCTGAACCCATGGCTGTAGAGAAGCGGCAAAAGCCCGGAGTGGTCGATATGTGCATGGGTGATAAACACATAGTCAATATCCGAGGCATTTACAGGAATTTCCTGATTTACATATAAATCAGGCCCCTGTTCCATGCCGCAGTCTACCAAAAGATTTTTGTCCCCAAATTGCATAAAATGGCAGCTTCCAGTTACCTCATGATCTGCCCCTAAAAAATTCAGCCGCATCCCTTATCCTCCTTTGTGAAAGACTTTTTTTTATTGTACCATATATTGTGGTAAATTTCATCCTTTTTATTCCAGACGCACAATTTCTTTTTTCAGCCGGCGCATGATTTTTTTCTCAAGCCTTGAGATATAGGACTGGGAAATTCCAAGCTTATCCGCCACCTCTTTCTGGGTCAGTTCCCTGCCCCCCCTGTTTCCAAGTCCGTAGCGCATTTCCACAATCATCCTTTCCCTGCCGGAGAGTTTATCAATAGCTTTCCCCAAAAGATGATGCTCCACCTCCGTCTCAATGTCTTTGTAGATGACATCCTCATCCGTTCCCAAAATATCCGAGAGCAGAAGCTCATTGCCGTCCCAGTCCACATTTAAGGGCTCGTCAATGCTGACCTCCATGCGGGTCTTGCTGTTTCTCCTCAAATACATTAAAATTTCATTCTCAATGCAGCGGGAGGCGTAGGTAGCCAGTTTAATATTTTTTTGGGGATTAAAGGTGTTAATGGACTTAATCAGCCCAATGGTCCCTATGGAAATCAAATCCTCCACGCCGATACCCGTATTGTCAAATTTTTTTGCTATGTACACCACCAGCCTTAAATTGTGCTCTATCAGCCGATTTTTTGCTGCATCTTCCCCGTCTTCCTCCAAGCGTTTGATGCACTCCGCCTCCTCACCGGCATCTAAAGGCGGGGGCAAAACTTCCGCGCCTCCGATATAGTGAACTTCCTCCGTCTCCTCCTGACGTTTTTTTAAAGACGCAAGAAAAGAGATTCTCATCTGTTTCGGAACATTGACTTTTAAATACATAATAACCTCCAAATTTTAATTTTACTCCCTGTGATTCGCCACGCTGCCGTGCAATATCATCTGATAGCTCTTATTTTGAAACAAAACATTCTCCCCAAGACCCACCACCGCCGGGGAAATCACCGTATCCTCTTTGCTGCGGCGCACCCGTAATTTCTCTACGGTGAAAACTTCTATCATGCCCTCAGGTTTCCCCAGGGAATGAAACGGGACCAGCCTTCCCGGCATCTCTATTCCAAGCTTCTCCCTCATTCCCTCCGCCAAAATATGTACCGGCTCTTTTGTGTAAGGATCCACCAGACGGTTCCCTGTATCCAAAAGGGCACATACCTTTACCTCCCTGCCCTTGTGGGAGACAAAAGCATCATAGTGAATCTTCACACTTTCCCTTTTCCTGCGTATGATATAAGTAAACACCAGAACGGGAATGCCGGTGAGAAGAAGACAGATTTCATAATATCTCCCCCCTGTTAAGGTGCCGTATAACCATTGCATACTTCCACCAAGCATCAGCAAAACAAAGTACGTGAGCAGATATTCGTGAAAATAACTTCTTTTTTCCGCCGGAAAAAAACAGAACACTGTGATTACCGGATTTACTATAAAATGTATACTTAACAAATAAATATCATAATGGCTGAGTGATAGAAAGAGAATACAGCCAATGAGGCTGCTTATGGCAGCCCCTGACAGAAAACGGAGTATCCGTTTTTTCTTTCCCAGGATTTCACTTACCGCGTAGAATGCCAGAAAATCTAAATAGAAATTGGTCAGGAAAAATACATCCGCATAAAATTCATACTTCACTTTTCACCTCCCAAAGATTTGCTGATGCTATTATAAAAGAAACCAGATTAGTTTTTTGTCAAAGAAAGTTCCGATTTACCATAAATTCATCCTCATAAAAAGACAAAAAAAGACCCTGAAAGCCATGCTTTCAAGGTCTTTTGTCTTTCGTCCTTAACGTTTTGTATTTTTCAAAAATTCTGGAATCTTAATGTCCCTCTGGGGAACGCTGCTCTCCGGTTTCTGAGGCTTTTTAATACCGCCGTAATTAAAAGGAGTTGCATTTGTATTCAACCCTGCTCCTGCCTGGGCAGTTCCCGTATTAAGCCCGGCGCTGTGTAATCCGCTTCCTGTTCCCGCTGAAGGGGTTGGAGCAGGCCTTGACACCGAAGACATGGGCCTGTTTGGGGAAGTATTGCTCTGATATTTCATCCCTGGTATAATTTTATTTGTGTGAGCCGGGCTCTCAAGCCCTGTGGCAATTACCGTGATGGTAGCCTCATCCGTCATATTCTCATCAAATTTTGCACCAAATATAATATTGGCATTGTCCCCTGCCAAATCCTGGACATAGCTTGCCGCATCATTGGCATCCATAAGGGAGATATCCCCGGAAATATTGATAATGACATGGGAAGCACCGGTGATGGTTGTCTCCAAAAGTGGACTTGCAACGGCAAGTTTCACCGCCTCGATAGCCTTGTCGTCCCCGTTTGCACTTCCGATTCCGATATGTGCCATACCCTTGTCCTTCATAACGGTCTGCACATCCGCAAAATCCAAGTTGATAAGTGCGGGAACATTAATCAGATCCGTAATCCCCTGCACCGCCTGCTGAAGCACCTCGTCCGCTTTCTTCAAGGCGTCGGGCATGGTTGTCCTTCTGTCCACAATCTCTAAGAGCTTGTCGTTTGGAATGACAATCAAGGTATCTACACTCTCTTTTAAACGGTCTATGCCGGAAATAGCATTTACCATTCTTGTTTTTGCCTCAAATTTAAAGGGTTTTGTCACAACCCCTACCGTGAGGATTCCCTGCTCTTTGGCAAGCTTGGCCACCACAGGAGCAGCACCTGTCCCTGTTCCTCCTCCCATGCCGCAGGTAACAAATACCATATCCGCGCCTTTCACTGCCTCCGCCAAATCCTCTGCACTCTCCTCTGCGGCTTTCTGGCCCACTTCCGGCTGGGCTCCCGCCCCAAGTCCTTTTGTGAGTTTCTCCCCAATCTGAATCAATGTGGGAGCCTTGCAAAGCATCAGAGCCTGCTTGTCCGTATTAATCCCCACAAACTCCACGCCGCCGATGCACTCGTCAATCATTCTATTTACCGCATTATTCCCAGCGCCCCCCACACCGATCACAATAATCTTTGCACTGGAATCACTCTCTGTATTCATTATCTCAAGCAAGGTATTTCCTCCTTTTTTCTCTACCCTTTTTTGTCTGAATTCCAATCTAACCAAATATATGTAAAAAGTTTCTATGCAATCCACAATATCTTGTATCATTCAGAGCACAAACAAACTCATATAGACTATAATATAATCTTTTGCAAAATTAATCAATAAGAAAATCAAAATTTTTTCATGAAATCTCCAATTTATTACTTTTCCTGGTCAAAAATAATGTCGGTGGTGTTCTCTGTCCAGTTTTCCACATGGAGAACGCCTTTTTTTCCCTCAATCTGTGGAAGTATGTAGGAAAGCCGCAAAATTTTATTGGTGAGCTTGTCCCCTCCCCCCAGCAAAACTTTAATATTTCCATAGGTAAGGCTCAAATCCCCGTTTTCCCCAAACTGGATTTCATCCGGCACAATCCCGTTTTTCTTTAGGGACTGGCTGGCGGCAAGAAGGCTGCGCAGGATATCCTTGTCCTCAATGGGAAGTTTCTCATACAAAACTACCTGGTCGCAGTTTAACCCGTCCACTCTGGGAATCCCTTCTATCATCTCCTTGGAGGTCTCCACCACAAATCCGTCCTTGTCAAAAAAAACGTTCTGATCGATGGAGGCAATGTAGAGATACCCGATAATCTCTTTCTCATAGACAAATATTTTAAGGGTTTTAGGGTTTTCCAGGGAAACCTCCATAGTATCCACAAAGGGAATCTGCTCCATTTCCATAAACCGGTATTTTAAATACACGTATAAGGAATTCCAGGAGTACTTATCATCCAGGACAAATTTCTCTATCTGCTCCTTGGAATAGTGCTCATTTCCCTCCACCTTCACTTCCCCCACCCGGTAAACCTGCCAGATAATCAGGGCGGATAATCCTGCTGTGAGCAGAAAAACCAAAAAAACCGCAAACCTTATCTTTCGTCTCTTTTTCTTTCTGCGCTTTTCCCGCAGCAGTTCCTTGTCTCTTGCCATAAATTACACCACCTCTAGTTTAATTCCTCTGGAAACGCTTAAGGCCAGCCCCATTTCCGTTAAAAGAATGGCCACGGAGGTTCCCCCGTAACTGATGAAAGGAAGGGTGATTCCTGTGTTTGGAATACTGTTGGTGACAACGGCAATATTTAGAATTACCTGAATGGCAACATGGGCCATAATCCCTACCACAATCAGGGCCCCAAAAAGATCTGAGGCATTGTTGGCAATCACAAGAAATCTCCAGATTAAAAGAAGGAATAAAAGAATCACGCACACCGCCCCGAATAACCCCAGTTCCTCGCAGATAATAGAAAAAATCATATCGTTTTGGGCCTCCGGGAGAAAGCCGAGTTTTTGCATACTCTCCCCTAAGCCTTTTCCAAAGAGCCCTCCGGAGCCAATGGCATAAAGTCCCTGGAGGGTCTGATATCCCTTTTCAAAATCTTCGGGATGCCGCCAGATTTTAATACGTTCCGCCCGGTAGCCTTCCATCATAATAAACATTGCGCCAAATCCCACCACCAAAAAAGCCATAAGGAAAAAAGGCTTATATTTGGGACTTGCCACAAAGGTAAGGCACACGGCAATCCCCAGAATAATAATGGCGGTACTTAAGTTTGTCTTTGCCACCACCCCGATAATTGGAACCGTTAAAATCATAATCTTCATAATGGTAGACATTTTTCCCATCTGCTTTGGCATCTTATTTATAACAGTTGCCAGAAAGAGGATGGTTGCCACCTTGGCAATCTCCGAAGGCTGCACGCTCAAAGGGCCGATTTTCAGCCATCTGGTGGAGCCGTTATAATTTTCTCCGCTAAAAATAACAAGGACACAGAGAAAAAGGGCAAAAACATAGGCAAGGCCGCTTAATTTCATCCAATAGTGATAGTCAATATGGGCAGCCACAAACATTCCGAAAAAGCCCACAGCTGTGGCAAACACCTGTTTCTTTAAATACCATGCGGAATCTTTGAATTTCAGCTGGGCATTGTAAGAACTGGTGCTGTAGAGCATCACAAGGCCGAAGCCTACCAAAAATATTATGATAAACAGCATGGTATAATCAAAATATTTAATTGGCTTCTCCCTGTTCTTTTCCGGTCTTCGGCTCATGCCCTCACTCCTTTAAGCTATTTACTATCTCTTTAAATACTCTGCCCCGCTCCTCATAGTCGGTAAACATGCCCCAGCTTGCACAGGCGGGGGACAAAAGCACCGCATCCCCGCTCTTGGCATGTTCATAGCACAACTTTACTGCCTCTTCTAAGGTATCTTTTAAAATAATATTGGTAAAGCCGTGTTTCCTGGCAGTCTCTGCAATGGCTTCTCTCGTCTGTCCGATAAGAACCAGCTCTTTTACTTTCCCCTCAAAGGCATCAATCCACTCCCCGTAAGCAGACTGTTTATCATAGCCTCCCCCGATTAAAAATGTGGGGCGCACCATGGCACGAATCCCCTGTATGGCGGCATCGGGGTTTGTTCCCTTAGAGTCATTGTAAAATTTTACGCCTCTTTTTTCCGTCACATATTCAATTCTATGCTCCACTGCCTGAAAATTGCAAAGAACCTTTCTTATTTTTTCCAAATCCACCCCAAATCCCAGAGCCATGGCGGCGGCAGCCATTACATTTTCATAATTATGCCTGCCTAAAAGGTTTAATTCCTTTACCGGAAGGATTTTCGTCACCTTCCCTTCCTGTGCCAGGTAAATACAGTCGTCTTTATAAAAAAGCCCCTCTTCCAACTCTCTCCTGCTGGAAAAATATATGACTTTTAAGGGAAGGCTCTCCCCGAATTTCCGCAAAACCTCATCCTCATAGTTTAATACGCAAATTCCGTCCCTTCCCTGGTTTTTTGTAATGGATTCCTTTACAGCCGTATAGTTTTCCATGGTGTGGTGCCGGTTTAAGTGGTCCGGGGTAATATTCAAAATCGCCGTCACCTTGGGGGCGAAATTTTCTATGGTCTCAAGCTGGAAACTGCTGATTTCCGCCACCGTCACCGTATCCTCTCTGGTGTCAAGTGCCACGCTGGTATAGGGAATTCCAATGTTTCCCACCACTTTCACATCAGAAAAACTGCTTTTCATAATTTCCCCAAGAAGGGATGTAGTGGTGGTCTTGCCGTTTGTCCCGGTAACAGCCAAAACCTTTCCCTTGGAAAAGGCATAGGCCAGCTCCACTTCCCCCCACACAGTGATCCCCAGATTTCTCATGTTCTCTACCATGGGAATATCCGTGGGAATCCCCGGACTTAACACCAGAATGTCAAAACCTTTCATCTCCTCTGCAGAAAGCTCCCCCAAAAGTATTTTCACATCATTTAACTCAGGATGTTTCTCATAAAAGCCCTGGATATCCAGATTTTCATTTCCATCGTACAGCGTTACGTCCATCTGCTGTTTTTTTAAAAGACCTGCTGCAGCGGCACCGCTTTTTCCAGTTCCCGCCACCAGGTATCGTTTTTCTTTCCTGTTCATTTACCTGCCTCCTACAATGCCATAAGTGCCACCAGGGCCAAAAGTGCCGTCACAACGGAGAATACCGCTACAACCCTGGTTTCAGACCATCCTCCCAGTTCAAAATGATGATGGATGGGAGCCATGCGGAAAATCCGTTTTCCGTGGGTAGCCTTAAAATAGGACACCTGGAGCATAACAGAAATCACCTCTATCATGTAGATAAATCCCACAATGGGAATAAACAAAGGCATCTGCAGCATGTAAGCCGTTGCTGCCACAAATCCTCCCAAAGCCAGGGATCCGGTATCCCCCATAAACACTTTGGCGGGATATACGTTAAATAGAAGAAATCCCAAAAGCGCCCCTGCCACTGCACAGGTAATAGGCTCTATGCCGCTTTTTGTCCCCACCGCCACCACAGTAAAAAAGGTGGCCACCAGCACTGTCACGCTGGAGGCAAGGCCGTCTAAGCCGTCTGTAAAATTCACCCCGTTTACTGTGCCGATAACCGCCACAAACATAAGAGGTATGGAAAAGACGCCAATGTCCAAATATTTTCCCCCGGAAAAAGGAATGAGCATGGTAAGGGACACATCGGTATAATTCATAAGATAATAGGCGAACACACCCGTTACCAGAATCTGCAGTATCATTTTCTGCCAGGCCAAAAGACCGTCTGACCTGCGCAGGACCACTTTCAGGTAATCATCCAGAAAACCAATGACCCCAAATCCCACAGTGAGAAACAAAATGGGAATGATTTTGGGATAATCCTTTACAAACAACAGGGAAGTGCCCAGAGTGCCGGCAAGGATAATCAATCCTCCCATAGTCGGGGTCCCCGTCTTCTTTAAGTGGGACTTCAATTCCTCCCGCTCTGTCTGCCCTACCTTTAATTTCCTTAAAAAAGGAATAATTACCGGCCCTAATACGGCGCTGATTACAAATGCTATCAGCACCGGAGCTGCTACATGACTTGTCATAACCTCTACCTCTTTACTTCTGCGAAACCGCATGTATATTTGTATGGCGTCCATACTTTCCATTTCTGCGGCAGTAAAGGCAATCCATACTGCCGCCTGATTCCAAATATTTAGTATACGTTATTTTTTCTTATGGCGCAAGTTTAATTTTCCCCTTCCTCCCCTTCTTTTGCCGCATTCTCATCAAAAGGTATTCCCAGATAAGGCAGGATATCCTCAAAAATCTCCCTTGCCACAGGGGCTGCAATGGTTCCGCCGTAATAGATTCCCTGGGGATTGTTAATAATTACCAAAAGTAAAATCTGGGGGTTATCCGCCGGGGCAAACCCCAAAAATGAAGAGATATATTTGTGGGCGCTTCTAGGCAGTGTCTGGGAGGTGGCCGTCTTACCTCCAATGGAATATCCAGGGATTTTTGCATTTTTCCCTCCGCCCTCAGACACCACCTTTTCCAATAAAAAGCGTATTTTCTCCGAGGTCTCCTCAGACACCACGGACTCTTTTGTGTCATACTGAAATGTCTTTATCACATTTCCCTCACTGTCCTTTACACTTGCCCCGAAGTGGGGCGTTACCCGGTTCCCCCCGTTTATCATGGCGGAAACTGTGGTGAGTAACTGCATGGGGGTAATCTGGAAGGACTGACCGAAAGACATGGTGGCCAGCTCTACAAGGCCGATTTTTTCTTTGGAGTGCATAATGGTTGCCGCCTCCCCGGGAAGGTCAATCCCCGTCTTTTTTAACAGTCCGAACTGACTGAAATAATCGTAATAATGCTCCGGCCCCACCCGAAGCCCCACCTCGATAAATACAGGATTACAGGAATTCATAATCCCGTGGATAAAGTCCTCCGAACCATGGCCGGAAACTTTATGGCAGTGTATATTTCTGTCCTCCACCGTATAGTAACCCCTGCAGTAAAAGCTGTCTGCAAGATTCACCACACCCTCTTCCAAAGCCGCCGCAGTGGTAATGATTTTAAAAGTGGAGCCCGGCTCATAAGTATCATTGATACACTGGTTTCTCCACATCTGGTTTAAAAGCTCCTGCTTTTTTTCCGCGGACACTTCCTCCCCCACTTCATAATTTAAGGTAAAAGGATCGTTTAAATTGAATTCCGGCACATTAACCATGGCCTTAATCTCCCCGTTCTCCGGGTTCATGGCAATCACGGAAACGCTGTCCGCCTGTTTTTGCTCCAGCGCTTTCCCTGCCGCCTGCTGTGCGTACATCTGTATATTATAGTCCAGGGTAATGTGAAGGTCGTTGCCGTCCACCGGGTCGAGCCTGGACTCCCCGGCATTCTCAATCTCCACTCCCCTGGCATCGGTAAGTGTTAAAATTTTGCCGTTAGTGCCCTGCATATATTCATCGTATTTGACTTCCAGCCCCACAATCCCCTGATTGTCCCCCCCGGTAAATCCTAAAACTTTGGAAGCCAAAGTGTCATAGGGGTAGTACCGTTTGTAATCTTCATCCACTTTTACCCCTGCAAGGCCGTAAGAGCGGATTTTATCCCCGGTCTCCTTGTCTACATTGGATTTTATCCGCTCAATGGAACTCACCTTTTCCACCCTTGCCCGCACTTTTTCCTCAGGCATGCCAAGTTCTTTTGTCAAAACCGCAATGACTTCCTCTTTATCTTTTACCTGGTTGTAAATAACCGAGATGGTACACACCGTTTTATTTGCCGCAAGGACAGTTCCCGTGGCATCGATAATCCTGCCTCTGGCCGCCTTGATATCCCTCTCCCGCTCGTGAAGGTCCTCGGCCTTTTTCCCATAATATTCAGAACAGAACACCATAAGATACACCAGCCGTCCAATGAGAAACATTAGGATAAACAGGACACAGACAAAAATCACCATGGTTTTCTGCCGGTTAAATGTCTTATACCGAAACATAGACAACGCCCCACAAAAGACTTTTAGTTTATTTTATTCCCTCTTTTGCAAGGTTATGTTAGCGGTTTTACTCCTGGCCCGGCTGGGGCTCCTGTCCTTCTACCGGCTCCTGGCCCTCTTTTGGCTCTTCTCCTTCCTGTCCATCCTGCCCCTGCCCTAATTTTTCATCAAAATCATCTTCATAGCCATCCTCAAAAATGTCCCCCCATACCATGGAATCCTCCGGCTTTTCTCCTTCTTCCCCCTCTTGGGGTTCACCTCCATCTCCCTCCTGCCCCTCTCTCTGATTTTCAGGCTCTCGGATAACGGCTTCATCGGGATAGAGGTTCATATAGGGAAGTACTTCCTCCATAATACTTTTTGCCAGCTCCTGGGCATAATTGCTGTGGGCCTGGTCTTCTACGTTGGGCTCATCCACCACCACATACACAAGAACCTGGGGATTGTCCGCCGGGGCATACCCCACAAAGGAGAGGAGATACTTTTTATTCTCCACCGGACGTTTCTGTGCCGTACCGGTTTTTCCTCCCATGGAATAGCCGTTTACTTTTGCCGTATTACCGGTCCCCTCCGCCACAACCGCTTTTAAATAGGTCTTTAAAGTCTCGCTGGTCTTTTTGGAAACCGTCTGCTTTAACACCGTAGGCCGGATCGTCTCTATGGTATTCCCCTGAGAATCCAGAATTTTCTTCACCACATGGGGCTGATAAAAATTCCCTCCATTTATCAGGGAGGAAAAGGCGCTGGCAAGCTGTATCATACTGCAGTTAAAACTTTGTCCGAAAGAGTTGGTGGCCAAATCGATAGGTTTCATCGTCTCCCCCGTAAACATAAGTGCGTCTGTCCTCGCCTCCCCGGGAAGGTCAATATTTGTCTTTTCCCCAAATCCGAAAATACTCTGATATGTGGTAAAATCTTCAATTCCTATAGTTTCCGCCATCTGCATCAAAGCGTCGTTGCAGGAATCCATGAGGGATTTTTCCACCGTCTCCTCCCCGTGGCCGGCCCTGCTCACGCAGTGGATATGGATATCTCCCGGAAATACCTGCTCCCCATCACAGATATAAACTTCATTTCCCGTTATTTTTCCAGTCTCAAGTCCTGTGGCCACTGTAAAAGGCTTAATGGTGGATCCCGGCTCAAAGGTAGAATTCACACAGAAATTTCCCCACAGCTGATTGAGCAGGTCCATTTTATCCTCCTCGCTTTTCCCCTCCAGTTCTTCCTCCGTATAAAAAGGGGTTAAATCCCTGGGATTATTTAAGTCAAAACTGGGGTAATCCGCCATGGCAAGGATTTCCCCGTTCTGGGGATTCATAATCAGAGCCGCCGTGTGTAAGGTTCCAGGCCCCTCCACATAGCCGTCTTTATGCTTTTCATTGAATTCTGCAATTTTTTCCTCCGCCACGGACTGAATATTCACATCCACGGTAGTTACAACGGTATTGCCGTCCCTGGGGTCTTTAATGGTTTTTTCAAAATTATTGTCAGAGTTTAAATATCCGTACTGCCTTCCGTTCACTCCGTTTAAGGTACTGTTATAGTAATTTTCCAGTCCCGTGGTTCCCACATTTCCTGATGAGACAAAACCGATAAGGGAGGATGCTAAGGTCTTGTAGGGATAGTTTCTGATATACTCTTTTTCAAACCACACGGCGTTTCCATTAATATTGGGGTATTTTTCCGTATCCGCCTGCATCTGCACAAAGGGCTGGATCTCTTCGTAGGAAAGACGCTTAGCCAGCACAGTATACTGGCTGGCTGGATGTTCCTCTAACTCCTTTAACAAATCCCCTTTATCTAAATCAGGAAAACAAGATACCAGTGCGTCTATGGTATCGTTTTTATCCTTCTCTTTCTGGTTTAACACTTTACAGTCTAAAATCACATTGTAAACATCAATGCTGGTAGCTAAAACCGTTCCTTTGGTATCTACAATATCCCCTCTCTGGTATGGAATGGTGCGGCTGTTATACTCCTGCTGGGACAGTACGATTTTTTCGTACTTTTCCCCGCTGGTATACTCGATATACATCAGACGCCCAATGAGCCCCACCAACACTAATGTGATAATTAAAAATTCTACCAGAAGTTTTTTCTGCATTTTCTTATGGAATTTTTTTACTACCCGCTTTTTTCTTCTTCTCACACTTCTCTCCTGCTATTTTGGAATATGGCTTCAATCATACAGGCTATCAGGGAATATCTGAATACTGATTCATATAATCGCTGTCCTCCACTGTGTAGTACACAATCTGTCCCGGCCCTGCATATTTCATCCCCAGCTCATGGATTGCCTTATACTTTACATCCTCCAAATCTGTGGACAAATCAATTCGCTTAATTGCCGCATCATTGTCCGCCTTCAAGTCTGTAATCTGGCTCTCTAAAGTTGAGATGTGTTTCATCCTGCTGGTTATATCGGACTGTAATTGAATATATGTCACACACACAACGCAGGAAATTAAAACTGCCATGGTGCAGAAACTCACGTATCCCATACTCATTCTAAGGGCTTTTTCCTGATTTCTCCTGGCTACACGGCGGTTCTTCTTCTGACGTTCTTTTCTCTCTTTTTCCAGCTGCTTTCTCCGGCGTTCTTCCGGCTCACCTTCCAGCCGCCTTACTGTATTTCCGTCCACATAATAATTTGTCTTAAATTCAGGCTGTCTTCTTCGGGCGTTTGAGTTTGCTTCTCTTTTCATCCTCTTCTCTCTCTTTCCGTCACATATTTGCTGTCATAAGTTTTTTATCTTCTCTCAAAAACACGAAGTTTCGCACTTTTTGATCTTTTGTTCTCTTTCATTTCCTCTTCCCCCGGCAGGATAGGTTTTCTTGATATCACCCTTCCCTTCGACACATTTCCACAGACACACACGGGAAATTCCTTTGGGCACACGCAGGGGTTTTCGTTCCTCTTAAACACATTTTTTACAATTCTGTCCTCCAGGGAATGAAATGTGATGATACACAGCCTCCCCCCGGGATTTAACAGGTCAATCATATCCTCCAATCCCTCTTTGAGCACATCCAGCTCATGGTTTAACTCAATGCGGATCGCCTGGTAGGTCCGCTTTGCCGGGTGGCCTCCTGTGGCCTGGATTTTTTTGGGAATAGCGGCGGAAATTACAGCATTTAATTCCCCTGCCGTCACAATCCGTTTCTTCTGTCTCTCCCTGACAATATGCTTTGCAATGTTTTTTGCAAAACGGTCTTCCCCGTAATCACGGATTATCCGGTAAAGCTCCATCTCACTGTACTCATTTACAATATCCTCCGCCGTCAGCTCCCCCCTTTGGTCCATGCGCATATCAAGAGGTGCATCCTCATTCCGGTAAGTAAACCCACGCTCCGGGGCATCTAACTGAAAAGACGACACCCCAAGGTCAAGGAGTATCCCATCGGCCCTCTCTATTCCAAAACCTGAAAGCACCTGCCTCATGGCCCTGTAATTGCTTCGCACAATGGAAACCCTGTCCTTAAAGGGTTTTAATCTGTCCGAGGCTGCTGCAATGGCATCCCCGTCCTGGTCGATTCCAATGAGCCTACCCTTCCCGGAAAGCCTTTTTGCAATGTGGGAGGAATGCCCTCCTCCCCCCAGGGTTCCGTCCACATAAATCCCATCCTGACGGATGTTTAAATATTCAATTATCTCCTCCAGTAAAACGGACTTATGTTCAAATTCCATAGAATCCCCTCTTTATTTCTTACTGCATTTTATCAGATGCTAAGCCCAAGCTCCGCCATATGCTCTGCCACTTCATCCATATCCTCATAGGAATTGGTATCCTGCCATCTCTCCTTGCTCCAAATCTCAATTCTGCTCAAAACACCCACTAAAACCACATCTTTGCTAAGGTCTGCAAATTCTCTTAAAACCTGGGGCAGAAGGATTCTCCCCTGCTTGTCCACTTCACAGCTGGCTGCTCCCGCGAAGAAAAATCTGGAGAATTTTCTGGCATCTTTTGTAGTGAGAGGAATATTTCGGAATTTTTCTTCAATGTTTTTCCATTCTTCATTGGGGTACACAAAAAGACACCCATCCAATCCCTTCGTTACAACAAACTCATTTCCAAGCTGTTCTCTGAATTTGGATGGAACAATCAGCCTGCCCTTGGTATCGATTGTGTGACTGTACTCTCCCATGAACATAATGGACACCTGCTTCCCCAGAAATGGCATTTCAAACCACTTTTAACCATTTCCATCCACTTTCCTCCACTTGTATGTCTATTCTATCTTAGAACAAGATAAAATGCAAGGGCAATGGACAAAAAAATGCATCAGAAAAAAATAATCTGATGCATTTTTCAAAATATAGTGCCATTTTTTCTTTTTTGGCACAATATATAGTTGTTTTTTTTAAAATCCTTTTACTTACAGCAGAATGTCATACACTCTGTCTCCTGACAGTGACATGCATGGCTCCCCCCGATACCGATTTGGTCGGCAGTACAACGGCAGTCCTCATTGTATTTACAGCGGCAGGCTTGACAGTCAATCTCAATGTCACGATTTGGCTCCATTGCCGCATTTCTTCCAGCTTCCCCTTTTCTCTCCCGGAAACTTTTACAGCAGGTAGCATTGGAAGTGGTAGCGCCTTCGCCGTCAATCTGGATATCTCCCTTGCAGCAGTACCTGTCGTCGTTGTAAAGACAATTTGTGGCAGAACATACTAATCTTGTCATAGTGGTTTCTCCTTCCTGATTTTTGAATTGAGCAGAGAAAATTTTCCTCTGCCCGCCCTGCGGCCCACATACCGTATCAGCGGTAAACTTCCATATGCGGGCCTTGACATAAAAAGTCCGGCCAAACTTCAGCCGGACTTAGTATCTGCAATTTAATTATTTTTATACCTCTGCTATTTTGTTTCTTCCGCCGCTTCTTCTTTTCGGATTTCCTTTGTGTCAATTTCTTTTTTAATAAATGAAATAAAATCATTTAATTTTTTGCTTCCCTCATCTCCTGCAAAGCGGCTTCTCACAGAGACAGTCTCCTCTTCCTCCTCTTTTTGTCCCACCACAAGCATATAGGGAAGTTTGTCAAGGCGGGCCTCCCTGATTTTAAATCCGATTTTCTCCGAACGGTTATCCACCGTTACGTCAATGCCGTTCTTTTTCAGTTCCTCACATACTTTATTGGCATAATCTTCATATTTATCGGAAATAGGAAGAATCCGCACCTGCTCCGGGCAAAGCCATGTGGGGAATTTCCCCGCATATTTTTCAATAAGCCAGGCTAAGGTTCTCTCATAACATCCGATGGATGTTCTGTGGATAATGCAGGGACGAATTTTATTCCCCTCTTTGTCAATATAATACATATCAAACTGTTCCGCCAAAAGTGCGTCCCACTGAATGGTAATCATGGTGTCCTCTTTGCCGTACACGTTCTTTGCATTAATGTCTACTTTTGGTCCGTAGAAAGCGGCTTCCCCCACATCCTCCACATAATTCATGTGAAGCTCATCCATAATATCCCGCATATGCTGCTGGGTTTCCTCCCAGACTTCCGGCTCTCCAATGTACTTATCCCTGTTGTCCGGATCCCATTTGGAGAGATGGTATGTCACATCCTCCTCTAGCCCCAAAGTGGTAAGGCAGTGTTTTGCCAGGGCCAGGCAGCCCTTAAACTCTTCCACCATCTGGTCCGGCCGCACAATGAGATGCCCCTCTGAGATGGTAAACTGGCGCACCCTGGTAAGCCCGTGCATTTCCCCGGAATCCTCATTTCTGAATAAAGTGGACGTCTCGCCGTAGCGGATAGGCAGGTCACGGTAGGAATGCTGTTCGCTTTTATAGCAATAATACTGGAAAGGACAGGTCATGGGACGCAGGGCAAAAACCTCTTTATCCTTTTCCTCATCCCCTAAGACAAACATGCCGTCTGTGTAGTGATCCCAGTGCCCGGAAATCTTATATAAGTCAGATTTTGCCATAAGGGGAGTTTTTGTGCGCACATATCCCCACTCCTTATCCTCCAAATCCTCAATCCACCGCTGCATTTTCATAACCATTTTTGTCCCCTTGGGTAAAAGCAAAGGCAGTCCCTGGCCAATTACATCCACAGTGGTAAAAAGTCCCATCTCACGGCCAAGCTTGTTGTGGTCCCGCTTTTTGATATCCTCCAGATGATCTAAATGGGCTTTTAACTCTTCTTTCTTATTAAATGCCGTACCGTAAATCCTCTGGAGTTTTACCCGGTTGGAATCCCCCCGCCAGTAAGCCATGGAGGAAGAAATCAGTTTATATGCCTTAATTCCCTTGGTGCTCATTAAATGAGGCCCAGCGCAAAGGTCTACAAAGCCGCCCTGGTCATAAAATGAAATCTGGGCATCCTCCGGCAAATCCTGTATCAGCTCCACTTTGAAAGGTTCCCCTTTTTCCTCCATAAATTTTATGGCCTCATCCCTCGGAAGGGTAAATCTGGTAATTTCATGTCCCTCTTTAATGATTTTTTTCATCTCCCCCTCCAGTTTATCCAAATCTTCCCTGGAGAAAGGCTCAGCGTCAAAATCATAATAAAACCCTTCCGCAATGGCCGGGCCTATTGTGATTTTTGCCCCTGGAAACAGGCGTTTTACCGCCTCCGCCAAAACATGGCTGGCCGTGTGGCGGATGACTTTCAGACCTGCCTCATCACTACTTGTCACAATATTTAAGTTCACGTCCCTGTCTATCTGGGTGCGGAGGTCTACAATTTCACCGTCAATCTCCCCGGCACACGCCACCCTTGCTAAACCTTCGCTTATGTCTTTTGCAATTTCATACACGGATTTTGCTTCACTGTACTCCTTTACAGAGCCGTCTTTCAATGTAATTTTCATGGTTAAACTCCTCTCATTTGACTTAATTTTGATAGAAAAAATCCCTGCTATAATTTCTTACAGCAGGGACGATATTTACCGTGGTTCCACCCAATTTTCTTTCCTTTGCAGTATATGAAAGGAAATCTCATTCTGACGATAACGGAATCACCGGGCTCTATTAAAAGCCGCTCCAAGATGGTCTTCGGATGCTTCCTGCAAAGATGCTTCCACCGCTTTTAAAATCCTCAAAAGGCATCTCTCTCTGATACATTCCACAGCTTACTGTTCTTATCCACGCATTTTCTCTATAAATCTTAAGATATTGTTATAGTACTCCAAACTTTCTCATATGTAAAGGATTTTTTTAAATCCCTCACATATTATCTCCCGCAGCACTTTTTATATTTCTTGCCGCTGCCGCAGGGACATGGGTCGTTTCTCCCCACTTTCTTGCCTGTCACAACAGTGCCTGACTTTCTCTGCTCCAAATACAGCCTGTGCCTTGTTTCCTGGTCAAAGATTTCTTCCCACGCGGGAAGCTCATAGAGCCAGTCAGCCCTTGCCTCCACCATATTTTTGTAGAGTTTCTCTTTATCAAAATTTAAGTTCACCACCGTGTCTTCTTCCATGGTATCAATGGGATTGGGGGTAATCAGGCTCTCATTGATCCCATCTAAGAATCCGGTCATATCCATAATACTAAGTTCGTATTTTTCCGCAAGCTCTTTCACCGTTCCCTCCACATGCTCGTCGGGATTCACCAAAAGCTTTTCATACACGCCTTTTTCCACTAAGAAATATCTCTGCCAAAATCTCTGCAATTCCTGTTTGTTTGTCTCTTCATTATAGGCAACCTTTTGCCAGCTCTCTAATAATGCCATGATTTACTCCTTCTTTTTCTTCTGGGGATAATGCATATCCACGCAAATACAAATGTATTATAGCAAATACCGGGGCATATTTCAAATATTTTTTGCGGCTGTTAAAAACATAAATTTTAAAAAATATAAAAAAAGTGTATAGAACTATTTTTTTGTGCCATACTATTATTGTTCCTAAAGAAACAACCCCCACCTGTTTCTTAGGAATTTCAACGAAAGATGCAAGAATACTTATCCTCCCCTAAAAACCCCGGCAAATGCCGGGGTTTTTTCTGCGGACTTATTTCAAATGATTTAAAAGTCCCTGGATTCCTTCTTTTTTAAAAATATCTTTATAATACCCAATTTCTCCCTGAATCAAATCGTCAATTACCTGCATCCCCAAAAGTTCCACCGGCGCCTTGTCATCTGTCATGAGATACTTTCCGGGCACATAGCGGTTCATCCCTGCACAAACCTGTTTAAGCATTTCCGCCAGATCTGTACCTCCAGTGGTTTTCTCCTCTTTTAAAGTTTCCTGGTTTGTCTTAAGCACAGAAATCATATTTGGATTGTCTGAAGCAAACAATTCCCGGTTTGTAGTTCCCGGTACATCCGCAGTATAGATTTCAGAAAACACATGGGAAATAGTGTCAGCAAGATACTGGTTAATATTCCCCTCTTTTTGTCCCCGCATATTCATATTTACCACCATAACCCCCTCTTCTTTCAAATGCTCCTTCACCAGAGTAAAAAACTCCAGAGAAGACATTTGAAAGGGTATGGTAATGTCCTGGTAGGCATCCACCATAATCACGTCATACTTTCTGTCAACCACATTCAGGTATGCCCGCCCGTCATAGGTTGTGACTTTTATTTCCTCCGGCATCTCAAAATACTGTTTTGCCAGTTCCGTGATTTTCCCGTCAATCTCCACCCCTTCCACACTGGCATGGGGAAAATATCTTTTGCACTGCCTGGCAAAGGTCCCCGTCCCGTTTCCAAGCACTAAAATATCAAAGCCCTCCTTCTCCTTCACCCCTGCCATTAAGGGTGCGGCAAGGGCATAGTCATAATACATCCCGGTAAAACTGTCGTCCTTCTTTAAAATGGACTGCACGCCGAAAAGCACATTTGTGGACAAAACCACCTGCCTCTCGTCCTCTTTTACCTGAAGATAATTGTATATGGATTCCCCCTCAAAAGTCAAATTATGTTCCCAAAAAGCAAAACTGTCAGAATATCCCGTAAAACAGCAAATCAGAAACAGGACAGTCCCTATTACAGATTTTTTCGCCCCCCTTCTTGTGCTGATAAAATAAACCAATGCCAAGCCCAGCAAAATTCCTGCAAAAATAAGAAACGTAATGGAAGTTCCCACAGCCGGGATGGTGACAAAGGTGGGAAGAAACGTTCCGAGGATACTTCCCAGTGTATTGGAAGCATTTAACTGCCCTACCGTCTTGCCGCTGTCCTCCAATCTGTCCACTGTATATTTTACCAGGGACGGCGTGACAGTGCCCAGAAGAAACAGTGGAAATACAAAAATCACCATGCAGGCTAAAAATCCCGCCCAAATTAAAAAATTCGTATTTACCGCCAGAATCAAAACACCGGAAATCCCCAGAATAATATATTTCCCCAAAACCGGAATTGCCCCAATCCATATGGCCGCAATCAAAATCCTGCCGTAAAGCTTATCCGGGTTGGGATTTCTGTCGGCATACCTCCCCCCGTATATATTCCCCAGAGCCATTGCAATCATAATCGTCCCAATGATAATCGTCCACACAATCTGGGAGGAGCTGAAATAAGGGGCTAAAAGCCTGCTCGCCCCAAGCTCCACCGCCATTACCGACATCCCTGCAAAAAATTCCGTGAGGTAAAGATAAATTTTATTGGTTAAAATGTTCTTTTCTTTCATAAAACCTTCCTGCCTGTATTTTTTATTTCATTATTATTCGCACAAAGCCACTCTATGATATCACAGAATCTTTCTTTTGTTAATGCGTGGCCGCCCGGATATTGATTGTGCTGCAAATTGTTCAAAGCGTCTAATTTCCCATAGATTGAACTGGCCTTTTCCACAATATAAGATGCATCTCTGGAATATTTATCCTCTTCACCGGAAACAAGAAGCAGCCGTCTTGGAGCAATACAGGAGACCAAATCATAAATATCATATTTTCCATGGAAGTTTGGAATTACGCTTGCCATTTCAATTCCTACATTGTTTTTTTATACGATTTTCAAAGGTACAGGCACTGCCGCTTGCGCAGCTGTAGGCGATTCGCTGGTCTAACGCAGATAAAAATAAAACCGTATTTCCACCATAGGAATGTCCCAGAGTTCCAATTCTTTTGGGATTGACGCCATCCAGATGAGAAAGCAATGTAATGCCCGCCATGGCATCATTTATTACTTTCTTCATCAAATAGTCTCCTTTTAAAATGCGGTAACACATCTCATCAAAATGCTGCCAAAAGTCAAATCCCTGCACCGATGTATCTTTCCGCCTGTTTTCAAAACATATGGAATCCGGCGCCAATACTACAAACCCTTTTTTGCCAGTTCCGGCCCAAACGCCTGTAACGGATCTCCTGCCAAACCGCAGACTTCACTTTTTCCCAGATGATGTTCTCTGTTATGCTGGTGATGGATAAGAATTGCCGGATTATGATCAAGAATTTCCGGGAAAAGCAGATAGGCGCTCACTTTATCTCCATAAGAATCATATTCGATGCAATGTCTCGTATATCCATTCTCCTGTACGGACTCTAACACTTCGTATTCCACATTTAATGCAGGTTCCGATAATTCTATCCCTATCATCCCTGCTATTTCCTGACGCATCAATTTTTCCGATTCCGTTTCTATTACTGAGCCACCCATAATTTTCACCAGTCTTTCCCCATTTTCGTTCCCATCTGTGATATGTGTGATTATCGTATTTACAAATACCTTGAAATCCTCAAAAAACTTTTATAATCCTCATCCTCTTTATCTTCCTGCAAAACATAACCCTGTTCCAAAATATATCTTCCATCCTGGAGATAATATATTTCTAAAGAGCCATGAGGGGTGACAATCCAGTATTCCTCCACCCCTGCGGCTTCATAAATATCTTTCTTTTCCCTCCTGTCCCGTCTGGCTGATGAGGGACTTAAGGTCTCGGCAATAAACTTGGGCACTCCGCTGTAAGTGCCCCCTTTTAGATATTTCCGGTCACAGATCACCATGATATCCGAGCATACATAATCATCGTTTACATCGGGATGATATTTAAAATCAAGGTTTTCCATGGTAACAAGGCATATGCTGTCTTTCAATCCTGTTTTTATCTTCGTATGAATATTGCTATTGATAATTCTGTGCTGGTATCCGGGCGCCGGGTACATGTCATATATCACCCCGTTTATTTTCTCGTCCTCCAATATTCCCTTGCCGCCAATGCCATAGCATCACATCCTTTCATCTCTTGGATTATAACATGACTTAATACAGAAAGAAAGATAATTTTATTTTCCCTGACAGCACAGTAAAAAAACCTGCAGGCATTGCCCACAGGTTTTACTAATTTTACTTACCCCTCTATGGAAATATAATGTCCCTTATCCTCCACAGCTTTCGGCTGTGCCTTTGGAATATGGAATGTGAGAATTCCATTTTCATATTTGGGATGGACATCCTGCTCTGTCACATGGTCTCCCACATAGAAACTGCGGCTCATGCTGCCGGCATAGCGTTCCCGCCTGATATAACTGCCCGCCTCGTTTTTCTCATCCCGGTTCATGGATTTTGCCGCATTTACGGTGAGATATCCGTCCTTAAGCTGCATTTTAATCTCGTCTTTCTTAAAACCGGGCAAATCAATATCAACCTCGTAACCTCCGTCTTTCTCCTTCACATCGGTTTTCATAAGGTTCCTTCCGTGGTTTCCGTACAGAATCTTATCCATATCGGGAAAGGCAAAGCCCTCCATAAAGTTATCCAATAAATTTTCTCCAAAAATACTAGGCATCATCATACGTCATATCCCCTTTCATGAATGATAATATTTTCAGCACTATGGAAGAAATCCAGGTGTCGTTGTTTCTCAAAGGATTTTTTGTTTCATTTCCTTTGATGGTTATACTATATCACCTTTATTAGCACTCGTCAATAGTGAGTGCTAATAATTATTGTGAATTATTTGTGTCCTCTCTCTATTTTTCTATCTATTCTTGTGTTATAATAATACTTATCATTTTATGCAAAGGAACAAATCTTATGAAAAACCTGAAACGAATATCAGCCCTTCTTGGAATTATACTTTTAGCCGGGCTTTACCTCACCAGCCTGGTTTTAGCTTTAACCAGTAATGCCCACACCTTTGAATTCTTCGTGGCCTCCATTGCCGCTACCGTAATTATCCCCATTCTGCTTTGGATTTATACTGCCATGTATAAATACCTTACCAAACACAAATAACTTCAAAATTCAACATTTGCGTGTATCCTGTACCCTTCACAGTTGGTTATGGAAGATAAATTCATGTCAATTATTTATGAAAAAAAAGAAGGCCTATATCCTATGATGCAAAAGGAATACAAATAACATAGGCTGTGCGAACCTTAAGTGAACATCATTTTCCAGGGAGGTTCGCACCAAGTTTAGGGTGAAAATAACACTATAATTTCAACAAACTGGATATATTATGTTGCAGTTTTGTTGGAATCAAACAAATCAGAGTTCAAAGTTTCTGATAAATTCGGCAATTTTGCTGTCACTCCCCGTGTGGGAGTGTGGATTGAAATCAGTATTCTGGGAAAAATATTAGGACGTACAAACGTCACTCCCCGTGTGGGAGTGTGGATTGAAATGCTGTATTTATAGATATCCAGCCCTAATTCGTGGTCACTCCCCGTGTGGGAGTGTGGATTGAAATAAAACAAAATTGGCATCGTATTTAAACAGCCCAAGTCACTCCCCGTGTGGGAGTGTGGATTGAAATATCAATAATTATTTTATCGTCTGGTCGTATTCGCCGTCACTCCCCGTGTGGGAGTGTGGATTGAAATTTAGGCGTCACCTTAAACTTTAAGGACAGGGAGGTCACTCCCCGTGTGGGAGTGTGGATTGAAATCATTTACAGATTTAAGTTCTTCCAAAAAACGTCCCGTCACTCCCCGTGTGGGAGTGTGGATTGAAATTTTTGTGCTTATTTTTCCGTCTGTTTCCAGGTATCGTCACTCCCCGTGTGGGAGTGTGGATTGAAATCGGAAAAAATCCGGAAACGAAAAGAACTTGTCCGTGTCACTCCCCGTGTGGGAGTGTGGATTGAAATGTACTCGGCTATGCCAGTAGCCTGTAAGTACAGTAGTCACTCCCCGTGTGGGAGTGTGGATTGAAATTATCAAAAAGGTTCCGGCCTTTGCCCCTAAAACATGTCACTCCCCGTGTGGGAGTGTGGATTGAAATCCGGAAGACGTGGTGACGCTGTTTCTGCTGTAGGTCACTCCCCGTGTGGGAGTGTGGATTGAAATACAGGT
>Ga0137307_100829_pt1 | contig 34169 bp, 25 predicted proteins | sample NAcewD2O_March_2_FD_97180 | JGI IMG/M metagenome (GOLD analysis project Ga0137307, IMG submission 97180) | Mouse cecal microbial communities from Vienna, Austria - N-Acetylglucosamine amended D2O_March | ecosystem: Host-associated > Mammals > Digestive system > Large intestine > Cecum | place... | reverse complement strand
GTATGCAAAAGCTTCCAGTGTATCCTTCGCTCTGTCATTTCCGTCTGCCGCCGCCTGGCCCAAATCCCTGAAGTCGCTGGACAATCCGCCGGACAGCCCGAAGACGCCTGACTTCTTATTGCAGATATTCAGCACTTCCTCTGCCGTAACCCCTTCCTTTTCCGCAATAAACGTAACAATTGCCGGGTCTATATCGCCGCTGCGCGTTCCCATAATCAATCCTTCCAACGGCGTCAGGCCCATAGACGTATCTACCGATTCCCCATATTTCACTGCCGATACGCTGGATCCATTGCCCAAATGGCAGACAATGATTTTTAAATCCTTTCTATCTTTCCCTAATACCTCAGCAGCCCTCTTGGATACAAAATCATGGCTCGTGCCGTGGAAACCATAACGCCTTACTTTATATTTCTCATAATATTCGTAAGGCAGCCCATACATATACGCCTTATTAGGCATTGTCTGATGAAATGCCGTATCGAATACGCCTACCATCGGCACATTGGGCATTACTTCTTTGCAGGAATTAATCCCCACCAAATTTGCCGGATTATGCAAAGGCGCCAAATCGTTGCAATCTTCCACCTGTTTCAGCACTTCCTCCGTAATGATGACAGAAGACGCAAATTTTTCCCCGCCATGCACAATACGGTGCCCTACTGCGCCGATTTCATCCAAAGAACGGATAACCCCAACTTCTTTGTCCGTCAGTTTTTCAATTACCAGTTTTACAGCTTCCGTATGGCTCGGCATGTCCGTTTCTACCGTTACTTTTTCTCCGCCTGCCGGCTGATGGGTAATCGCACTGCCATCTATCCCTATCCTCTCGCATAACCCCTTTGCCAGCACTTTTTCGCTTTCGCTGTCTATCAACTGATATTTCAGCGATGAACTGCCGCAATTTATTACCAGAATGTTCATATCAATCCTGCCTCCTCTTTTCTATTTGGTTAATTGAATTTTACAACATACAGGGAAAGATTTCCAGAATATAATTTTTATTCCTCGCGTTAATTCCCTGCCACTTGCCGCAACCGTTTCCAAAATCCTCTTATAATTCATGCAACAATCCGATTTGAATCATAAAAAAATGAATTTTGTGCAAAATCTTAATAACAATTATTTTCAAGGAGGAATTTATATTATGAAAAGAGAGCAAAAAACAATGGACGGGAATCAAGCGGCTGCATATGTAGCCTATGCTTACAGCGAGGTAGCTGCCATTTATCCTATCACCCCATCTTCCTCTATGGCGGAATATGTAGATGAATGGGCTACGGAAGGGAAGGAAAATATTTTCGGGCAAATTGTAAAAGTAACGGAAATGCAATCGGAAGCCGGCGCCGCAGGGGCAGTGCATGGTTCCCTTGCCGCAGGGGCCCTCACCTCTACTTTTACCGCTTCCCAAGGGTTGTTGCTCATGATGCCCAATTTATACAAAATAGCAGGGGAACTGCTGCCCGGCGTATTCCATGTGGCGGCAAGGACAATCGCAACCCATGCCTTATCTATCTTCGGCGACCACTCCGATATTTATGCCTGCAGACAGACAGGCGCCGCTATCCTGGCAAGCGGCAGCGTGCAGGAAGTCATGGATTTATCCCCGGTCGCCCATCTGGCCGCCATCAAAGGAAGGCTCCCTTTCCTTAACTTTTTTGACGGTTTCCGCACCTCCCACGAAATGCAGAAAATCAACATTTGGCCTTATGAAGATTTAAGGGATATGGCAGATTTAGGCGCTGTCTCACAATTCAGGGAAAACGCTTTAAACCCTGACCATGCTAAGCTCATGGGTTCCGCCCAAAACCCGGATATTTTCTTTCAGGCGAGGGAAGCTTCCAATATTTTTTATAATGCCCTCCCCGCCCTTGTAGATACTTATATGGAAAAAATAAATGCAAAGCTGGGAACCAACTATGGCTTATTCAATTACTATGGCGCACACAATGCCGAACACCTTATTATCGCTATGGGTTCCGTATGCGAAACCATCAAAGAGACCATAGACTATCTTACAGAACATAACAGCGGCATAAAAGCAGGATTAATTGAAGTGCATCTTTACCGGCCTTTCAGCACATCCCATCTGCTGGCGCTCCTCCCCGATTCCGTTGCGCGGATTACCGTATTAGACCGTACCAAGGAACCTGGCGCATCCGGTGAGCCATTGTATTTGGACGTTATCGCCGCCTTAAAAGACAGCGCATATAGCCAAATACCCGTTTTTTCCGGCAGATATGGGCTTAGTTCCAAAGATACCGACCCAAGCCAGATTTACGCGGTGTTCCAAAATTCATTATCCGGAAAAAAGAAGCATTTTACCATAGGCATTACCGACGATGTGACCCATCTGTCATTGCCTGTTACGGATTCCATCCATACTGCCCCTTCCTCCACCATATGCTGCAAATTCTGGGGGCTGGGAGGAGACGGCACTGTCAGCGCCAATAAAAATTCCATAAAAATTATCGGCAACCATACGGACAAATACGTGCAGGCTTACTTCGATTACGACTCCAAAAAATCCCGCGGGCTTACGGTTTCCCATCTCCGTTTCGGGGATATGCCAATCCGCTCCGCCTATTTGATTCGGCAGGCAGATTTCGTAGCCTGTCATAATCCCACCTATCTCCATAAATACAATATGGTGCAGGAAGTAAAAGACGGCGGCATTTTCCTCCTAAACTGTTATTATAAGGAAGAAGAACTGGACAAATACCTTCCCGGCCAGGTAAAACGCTACATTGCCGAGCACAATATCCAACTATACGTGATTGATGCTATCCGCATCGGAAAAGAAATCGGGCTGAACAACAAAATCAGCACCATCCTCCAAGCTGCCTTTTTCCGCTTGTCCAACCTCATCCCTATCGAAGAAGCCAGACAATTGATGAAGGAAGCAGCTGCAATCAGTTACCGGAAAAAGGGGGAAAAAATAATTCAAATGAATTATGACGCTATTGACAGAGGCATTGAAGATGTCTTGTGCATAACCATACCTCCGGAATGGAAACATGCCACATATGAACCGCTGGACAGCAAGCTGCTTCCCGACCGGGCGGAAGTGATAGATTACGTGGAAAAAATCCAAAAGCCCATTACTATGCAGGAAGGCAATTCCCTGCCCGTATCCGCATTCCTTCCTTATGCGGACGGCTCATTCCCCTCCGGCAGCACCGCCCATGAAAGGCGCAATGCGGCCACGGAAGTTCCCGTCTGGAAACCGGAAAACTGTATTCAATGCTGCCGCTGCTCTTTTGTCTGCCCTCATGCCGTTATCCGCCCCGCGGCAATGGACGAAGCAGAACATCAAAAGGCCCCTGCCGGTATGAAATCCCTTCCCATGACAGGATTTCCCGGATATACCTTTTCCATCACTGTTTCGGAAACGGATTGTACCGGCTGCGGCTCCTGCGCAGGCGTATGTCCGGGGAAAAACGGGGAAAAAGCCCTTGTCATGTGCCCTGTCAAGGAACACGAAGAAAGGCAGCAATATTTCGATTATGGGAAATCCCTGCCCATAAAGCCTGAAGTCATTGAAAAATTTAAGGAAACTACCGTAAAAGGCAGCCAGTTCAAACAGCCTATGTTGGAATTTCACGGAGCGTGTGCCGGATGCGGGGAAACACCTTACGCCACCTTAATCACCCGGTTATTCGGCAAAAGGATGTATATTGCCAACGCCACCGGCTGTTCCTCTATTTGGGCAAATTCCTCCCCCTCTACCGCCTACACGGCAAATGCCCTTGGCCAGGGACCCGCATGGTCTAATTCTCTCTTTGAAGATGCTGCGGAGTTCGGATACGGCATGGTATTGGCACAAAGCACCATAAGAAGCCATCTTAAGGAAACGGCAGCCCTCTTGCTGCAGCAGCTACAACAATTAGACAAAAACGGGAACCCCTCCCCTGCTTTGGAAGACGCTTTAAAGAAATGGCTCAATACTTTCCCGGGCGGCGCCCAAAACGACTCCCCCTCCGAATCCCTCATCCATGAATTGCAGGCTTATATTTCCTCTTCCTGCAGCCAATCTTCCGGCTTCCATGCCGGACAAAAACAAATTTTAGAATTATGCCTGGCATTGCAAAACGCCAAGTCTTTCCTCTCCAAAAAATCCCAATGGATATTTGGAGGCGACGGCTGGGCTTATGACATTGGTTTCGGAGGCTTAGACCACGTGCTAGCCAGCGGCGAAGATATTAACGTCCTTGTTTTTGACACGGAAGTTTATTCCAATACCGGTGGGCAGGCTTCCAAAGCAACCCCTACCGGCTCCACTGCCAAATTTGCCTCCGGCGGAAAGCGCCGCAGAAAAAAAGATTTGGCAGCTATGGCTATGACCTATGGCTACGTTTATGTAGCGCAGATTGCTATGGGGGCAGATTATAACCAAACCGTTAAGGCAATTACGGAAGCAGAGGCTTATCCCGGTCCCTCCCTTATCATTGCCTATGCCCCTTGCATCAGCCACGGTATCCGCTCCGGTATGGGCAGCTCCCAGCACGAAGAAGCAAAGGCCGTAGAAGCAGGTTATTGGCACCTTTTCCGTTTCAACCCTGCCTTAAAAGAACAAGGGCAAAACCCTTTTCATTTGGACAGCAAACAGCCTACTATGGACTATCGGGAATTTTTATCCGGCGAAAACAGATATCACCTTTTATCAAGGATGCATCCTGATATCGCCGAAGAACTTTTTACCGAAGCTGCCGGATACGCGGAAGAAAAATACCAATATTTAAATAAGCTCAGTAAACTATATGACACACATGAGCAGTAACGTAGATAAAAAGCTCTATTTATAGATTCAGGTGTCAAAAGCCTGTCCGATACACTATTTGACAGACCTTTTGGCGCCTGAATTTTTACCAAAATCTCATCGATGCACAAGCAAGTTCACAATTTCCTTACGGAAATTGGTGACATATTTAATAGGAATTGCGCTGATGTGCAAGTAGGTCTGCAATTTTCTTACGAAAATTGGTGACATATGTTATAATAAAAATTGCGCTGATGAGCGTGTTAGGAATTGGATAAAATACGAATTAAAAGAAAAGAGGTATCTATTATGAAAGCAGCAAAAGTAAAAGAAGGAATTTATTGGGTCGGAGCTGTGGATTGGAATATCCGTAATTTTCATGGCTATAGTACGGAAAAGGGAACTTCTTACGGGGCTTACCTTATTGTCGATGAAAAAGTTACACTAATCGATACCGTTAAAGCTCCTTTTGCAGAGGAAATGCTCTCCCGTATCAGCGATATCCTCCCGCCGGAAAAAATTGACATTATAATATCCAATCATGTGGAAATGGATCATTCCGGCGCTTTGCCCGTTATCCGGCAACATTGCCCCAATGCTTCTATTTATACAAGCAGTCCCGCCGGGGTCAAAGGGCTTACCGCACATTACGGCGACTTTGAATATATCCCTGTAAAAACCGGGGAGTCTATTTCTATCGGCAAACGCACCTTAACTTTTGTATCCACCCCGATGCTCCATTGGCCGGATAATATGGTTACTTATTGCCCGGAGGAAAAAATCCTTTTCTCCAACGATGCTTTTGGGCAGCACTATGCCACTACCGCACATTTCGATGATGAAGCCGACCTCCCGACTATATTGCAAGAAGCAAAAAAATATTACGGGAATATTATTATGTGTTTCGGAAGGCAGGTACAGACTGCATGGAATGCCATAAGCAGCCTGGACATTGATATCCTTGCCCCCAGCCACGGCATTATATGGCGCAGCCACATAAAAGACATTCTCGATGCCTATACCACATGGAGCGCTAATGCGCCGAAAACAGGCGCCGTCGTTGTTTTTGACAGCATGTGGCATTCTACGGAAAAAATAGCGAAAACCATCTGCGAAGCTTTTGCAGACAATGGAATCCCTGCTAAATTATATGATTTAAAAGCAGACCACTACTCCAACATCGTACCGGAATTGTTGGATAGCAAATACATTGCCGTAGGATCCCCTACTATCAACAATCAAATGCTGCCTACCGTTTCCGCCTTTTTATGCTACATGAAGGGGCTCTCCCCTAAAAACAGGGAAGCTTTTGCCTTCGGTTCCTATGGATGGAGCGGGCAAAGCATTGAACTGGTAGAAAAAGAACTGGAAGCTGCTGGATTCCATATTTGCCTGGACAGAATACGCATCAATTACATCCCTTCCGAAGAACATTTGAATGAAATTTATAAAAATGTACAAAATATGATTGAACAGACAAAATAATCATAAATAAAGGATGTGCATTGTCATGGAAAAATATGTTTGCGGCCCTTGCGGCTACATTTACGACCCGGAAGCCGGCGACCCGAACAGCGGAGTTGCCCCCGGCACACCATTTGAAGATTTGCCGGACAGTTGGGTATGCCCGATATGCGGGCTTGGCAAAGAAGTTTTTGAAAAATTATAGGGCAAAACCAATATAATATTTTTAAAAACAACCACTTAAATAAGCAGCGGCGGCAAAATAGAAATTTTTGCCGCCGCTTTCTTATAGAAAGATTCGGGTGCCAAAAGGTCTGCCCGGTGGCGCTTGGCATATAGCACAAAAGAATGTTCTGCAAGTGACTTTTGTACGATGGAGAGGAGACTCTAAAATCGCGGAAGCCAATGCTGAACACGATTTTGTCTTAAGAGGCTCATCGGAATGCTCCGTACAACGGAACGCGCACAACATTCTTTCGTGCCATATGCCAAGCGCCACCGGGCAGACCTTTTGGCACCCGAATCATATAAAATAAATCTGTTTACCCGACTTTAATAAGCCCTTCCCCAATAAACCATTTTTTTAGCCGGTTTCCCGCAGTATACGCAAGTATCCGACAAGCATTCCTGTTCGTAAGGCATACAGCGGCTTGTCACGCCCATATCTTCCTTCACCTTCTCTTCGCATTCCCTGTCGCCGCACCACATCGCTTTCACAAACCCGGACTTTTCCATAAATATCCTTACAAATTCGTCCTTCGTTGCTGCCGTATAAATATGGGAATCCAGATGCGCCTTGGCTTTCTGGTACATATTTGCCTGAATGTTATCCAGGATTTCTTCCACCGCTTTTTCCAGTTCATCCAGCATCACCTCAACCTTTTGTCCATTGTCGCGCCTACAGATGACACATTTCCCCGCCTCGATATCCTTCGGACCAATCTCCACGCGGATGGGGATCCCCCTCATCTCCTGCTCTGAAAACTTCCATCCCGGGCTCTTATCCGAGTCATCCACTTTTACACGGAAACCGGAAAGCCGTTTTTTCAACTCATATGCCTTATCCAATACCCCTTCCTTTTTCTGCTGGATTGGGATTATCATCACTTGTATAGGAGCAACCTTCGGCGGAAGCACCAGGCCGGAATTATCCCCATGTACCATAATAATCGCGCCGATTATCCTCGTAGACATTCCCCAGGACGTCTGATATACATATTTCAGCTTATTGTCTTTATCCGTAAATTGAATATCAAACGCTTTCGCAAAACCGTCCCCAAAATTATGGCTCGTTCCTGACTGCAAAGCTTTGCCGTCATGCATCAATGCTTCAATCGTATATGTCGCTTCTGCCCCGGCAAATTTTTCTTTTTCTGTTTTACGGCCCTTTACTACCGGAATAGCCAAAACCTGCTCGCAAAAATCCGCATAGATATTCAACATCTGTTCTGTCCTTGCCTGTGCCTCTTCTGCCGTAGCATGCGCCGTATGCCCCTCCTGCCACAAGAACTCTCTGGAACGGAGAAACGGTCTTGTTTCCTTTTCCCAGCGGACAACGCTGCACCACTGGTTATAAACTTTAGGCAAATCCCTATATGAATGAATATCCCCTTTATAAAAATCACAGAACAACGTTTCCGATGTAGGGCGCACACACATCCTCTCTTGTAACGGATTTAGCCCACCGTGTGTCACCCATGCCACTTCCGGCGCAAATCCTTCCACATGGTCTTTTTCCTTTTGCAGCAAACCTTCCGGTATAAACATGGGCATATATACATTTTCCACGCCCGATGCCTTAAACATATCATCCAGCTGCCTTTGGATTAATTCCCAAATCGCATAGCCAGCCGGTTTAATCACCATGCATCCCTTCACGTTGGAATAATCAATTAATTCCGCTTTCTTCACTACATCCGTATACCACTGGGCAAAATCTTCATCCATAGACGTAATTGCCTCCACTAACTTTTTGTCAGCCATTTCCCTTCTCCTTTCATGACTCGTTTTCAAACAACTTCTATTTCTTCTGCACAAAGCTGCGCATTAAGAAACACCGGATACCCATCCCCAAAAGGGACCGGATATCCGGTGTTACCACCCTAATTAATGCAATTCCTCTGCCATTGCCGGCAGTTCCTATCTTATGCATCCTCTTCTCTTACCGTTAACGCCGGTGTTACGTTGGATTTATGCAAACTGGCTTCTGCTGTTCGTCCAAGACTCCAAGGCCGGTTCCGAGCCCTTCTGTAAGAACCTTTCACCAAACGGTTCCCTCTCTGATACATATCTGCCCGTACTATTCCTCTTCCACGTCAAAATGTGTATTATCTTTATGTGATTAGATTTTAGGAGAAAAAACAGCATTTGTCAACTCCAATCTTAGGAAGCCCCCATTACATGCTGCTTTTTTAACAAAGCAAAAAATTCTTCTTCCGGCATCGGCTTTGCATAATAATATCCCTGCACCTGATCGCATCCGATACTCTCCAGCAAATCTATCTGCTCTTTTGTCTCCACACCTTCCGCCAGCAGACCCAATTCCAGCTTATCTGCCATCAAAACTACCTGTTCCAGTATCATCCTCCCTTTTCCCGATACCATCATATTCTCCATAAACTTTTTGTCCAATTTGATGACATCAAACGGAGTCTCCAAAAGAATATTCAAAGAAGAATAACCGCTCCCAAAATCATCCATCAGCAAGGTAAACCCTGCTTCTTTTAGCTGTAATGCCTTCAAACTTATCTGCTGGTCGTCTGCGGATTCCGTAATCTCCAGTTCCAGCAAACCTTTGGAAATACCATTGCCCTCTATCATTTCGGAAAGCATCTGTACACACTCGTTATCCTGCAGATGCACCCTTGAGACATTCACCGAAACCGGGCAAGTCATTATCCCTTCATCCTCGCACCTTTTAATAAAGCGGCAAGCCTCCGCCCATATATAATAATCCACTTTTTTAATAAAACCGTTTTCCTCAATAATCGGGATAAACTGATTCGGGTAAATCATCCCCCGTTCCGGATGGCTCCATCTTACCAAAGCTTCCGCCCCGATAATCTCATTTTTTGCAATGCTGTACTTAGGCTGCAAATACATCATAAACTGCCTGTCCGTAATCGCCGCCTGCATATTTTCCTCAATAAACTTTTTGTTGTACAGCGACAACTTGAACTGTTCTTTATAAAATATAATATTAGTCAGAATATTATTCTTTGCCGTCTTCCTGGCCATGGCAGCCCTGTCTTCCATCTGCCGCTGTTCCATTTCCCTGTCTTCTACCGTATATACTCCATAGGAAAGCTGTAGCTTAATATCTTTAAAGCTATTGATTCTGCTATTCAACTGCTTTATTAACTCTAACAGTTCCTGTTCCTCTTCGTATTCCGTCACTACCATAAATACATCACTGCGCAAATTTACAAAATACTGCTTTTTATGGCAGCATTCTTCTAACTGCACCATAATAAAGTCTAAAATTTCATCCCCTATCTTTTCCCCGTATATATCATTAATAATCTTAAATTTCCTGATATCAAACTGGATAAATGCAATATTTCTGGATGAAGCAAACAAAAGCTCATTTACATTCCTCCGAAAATCGGGAATATTGTTTTTCCCTTTTAAAATATTGCGTACTTCATGGTTTTTCGGTATATCTTCCAGGCGGATACTGCTTTCCTTTACCTTTTTCAGATATTCCTCCAATATCATTTCCAATATTTCAATACTTGCACTAATTGCCTCCGGGCATCTTTGTAAAATCAGCCCTTCTTTACGGATAGCCGCCATTTCTTCCGGCCTCGAAATATCTTTCCCCAAAATATCCCTGCAATTTACACAGCCGCCCATCTTTTCCATAAAAAGCTCTATAAACTCGTCCGTTTTTTTATTTCCATATACCTCTAATTCCCTATCCTGGGAATCATAAAAACCGAACCCCATCCCCAATACCAGCATAGATGCCGTAATACAACCGCAAACCCCGCCTTGGCGCATCCCCCCGCCAAAACACGTACTGATTTTCAATGCCGTCTTCAAATCCAACCCAAAATCTTCCGCAAATGCACCGAATAGTGCTTGTGAACAATGATACTGTTGATGAAGAAGATGAAATGCTTTCTCCTTATGTGTCATCCTATCCCCCATTTCCGTTCCCGGCTGTTCCAAAACTTCTAAAATTACAATTGCTTCAACAAAAAATATAATAACATTCTAACAAACTTAACCGGAATTGGGAAGCACAAAATGATATCTTTGCACAATTTTTTATAAAAAACAGGCTTTTTCATTCGTTATTTTTCACAATTTGGTTAAAATAGCATTTCAAAACAGGGCATCCTCCTGTTCTTTTATCAAAGCCTCTCCCATTCCTAACATCAAAAACATAAACGGTGTACTTAATATCTGCTGGAAACTTACTATATTATGTATCGTATAGGCAAATGCACTCAACGCAAAAATATACAAATATTTTTTTCTGCCCTTCAACGCTTTTTCCGCACCCGATATAAAGCGCACCACCGCGCTGATAAATATCCCTCCGTAACTGATAAACCCAAAAATCCCCTGATTCACCAAAACCGTCAACCATTCGTTGTGGGCATTGGTCAGCCTTGCCCCGTCAAACTGCTTTATCACCGTTTTTGCCAAATCCGGCAAAGTATACAAATACATGGCAAAGCAGTCCGGGCCCACTCCTATGAATTTTTTCCATCCATGCATATTCCGGTATATCTCCGCGCCCGCAGACCAAGTTGCCCCTCTGGCGCTGCCCCATTCACTGCTGAATACCAAAGCCGACAATTTGCCCATAAACCGTATACCGCCTTCCACCCTCGTATTTAGAATGAGCAAAAAAATATATACCCCTATTATGACCACTACTGCCAAAATGGCAATCTGCCGTATCATTTTATAAGTCTTCCCATCCGTCGCCTTCTTTCTCCCTGCCAGACAAACAAGCAGATAAACAACACACATCGCAAGCAGCATAAAAAGCGTGGCCCTGGAAATGGTAATCCGATCGCTTAATGTACCCTCATAGAAGTCAAACGCCTCCGGTCGCAGAACCCTCCATAGCCGAAGACCCTGGCATGTTGCAAAAAATAAAATGACCAATTCGCAGAACCGTCTTATCTTTTTCCTGCTATTTAAGGAAAGGCAAAAAGTAAAAATATACAGCCCGGCAAATACCGGAAACGCGCTGTTGCTCCCCTGGCTCACCCCAGTCGCAATCCCTATCATTGTACAAAGAAGGGCCAGAGCCCTAATCCATATCTCTTCCCCGCACCAATACATAATAAATCCAACCGGAAAAAGCACCGCCCAGAACCCACAGTACCAGTTAATGTTCCCCAGGGTAGACAGGCACCCATTGTTTGCCCCCTGTACTTGGATAGGGAATATGGAAAACCGGTTCAATACACCCAATGTAAAAACAACCGTCGCTGCCCCCATAAATACCAGCAATAATTTTTCTTCATATTCCCAAAAATGCGCTACCAGAAAATAGGAAATGACAAAGGCAATCTGCGTCAGCAGCCCCATATTCCATCCCCTTTCCCCCCATAAAGCCATTTCTTTAAATTCCGAACACAAATAGGAAACAACCACGCTAACCCCATAGGCCCCCACAGCCCAATCCGTTACCGAAAAACGGATTTTCCGGAAAGCTTCCGTTTCCCCTCCTTTATTTCCATATCTATCCCTGATTCGGAAAAAAATGCAGAGCAAAACAAGAGGGATAATCAGCCCAAAGCCCCCGATTGTCATCACCTTATAAAAATTAAATTTTTCCTTCCCCACATCCGTATAGCCATCTTTCAAATAAAACGGGTACAGGCAAAAAACAATAAATAAATATGCCGTAATCAGCAGGGAAGCAGTCTCTTCGCAAAATCCCCGAAACGAAAACCCGGCTTCCTCTTCTTCCTCCGGTTCGCTTTCCCTTATTTCATTTTCTTCCTCAAAATCCTCCCTATATGCGTTATTCCCCTCTTCCTTCCGTTCCTTTACCACTTCCATAAGCTCCTTTTCTCCCTTTCATAAAAAGGTATATTTCATAAACCGTAACCAATGCCAGCGGCCCCTTTATTATTCCGAAAACGCCAAACAACTTAACCCCTGCATATACGGAAAATAAAATCGCTACCGGAAAGATTCCCATCTTTTCCCCAATCAGCTTCGGTTCCATAAACTCTCTGCTCAAAGCGCATATCACATATAGGATAACACATATCACTGCTTTTGTATAATATCCGTTTAAAATCTGCCAGAAGGCAAGGGGCATAAGAACCAAACCGGTTCCGATAAAAGGAAGCATATCCATGAACCCTGTAAACAGTCCAATCAAAATCCCCCCTTCAAAACCTCCAAGGAACAAAGTCACCGCGCATAACAAACTGATGACAAACAATATGATAAGCTGCGCCCGGATGAACGTTCCAATATGGCAAAATACTTTTTTCCCAATCCCCATCATACACCGCAGTTCTTCCCTGCGCGCCAGTCTTTCCATAATCTCATTATAATCTTTTACCAGCAATACCGCTGCGATTATCATAATTGCGAGGAAACCCACAATCCCCACGATATTCTTTACATATCCTACCGATTCGTCCATAATCCTGGGAACTACCTGAACCTGGAAATTTTCGATGAAAACATTCACCCGCTCCATAATAAACCGCTCGATTCCCGCTCCATCCATCCCAAACTTCTTCTCAATCCCATCACAGCAATTTCCAACAAAAATGCAGAATTTCTCCTCAAATAAATCAATTTGCCCGAATAAGTCCCCTAACTTTTGTATCACGAAAACAATTAAGCACCAGACGCCCACTCCTACCGTAACACAAAAAAGCAAAAGAATCCCTGCTGCCAAAATCCCTTTCTTAATATGATATTTATTCTGAACCCTCTCCAGCATAGGATGGAGGGCAGCTACAAAAGCAAATGCAAAAAGAAAGGGGGCTGCCAGCGGACTTAAATACTTAAATCCTATGTAAACCCCTATCACCACAATACCAACCAACGAATATTCCCTTATATTTCCTGCCGTCTTTTTCTCCATATACCATCCGCCCTTATACCAATTTCCAGTCCTTATTCCCGGAACCATTATTTATGCTCCAGGAATCCTATATTCAAAATTAGTATAAGTCATTTCACGGAAATTATTGATTTCACATCCTCATTTCACTTAGGAATTAACTGGCAAAACAGCGGAATCCTTCCCCGGAAGGCACTATGTGGAAATTCATCTTTTTTCCTGTACGCGGATGCGCAAATTCCAATCCATATGCGCATAACGCTATATTTTTTACATGGTTCTCACTGCTGTATGCTTTTGATTCCCTGCTCCCGTATTTATTGTCACCTAATATGGGCATACCCGCATTTGCCATCTGTACCCTTATTTGATGATGCCGCCCTGTCTTCAGGCATACCCGCACAAGGGCAATACTTATCTCCATATCCTGTTCCTGCCCTGCTGCAGTTCCTATCACTTCATAAGAAAGCTCTGCCCGTTTTGCATCTTTTTCATCCGGGCATGTGACTCTGGAAATATTCCCCTTTCCATCCTTTTTAAGGTAATCCACCAACGTGCATTTTTCCTTCACCGGCACTGGTTTTGCCGCAGCAACTGCAGCATAATATTCCTTATTCATCATCCGCTCTCTGCTCTGCCTGCTCAATGCCGCTGCCGCGTCCTTCGTTTTTCCAAAAACCAATATTCCTTCTACCAGCTGGTCCAGACGATGGACAATCCCTATATAAGATGTTCTTAAATAATTTTTTAAAGCGGATTCCATATCCGCTTCCCCTATTCTGGCAGTCTGGACCGCTATCCCAGCCATTTTACGGCAAACGATAATTTCCTTATCTTCATATAAAATATCCCCATTTAAACTATCTCTATTTAAAACATTTCTATTTAAATTATCTCCTTTTAAACTATCTCTATTTAAAACATCTCCATTCAAAATATCTCTATTCAAAATATTCCCACTGACAAATTCCATCTGTTCCCTTTCCTTCAGCATCTTCCATTTTTCCATATTGCCACTTTTCCATTCCATCTATCCGGTCAAAGGATATTTCTATACCCGGGAAAGCATAGCATTGATATAACGGTTCAGTCCTTCTACCGAATCTATCCCATATTCCTGCGATATTTCCTCAAAATACGCTTTCATTCCCTCTTTTGCAATGACAATATGGGAAGGTTCGTTCATTCCATATCCTCCTCTGGCATCCATCCAGGGTTTTTCGTTATGGGTAATCGCCTCCAATCCCTTACCGCTATATTTCCCGAAACTTTTGATAACCAAATCAACCGCCTCTTTTTCTTTATCCTGTAAATCCTTTGCCCTTCCGGCAAGTAATGCAAAACGGTTATCATCAATCGGATTATATTTAAAATCCCTGAACAGGAAATATACTTTTTCATAGACAGGCCCATGCTGCCATGCATAACAGTCTTCCGGAAAAAGTACGGTACCGGACAGCGCCATATAAATCCCCTGCGCATAATACAGTATTTTCTGCAAAGCAAGAGGTGTCACTTCCTGCATCTGCTCGAAAATATAAGCAATATTAACCAGCATTTTATCGGAAACCTTAAACAATTCTTCCAATTCATCGACAACCTTCATAGCCTCCTTAAAGGCTGTTTCCCCTACGTTCCCCTTATTCCGGGTCAGCAGCCTCTTCATATATTCCGGTCTGTTCAATGCGTTCTTCATGATATCCGAATATTCCTTTGAAGGCATCTGCCCGTCCAAATATCTGCTGATTGTTTTCTCCCCAAAGCCTAACGCCAGCGAAAGCGGAACCTTGCCAATATGGTAAATCCCCATTAGCTTTTTTATATTCTCTACCGATATAATCCCTTCTGCTATACGGTATTGTGCATCCCGTTCCCTTATATTCTTGTCTATCAGTCCGGGTATATTAATTTCGCATCCGCATTCTTTACATATAGCTGTTGTTAAATATAATTCATACTCCTTATCCCTTATCATCTCTTTGCAGGCTTTCTTCCGTATTTCATATTCCGTAGCCTTCCTGCATTCTATGCAGAAATCCGGCTTTCTCTCTCCCACCATCCTCATTCCTCCTTTTGGTCTGCGAATCTTATGGCTTAAAAGCGTATGTTAGGGGATACGCTTGTCTGTGAAACGAAATTATGATAACAAACCGGTTTTCCAACTTATTGCATTTGATATATAAGGAAACCACTTCTTCTTCCGCCCCGAACCTCTGCAACAGCCTGACATCTTTCCCGAACACATATAACAGTTCATGTTCATAACCCAAATGTTCATTCCGCACGGTTTCGCAAAAATCATGAACCGTAAGATTCATCAATATATCCTTGCTCTTTGCCTCATCAATCACATATTCCCTATATAAATCCGAATTTGCCTGTCGTTTTTTGTTTCTTTCTATCCTATACCTGTCAGCGCTAACCGCTTCCTTCATCTCCGCAATATATTCTTCTATTTCCTCATACCCCTTATGCACCAACTCCCCTCCTCTTATGTACAATGCCCCCTACCGATTCCGGAATATTCCGATTTCTCTTCCAAAACATAAAAGCCCCCTTATAGATTACTTTGGATACTGTATATACAGTTCTCCAAGAAAGACTATAAGGGGGATAATATTCCCAAACAGCCAAGCGTCTGCTCCGCCTGCTCTTTCCTATCAGGCTCTGCCCATGCAAATACATTGGATGTTCTTGACGTAAACAAAAGCTTCTTTTCGCTATATAGCATAGCACTTCTGCCTGCGGTATGCAAGCGTTCCACCAAAATCCATGTTGCGGCTTTTGCCGAAAGCGGCAGAAGGTTTTTATACTACCTCTATGCCGCGGCTTTTACTGCGAGCGTTAAAAGTTCTTCTCAAGCTTACCCGGAAATATCTTCTAATGTATACAAAGCAATTTCATCAATTTCCCGATTTGCTGAAATTAAAACATCTTTCCCTTCATGTACATAATGAAATACATTTGCCGAACCGCAGTCCTTATCAATTAATTCGCTACGGTATCCTCCCGTTTCCTCCCACCGGAAAGCAAGCAGGTTCTTCTCTCCTCCCCGGTGCCCCACAACAAGAGTTTGTCTTCCGCAAAGCTCCCCTCCGTAAATCGCGTGGGAAAAATCCGCCGGCTTTTCATATTCGTATACCTTTTCCAATCCATTCCCCCTTTTTTTATAAATACGGATATGATTGCCGTGGAACGGCGCTATTACTGCCAGCTCTTTTTCTCCATCCCCATCGAAATCCGCCAGGACAGCATCGCTGGCAGGCGCATCAAGAAGCTGTTCCACTTCCCACTCCCCTTCGGTCTTTTCTGGCGGAAAGAAGCGGAATACCCCGCATTCGGCAGAAATAAGGCATGTATCCATATCGTTTGCCGTCACCCTGTAATACCCATGATTTTTCAGCATATTTTCCCGGATTACCTGAAGCTCCAACGGATGCTCCTTGTCAAATGCCGTGAAATCATCCGGCAACGCTGCGGCATAAACTTTACCAGGCATAGACCAGTCGTCTTTATACTTATGCCCTGATTTCAACGTGCAGGCAACCAGATAATTCGTTCCGTTTCTCTTTACAATATCAAATCGATGCACATGAGGCAATTTCACAAGGGTACGTACTCCCCAGCCCCCGTTTTCTTCCGGGTATACCGCCACAATCTCCGCATCGGCAGAATCATTGGGCGAATAAAATTTCTGGGTTGCAAGAAACTGCCCATCGCTTCCCGGTATCTGAACCATACTCATCGTTCCGCCCGGCCCCTCCCAAATAGTATCCAGAAGTTCCCCTTTTCTGTCAAACAAAAGGCATCTGTCTGTCTTTTCCGCCGCCACCAAAATGCAATCCTGCCCCCGGTAATGCAAAGGCGCAATTGAGTAACATTTTGTCAGCCGAAAAACCACCTTTTTTTCCACTTTCATACGGTTTCCACCCCTTTCCCTAAAATATTGTCTTTTTCCTGTTCCACTGCGCTTACTCCATGTTATCTTATTTTTATTCCCTCTCTTATTTGCTCCACCTTGTGTTCATTCTATCTCGTTTATATTCCATCTTGTGTTTATTCCATCCTATCCATAATCCCGGAAAATTTTTGATGTGCAAACGCCAAGTCCTCCCGCCAGTCGGGATTGCCGGTATACCAAAATTCCGCTACAAATTTGCGGATTTGCAGCTCCCATGCCCTGCGGATTGCCTCCTCAAATTCCACATGCCCGGTTCCATAAGGAACTTCCCTAAATTTCCCGGGCGCCGTCTCTTTTAAGTGCATTGCCAAAAGATGCCCCCGCCCCAGTTCCAAATCCTCTAATGCGTCGTTTCTATATGTACAGGCGGCATTGGTAAGGTTCCCTATATCCGGATATACTTGAAGATAGCTGGAATTTACCAGCGTTACATATTTCATTGCCTTTTCCACCGTATTCATAAATTCCGTTTCCATTGTTTCAAAACCCAAGAATACCCCTGCACGACCGGCATGATGGACGGCCTTTTTCAAATTCTCCAAAAACCGTTTTTTTGTTTCGGCCCCTGATTCTTCATAATACACATCATAACCTGCCAATTGGATAATACGGACTCCCAAATCATCCGCCAGGCGGATTGCCTTATCCATAATCTCCATACCCCTTTCGCAAATGGCAGGGTCGCTGCTTCCCAACGGGTATTTCCGATGGCCGCTCAAACACATGGTCCGTATTGGCATTCCCACTTCGCGCATTGTCCAGATAAGGTTCCGCCTCTCCTGTTCGGACATATCCAAACGGTTTAGCTTCTCATCCGACTCGTCAATACTGATTTCCACAAAATCATAACCAGCCGCTTTGGCTACCGAAAGCTTTTCTTCCCAGGTCAGCTCCGATGGCATTGATTTTTCATATAGCCCTAATGAATATTTTTTTTCCACAGCCGTCCTCCAATCCAAAGATTCCTCACTGCCATTATCCTTTACAGGCAGGAACGGAACGGTATGTTCTGAGCGTTCTCAAAACAATCTTCAAAGCCACGTCTATGATGATATTCCCTTTTATCCTTCTGTGCCGGATAAATATATTTTCCTCCCACTTCCCAGAAAAACGGATGGAACCGGTAATCCAGCCTATCCTTTTTCATTTCATACAATACGCGGATTTCATTCACATCCGCCATAAAATTCGTCCAGACATCGTAGTGGATAGGAACTACTACCTTACATCTCAACGCCTCCGCCATGCGCAGGATATCACAGGATGTCATCTTATCCATTACCCCTACCGGATTCTCCCCGTAGGAGCCAAATGCCACATCCACATCATAATCCTTTCCATGTTTTGCAAAATAAACGGAATAATGGGAGTCTCCGCTATGGTAGATATTGCCTCCCGGTGTCTTAATCAGATAATTCACCGCTTTTTCATCCATATCCGCAGGGCAGTTCCCCCATAGTTCCTCTCTGTCCTCCCCCTGGGAATCTGTGGTAACAAGGCACGTCCTGTCAAAAGAGTCCAGGGCAATGATTTCCAAATCCTTGATTTTAATCGCATCCCCCGGCTTTACCGTAATACAACGCTGGGAAGGAACCCCCCATTTCTCCCATAATTCTACGGACTTCTTAGGGCCGATAAAAGGAACCGGTATCGTCCGCCCCTCTTCATCCACAGTCGTCATACCTTTTTGAATAACATGGGCCGCATATTCCATGCTCATATGGTCTTGATGGTAATGGGTGGCAAGTACCGCATCCACATGTTTTACCGCAAAAGGGTCTATGACAAAAGGAACTGCCCGCAAGTTAGGCTGCATCGCCCTTCCGCCGCACATGTTGGCCATCTGGTGCCCTGCTTTCATTTTTCCGTCCCCGTGTGTCCTTTTGCCGTTCCCATTCCAGAAATCAATGGTAATATTGCACCCCTCAGGCGTTTTCATCCATAGGCCCGTGCATCCCAGCCACCACATGGCAACATTGCCTGCGGGTACTTTTTCCTGTTCAATTTCTTCATTCAGCCACGTTCCCCATTCCGGAAACGTATTCATAATCCAGCTTTCTCTTGTTATTTCATCCACTTTCGACATAACTGCTCCTTTCCCATTTCCCCGGCTTACTGCCTTCATCTGTTATCTTTCTTCCTTTTCAAAAACTTTCCTCTATGTTCAACGCCCTCATCCCGGATTTCCATGCCCCTATGGCAGTCGCCTCGCTTTCATCTGCAAGGGAAACCTTCCTTCCAAGAGCATCTTCCAGCATTCCTACCAGAAACCGGGATTTCGACAAGCCTCCCGATACTTTGATACCTTTTTCCTGCTGCCCCGGAAGCATGGCTTCCACAACTTTCACGCAGCCTGCTACATCCCGGATAATCCCCTCCAATCCGGCCCGCGCAAAATCTTCTCTGGTATGCTGCAGCAATATGTTGGTAAAGCTTCCCTTTTCCAAAGGGTTCCATTCCGGTGTGCCTGTGCCTGTCAACGCATTGACAAAACACATTCCGTGGGCCCCCTTAGGGGCTTCTTCCGCTTCCTGAAGCAACATACCCAATGCCTTTTCTTTATCTGTCCACCGGTAAAATGTATTACATAGCCAGTCCAAAGTAGTTCCTGCATTAGGCACCATCCCTTCCACTATCCATGTACCCTCTGCCGCCCCCACATTACAGTTCACCCGCATTTCTTTATCCAGCACGGGCTCGTTTGTCATTGCAATCACATATGCCCCTGTTCCCATATTGATAATCGTTCCCTCTTCCTTTTCGTCCAGCATCCCCAATGCCGCACATTGTTGATCCCCTCCGGCAGACACTACCGGAATCCCATGCCTTATCCCAAGAAGATGATTGATTCCCACAGCCGTCTTTCCAATCACGCTGCCTGCCGGCGCCAGCCCGCACAGTTTCCCCTTATCTATTCCAAATAAACCAAGCAATTCCTCAGACCACATTTCCCTGTGCAAATCATATAAACAAGTGCGGCTGGCAATGGATGTATCCGTAATGTACTCTCCTGTCAAATAATGCAGCACGTACTCCTGAAATCCTATGAGTTTAACGGCTTTTTCATAGATTTCGGGCATGTATGTCTTTATATACTGCATTTTTGGCGCAGAAAAAACCGGCGAAGGGCGCATTCCGCAGATTCCGTAAACCATCTCCGTTCCCGGCTCCAGCTTTTCCAACAGAGTAACGCATCTCTTATCCTGCCACATAATCCCATCGCAAAGCGCATGCCCATCTTTCCCCATCGGAATCACAGACGAGCGCTGGGCAGTTACGGAAATCCCTTCCGGATACCTTTGTCTGGCCGCACAATAACTGCCCATTTCTTCCAGACATTGTTGCAACGCCTTATCCAACTGTTCCATTTCCATCAAGACGCCTCCATCCGGGGTATATCGCAAGGTATATTTTTTTTGAATGCTTTTTAACATATGCCCATAGCAATCCATAAGCATGCCCCGCATACTTGAAGTTCCAATATCAAGAATCAGCAGCATATTACCTCCTTTAGAGCCATTTCTTTTTTCCATCTACAACGCAAGCCCATAAACTATAAATCCCTCTACGGCTCCTTGTTCCGGATATTCCGAAACAGCGATTCCTCCAAATACATTATCGGGAAATACTCTAGCCGATATGGTATAACGCTCATTGATAAATATTTCCACCGAAGAATGGTCCAACACTATATCAATGTGATAATCACAACCGCCCTTCGGGATTTTAACCTCTATCTGTTCCGTTCCCACATTCGCATCCTGTGTGGAGCGGGAACGATCCAAAAGAATCTTATGCACTGTATGGTCAATAATAAGCTCCGTATATTCCGCTCCGTTCCAAGAAGCAAACATTTTTATCCCAAATCTGCCGTTTTCCGGCAGACGCACCCGGCAGCAGATTTCACCTTGCAAACATGCAGCCAGCCACTGCTCCTGCCCCCCGTCCTCCGATACCTTATCCCCGGAGGTATGCGTTATTTGATCCAATCTTTGGTACAATATTTTTTTCCGCAGCTTCCTGCATTCCTTTGCCAGGCGGATATGTAATCCATCTTCTTCCAGAAACACCTCCCTTGGCAGCGACTGCATTCCGGCCCATCCTCTATGATAAGTACAGGACATACGATCCCATTCAAATAAACATCCCATCGTAAGATATCTCCCCTCCGGATCTGTCAGATAAGTATTGGGGGCATAAAAACCCCTTTTCCCCACGCTGTAATCAAAAACCCCTTCCTGCTCCACCACAAACTCCCAAGTATCCTTTTTCAGTTCCCCTATGCAATATCTGGTTCCTTCTAAAGGGGCATACAAAATTACATACTTTTCTCCAAACTTCAACATATTAGGGCATTCCAGCAGTTCATATTCCTGAGAAGTATATAAGATGGAGCAAAACGACCATTCCCTGAGATTTTGTGACTTGTAAAGGCCGATGCAGCCCCTTTTTTCCAAAGTTCCTGAAAGCAGCATAAAATACTCGTCTTCTTTCCATATAAAAGGGTCACGCCACATACGGATATCCCCTCTCAGCTCATTTGGCAAAGCCGGCTTCCCAATCTTTTTCCAATGATTCATATCCCCATCGGATACCGCACACCACTGCTGGGCGCCGTCCTCTGGCCCTCTTTCCCCCTGCCCTACGCTTGTATAAAAAAGATAAACCTGATTGTCCCTTACTGCCGCACAACCGGAATAACAGTGCAGCTCCCCCTCTTCATAAGATGGACCAAGGGCAATCGGACATTCCTCCCAATGCAGCAAGTCTCTGGATTTCGCATGACCCCAATGAATATCCCCCCATACATCCCCTCCGGGATTGTACTGGTAAAACATATGATACCAGCCATCCACATAAATCAGCCCATTCGGATCATTCATCCAGTTTTTCTCAGGTCTATAATGGTATCTAGGATAAAACTTATCCTGATATAATTCATCTCCCATCCGCTTTCCTCCATTTCAGGATAATTCACGCCATTGTATACAAAAAAGTTATTCTGCCCGTTCTTTTTCCGGTGCCGCCACACGGAAATCATCGGCCATGAAAGTGCCTTCGCTGATAAAAAAGCCGCAGCCTCCATCCTTGTATCTTTCATCCTTTGCCTGTAATAACAACACCCCGTCAATAGCCGCCCAAAGCCGGCTGCCTGAAGCTCCCAACGTCAGCTCATAACTGCCCAGTTCCTCATAACTGTATTGGCACTCCGCAAGAACTACCCTCTCATCCCCATCCTGTCTGATTAACTGCGCCGTATCATACCCCTTTAACAGCAGCCCATAATATTTCCTATGCCCTCTGCTGCGCATCACTAACCCAAATTCCCGGTGCAGATATGGTACCGCTTTACAGCTTACTTGATAATCGTTCCAGTCTTTCGTGCCAATGGTGACAAGCCCCATCGGCTCATGATGAGAAACTGTAAAGGTATGTCTGGCATCAAAAGAAAATTCCTTTGCCGATGAAGTAAACGCCAGTAGCTGCATATTGGCGCGCCCTAAATCATAATTGCGCAAAGAACCGTTTATCCGGAAATCCGTAGGCGCGCCTTGGAAATCAATGGAACGGACAATAACTCCCTTTTCGGCTTCCCCTATTACCTCAATCCCCAGACGGTCTATACATTTCCCGCCCAGCATCGGAAGATGCCACATATAATCCTTCCATTCCGTTCCGGCTCTATATATTTCGCTTTCCGTCACCCGTTTCCTATCATCAAAATCATAGTAAATGGCATAAAACCGGAAATCTACATACCCGCAAATCCCTTTGATTCTGGCACACACTTTCTGGGTTTCATATAATACCGGGCTTCCCAGCAGGCAATAACCTCCATAAATATCTTCCCGCTGCCACATAACCGGAACCGATACAAATCCCCTTCCCTTTTCCGGCAAAGTAACGGCAAGCCCCTGTCCCTGACGATTGGCAATCCTGCTTTTCCCTTCCCTTACAGGACATGGCTCGAATCCCTGTACCGACCCTTTATACTCAAAAGAATATCTATGAGGACAACTTTGATAAGACGTCTGATAAATCCTGTTATGCAAATTTATAATCCGCCTTGTCTGCTGCAGCGCATCCGTAACACAAGCTCCCCCATCGGCGGAAATATTGTAGAAACGGTCTGCAATCGGGCCCCGAAAATCGAACTCTTCCGTCAACCCATCCAGACCCAGACGGATGCCGTTAAGACAACCTATATTGCCCCCGTTGCAGTCCGTATCCCATCCTGCGGACACACATAATTCCATAGCATCCCGAAAGCTTTCTTTCCCCAAAAGGAGTACGGTAAGCATAAGCGCCGTATTAGGAATCACATGACAGTTCCCCGGAAACTTATCATATCCCCACTTCTTTTCCAAATATTCCCTTGCTGCCCTGAAATCCGGCCCATCTTTGCAAAACTCTATGATTTCACGGAAAACTCCCATCAACTGCCCTGAACCGATATAATGGAGATTTTCTTCCAACAGCGCTTCCAGATTTTTTTCCCGGAACGCTGCTGCCTCCATCCCTGCCCAAAAGCACGCTGACTCTACCGCCACGCCGTCATGACTGACCTGTGCCTGCATTCTTGTGTATTTCCTCGCCTTCTCAACATCCCCGGCAAAAGTAAGGGGGATGGCATCTATAAATATCTGGGCCCCAATCTGCTCCGCCGATGCCTTTCCGTTCTGCTTCATGCTTCCGCTTTGTGGCGCCTCAATACCATTTTTCAGATTCAGATAAGCGGTATGCTCCGTGGATCTCCCCAGACCGCCCCACCAAAAAACGGTTTTTTCTTCAATCAGGTAATTCAGCCATGTCTTCCCAAATTCCGCGCCTCCCAGCTTCTCCAAAGGATAATCCTCAAAAACGTTATAGAACGTGAAAGTTCCTGAAAGGTCATCATCTGCCACATGCAGAGGAACCCCTACTTCTTTTGCCACAAAATGATCCACCATCCCAAAGCGGTTCCTGATTTTGTCATAAGGCCATCCCTCTATAGGCCGTCCGTAGAATACACCGATTAGCTTTCCCAGCACTCCTGCATAAACCTTTTCTTCATAATTGTCTATCAATTTTATCCTCATTTCTGCGCTGTTTTCCGCACATATCAATATTTTTAGCCCTTAATACCCGATGCCGCCACGCCCTCCACAAAATACTTCTGGAAGCATAAATACAGAACCAGCAACGGAAGTATCGTCACCACCGCCATAGCCATAATTGGCCCAATATCCATTGTAGAACCGGCTTCCCCCTTAAAAGCGTTAAGCCCCAGAGCAATTGTAAATTTAGCCGGCCTTCCCAAATAAATTAAAGGAGCCATATAATCGTTCCAGCAAAATACCAATTGGTTAATCACTACTACCAATAGGGCAGGCTTGCAGTTAGGCAGATAGATTCTTGAGAAAATGCCGAACCAGCTACAGCCGTCAATCTTCGCCGCCTCCGCCAAATCGTTAGGCAAACCGGCAAAAAATTGCCTGAGCAAAAAAATATTAAATGTACTGGTACCGAAAAATGCCGGAAGTACAAGCGGATAAATGGTATTCAGCCAATGGAATCTGCTGTACATAATGTACATAGGAATCAATGTAACGGTCTGTGGAACCATCATAGTTGCAAGCAATACGAGGAATAATACATTTTTCGCTTTTGACTGGAATTTGGCAAAGCCAAACGCCACCAGCGAACAGCTACATACCGTTCCAACGACGCACAGCCCGGCAATTCTCACTGTATTCCAAATATAAACCAGAAATTTTCCGCCTTTCCATCCTTTAACAAAAGAGCGGAATGAAACCGGCCAAGGAAGAAGCTGCTTATAATCCGCAATTCCTGTCTCTGTTTTTAAAGAGGTACAAATCATCCATACAAAAGGAAACAGAAAGAGCGCCGCCATAGCAATCAGCAGTATCTGCGTCAGAATATTTTCCGTATTTTTTTTCATGCGCTTTTTTTCTTTCGCCATACTTAATTCACATCCTCCCTATAAAATACCCAGAATTTTGAAGTACCCAAAATTACCAGCGTCAATAAAATCATAATGATAAACAATACCCATGCAAGCGCGGATGCATATCCGAATTTCCCATAAGAAAATGCCGTATTGTAAAGGTAAAGCCCATACACATAAGTGGACTGGGCCGGACCTCCGCCCGTCATTACATATGGCTGGGTAAATATCTGCAGCCCTTTGATAATTGCCATAAGTACATTAAAAAACACCACCGGGCTTATCAACGGAAAGGTAATGTGCCAAAACCTCTGTATTCCGCTCGCCCCGTCCAGTTGCGCCGCCTCATAGTAATCCCGGGGAACATCCTGAAGCCCTGCCAGCACGATAGTCATTGCCGTTCCGATGCAAAACATGTCCATAAATATAATAGACAGCATAGCCGTATTTCTGTTTCCCAGGAAATTAATGCTCTCCATACCCAGGCCATTCAATATTACATTGATAAATCCGTTGGTGCCGTTAAACAGATATGTCCACGCAATATAAGTAGCAACCCCCGTGCAGATAGTAGGAAGATAAAAAATCCCCCGGAATACATTGGTACCTAACAGCCGTTTATTCAGAAGCATAGCCAGAAAAATAGAAACAACCGTATTTAACGGAACCGAAACCCCAATGTAAAAAAATGTATTTTTAAGAGACAGCAGGAAAGTCTTATCCTTTGTCAAAATCTGAATAAAATTGGAAATTCCGATAAAATCCCTATTCGTCAGTCCATTCCAGTTTGTAAACGACATAACAAAAGAATATATCATGGGAAAGCATGTAAATGCACCAAACCCAATCAGCCAGGGCAATATAAAAATCCAGAACAGTCTGGAGGTATCATTCAATTTCTTTTTCTTTTTTCCGTTTTGTTTCATTGTCTAATCTCCATGCATACCGCAGACATTCTTGCGGCATTGCTCCAATAGAAGTCTAAAATTTTTGATTTTTCCGATTTATCCTTTATACCGGAGTGTTTTTCTGCGGGCGCTTCGACCCGGATTTTTTATCCGGATCCACAGCTCCCACCCATAACACTCCGGCACAAATTGTTTCCGGAAACAACCTCGTTCCCTGTCACGTTGCACGCACGGTGTTCCATTGCCTGCAGCCGGAGTTTTCGTTTGCCATCAAAGCTTTACCTGTCCTTATTGATAGGAATCAAAGATTAAAGACCCCTGTTCCTGTACATCAGCCATCATTTCCTCTACCGTCATATCCCCTGCCAAAACTTTCTGGTAATCCGCTTTCGTCAAATCATTTATCTGTGCAAAAGAACCCAGATTATAGAAAGGAGTGGAAGAAGATATCATATTAATGAATACGGATTTGTTATAAGGCGTACCTTCGCCAAAATCATTCAAATACTCGTCGCTGGAAACATACGGCTGGAAGTTCGGGATACCAATGCTCTGTGCCGCTTTCGCTGCTTCTTCCGTAGTCGTCATATATTTGATGAAATCCCAGCAAACATCCTTATATTTGGATTTGGAACTCATACACCAGCCATTTCCTCTAAAGGATGTCAGCCACCTTGTATTAAACTGTTCGTTAATCGGAAGTTCCACTACATCCCACTGGAAAGAATCCCCAATTGCATTTTCATACGTAGACATATCCCATGTTGCGGAAAGAGCCATACCGAATTTGCCGGTTTCAAATCCTCCGGTAGAGATAACGCCGTCCGTTTCATCGGGCGCGAGCCCTCTTTGAATAGAATCCACAAACATTGTAATGGTGGCTTTAAATTCTTCATTGCCCTCTACATTCATTTTTTTGTTTTCAACATCATAAAACATGTTTCCGTAAAGATTGCGGTAAAATTCCGGCACACGTACGCCCCAGCGGATACCATAAATATCATCGCCCAGAGCCGATATTTTTTCTGCTGCATCCAGCATATCCTTTTCCGTCCAATCGCTGGTAGGATAAGGAATTTGAGCCTGGTCAAACAATGCCTTGTTATATGCAATTGCAAATGTCTTGGATACAAAAGGAGCGGCAACAATCCTTCCATCATCCGTCTTCCAATTCGCTTCCACCGAATCCATATCCCAATATTCGCTGCAGCCATCGTTTTCAATATAATGTTTTAAGTCTTCAAATAGGAGACTGTCCTTATATGGATATAGCTGATCGCTTGCCAGAGCAAAAACATCGGGAGTCTCTTCTGAAGAAAACCATGTCTGCAATTTTGTCAAATAATCTGCCCCGCTGCAATATTCAAATTCTATTTTTACATTGGGATGCTCTTCCATATATGCATTTGCCAATCCCATTTTCATTTCAGCTTCCGGGTCATCTCCAAAAAACCCAAAGGTTAATTCCACTTCTTCCTCAGTGGAAGCTGCCTGCTCAGTTCCTTCATCCGCAGCGTTCCCCTCCGTGGCAGCGCTGGTATTGCCAGCATTATCTTCATTGCTGGCGGCATTGTCCTGTCCGCTTCCGCATCCTGCCAGCATAGTAAGTGTTACGGCAGCCGTCAATAAAGATACCAAGATTTTCTTTTTCACCATATCACATCCTCCGTTTCCTGAGCTTTACGCTCTTAATTATGTTTTTATGAACGTTTTGCGAATCTTTTACGTTCGTTTTATGATTATTATTCTAATTTAATGTACTTAAATTGTCAATATTTTTTTATTTTTCAGCAGGTTATGCAATTATTTTTTAATTTTTTTGTACATCTTTAACAATTGTAAATTTTGTTTATTGATTTTCGTTCATATAAATGGTATTATATGAATGGATGAAGGGAATTTTTACGAAACCGGAGGGTATCACATTGAAACACAGCGCACATGTCATAGAACAAAGACGCAACAAAATCATTGAACTTTTACAGAAGGAGGGCAAACAACAAGTAAACGCATTGAGTGAATATTTTCATGTATCCCCATTGACAATCCGCAGAGATTTAAATGAATTAGAAGCAATCGGTCTGGTAAAAAGAATCCACGGCGGCGTCAGTTTACATAAAGAGCCTGAACCATTGTCACCTTTTGTAAACAAACAAAGCACACACAATTTTGAAAAAGAACAGATTGCCCGGTATGCTGCGTCCTATGTGCAGGAAGGCAGCACAATATTCATGAATTCCGGTACCACCATCCTGCATCTGTTAAAGCTGCTCAATTACCGTTTCCTTACTATTGTTACCAATAATCTTCTGGCATATGAATGCTGCTCCCAGCTAAAAGGAAATCTGATTTATACCGGTGGCGTATATAATGATACCAGCAAAGCATGTCTTGGCGACCTTGCCATCACCGTCCTCAATCAAATTTATGCCAACCTTTGTATCCTTGGCGTAAACGGATTTAGTGCGGACAGTGGAGCCACAACTTCCCTTCTTCAGGAAGCCGTTTTAAACGGCAAAATGATTGAACGCTGCAGCGGAAAAGTCATTGTCATTGCAGACAGCAGCAAAATAGGTAAAACATATAGCTTTACCAGCGCAAAACTTCAGAATATTGATATTCTTATCACCGGGTCAGGAGCAGACCCCGAAGAAATCAAACGCATCCGGGAACAGGGGGTCGAAGTGCATCAAGTAGACTCAGACATTACAGATAATGATTAATCTGATAATTTATTTGAGATTTATTTGACGATCCGTTTGATAATCTATTTGATGATTCACTTGATGATTTACTTGACTATTTGCTTAATGATTCATTTGATGATTTACCTGATGATTCGTTTGATGATTCGTTTGATGGTTTACCTGACGATTTGATTGATGATTCGTTTGGTGATTTACGATTCATTTGATGGTTTACCTGATGATTTGTTTAATGATTCGTTTGATGATTTACCTGACGATTTGATTGATGTTTTATTTGATAATTAATAATAATTTATAAAGAACAATAGGAGAAATGGATAATGAAAAAAATTTTGGTAGTTGGTAGTTTGAATATGGACTGTGTAATAGAAACGCCTCATATCCCCCGGGCAGGGGAAACTATCTCCGGGCGAAATGTTGTATTTACTCCAGGAGGAAAAGGAGCCAATCAGGCATATGCAATCGGCAAATTAGGCGGCAGCGCAAAAATGCTTGGAGCCGTAGGAAAAGACAGTTTCGGACAGACACTTAAAAATAATCTCGCAAACGTAGGCGTAGATGTGTCGGAAATATCTGTCCTGGAACATGAGCCAACGGGCCAGGCATTCATTTCCATTGACGATGAAGGGGAAAATTCTATTATCATTATTCCCGGGGCAAACGGTGCCTTAACTCCGGAATTAATAGGAAAAAAAGAAGAATCCCTGAAAAAAAACATAGAAAACAGCGATATTATAGTTATGCAGCTTGAAATTCCTCTGGAAACGGTAACTTATGTGAAAGAGCTGGCAGCTTCTTTCCAAAAAACTATAATTGTAGACCCCGCCCCTGCCGTTACCGATATTCCTGACAGCTTCTGGAACGGCATAGACTACATTAAACCCAATGAAACGGAATTATCTATTTTGACCGGTAAGCCAACAGGCACACGGGAAGAAATAATAGAGGGAGCCACAAGTATGCTCGACAAAGGCGTACGCAATGTTATCGCAACAATGGGTGGCAAAGGCTGCCTGCTTGTAAACAAGGGTTCCACCCAATTTTTTGAATCCCGCAGTGTAAAAGCCATTGATACTACCGCGGCTGGCGATTGTTTTACCGCCGCGTTCGCCCTGGCACTTGCGGAAGGGAAAAATTGCCAGAAGGCAATTGCTTTCGGCCAGGAAGCTTCTGCCATTGCAGTAACAAGAAAAGGCGCCCAGGCGTCCATTCCTGACCGGCAGGAAATAACGGAAACTTCATGTTAAAGTAAACCGTTGTCCGTTTCACAGCCCATTTCCAACCTCTTCTTTTCCAGGCATAAAAGCAGGGCTAAATGATACGCCTTGAAAACAGTAAATATTTCTCTGATATTCCAGGCATAAATTCATTTAGCCCTATTGCTTTTTTAACCAGTATTTTAATATTTTAACCTAAAACCTCAAATGTAGCCGGAACACAGCCGGAAGACTTACGCTTTCCGATACATGATATCATAGCAAGCCGCCCTGATAGGCAGGGGATAATGATAATATTGTCAATTCAAACTTTAAACCGATATCCAACTCCCCATATTGTCTCTATATACTGCGGCTTGGCCGTATCAAATTCTATCTTTTCTCGTATCTTTTTAATATGAACCGTTACGGTAGCAATGTCACCGATGGAGTCCATATCCCATATTTCCCTGAACAATTCTTCTTTGGTAAAAACATGGTTCGGATTCTCTGCCAGAAAAGTCAGCAAATCAAATTCCTTTGTGGTAAAGGTTTTTTCTTCCCCGTCCACATAAACCCTGCGGGCTGTTTTATCAATCCTGATACCCCTTATTTCCACGATATCGTTTGCTTTCTGTGTAGACCCTACCAGCCTGTCATATCTTGCCATATGCGCTTTTACCCTGGCAACCAATTCGCTGGGGCTAAAAGGCTTCGTCATATAATCGTCAGCACCCAGACCCAAACCCCTTATTTTATCAATATCATCTTTCTTGGCTGAAACCATAAGGATAGGGATATTTTTTTCCTCCCTTATCTTTTTGCACACTTCAAAACCGTCCATCTCCGGAAGCATCAAATCCAGAATAACTAAGTCAAAATTTCCATTTAAAGCTTTTTCCAACCCTTTATTGCCGGTATGTTCAATCTCTACTTCAAAATCGCTTAATTCCAGATAGTCTTTCTCCAAGTCCGCAATCGCTTCTTCATCTTCTATTATTAGTATCCTGCTCATGTCCTACACCCTTTCCCAATTCTTTTTCGCTTAACCATTTTATTCCTCTCTATTATTGCCGGCCGTAAACTAAGAATTATTCTTACAGCCGGTTATTAAACTTATTCCGCCATTTCACGGTATTTCCTGAAGACGAAATGGAGGCATGTGCCTTCCCCCTCTTTGCTTGTAGCCCATATATATCCTCCGTGGTCTTCTACAATCTTCTTTACAATGGACAGCCCAATTCCGCTGCCCCCTTTTGAAGAATTGCGGGATGCATCCGTACGGTAAAACCGTTCAAATATATTAGGCAAATCTTTAGCGGCAATCCCTCTTCCATTATCTTCTATTTCCACCCGGATGGAATCTACTTCATCCAAAATACGGATATCGATAACCCCTTTTTCTTTCTCCAGGTATTTCACGCTGTTTCCTATAATATTGTTAATTACCCTCTTAAGCTGTTCCGGGTCCGCAATTATCATTGCATCCGGTGAAACCAGGTTCGAGTAATTCAATTCGATATTCTTTGACTCCAAATCCAGCCCTACTTCTTCCACACAATCCCCAAAATAGTCCGCCACATTTAAACGATGGAAATGATACGGAATCCGGTTGGAATCAATGCCGGAATAGATTGTCAATTCATTAATCAGACGATCCATATCGTTTGCCTTGTTATAAATCGTCTTAATATACTTATCTACTTTCTCAGGCGTATCGGCTACACCGTCCATAATGCCTTCCACATATCCCTTAATTGCCGTAATGGGCGTTTTAAGGTCATGGGAAATATTACTGATTAGCTCGCGGTTTTGCTTTTCATGCTCGAATTTTTCATCCGTAGACTCCTTAAGCCGAAGCCTCATTTCTTCATAATTCTTATATAATTCTCCGATTTCCCCTTTACTGTCAGTATTCAGCATATACTCAAGATTACCGTCGGCAATATTCTTCATTGCCGTGTTCAGCTCATTTACCGGAAGGAAAACCCCCCGTTGAATCCACTGTGTCAACATAAGGCTCGTAAAAACCAATATCACGATAATCGCAATAAACATGTCAACCAGCAATTGCTTGGAAATGAGGGAATTGATTCTGGTAATTATAAAAAAGCTTCCTTCCACTCCATCCGAAAACCTAAAGTCAAGCTGTTTTACCAGCTTAGACATATCGTTGTAATAATAACCGGCATCTTCGCCGGCATTTGCATAACCATAGCCAGGCAAAAGATGAAAAATCTTCCCTGCCGCAGCCTCATTCCCCGTATAATAAATATCATTGCCTTTTCTTACAATAATATAAGAAGCCCTATTTTCTATTTTCTGATTCAAGCCGGATAAATACTCCCTATCCTCCATCTTTGTTTCGTCCGAAGCAATCTGCTCCTCCACCTCATCAAAAACTTCCTCTGAAATCCTCTCAAAAGCCTGCCCGGGTTCAGACATCATAGTATAGTCCATATTTATCAGGCCATATTCCCTCTGTGCATTCATCAAATATCCGCCGATACTCATAAATGCTATCATAGTCAGAAGCAACGGCAAAAGCACAATTGTAAGAAAGGTAACCAATAACCTCGTCTTAAATTTCATTGGTTTATCCCCTATCACTGCTGCTTATCCACAGTGTTTGTTATTTTGTCCTTTGGACATGTTCTTTCCGCTGGTTGCACACGGTTCGCTTGGGTATTTGTCCTCCCTTTGGTCGGACGCGAACCGGCGCTGATATAATGTCTACCGACATTATAACATGTCTTTTGGACATGTTCTTTCCGCTGGTTGCACACGGTTCGCTTGGGTATTTGTCCTCCCTCTGGTCGGACGCGAACCGGCGCTGATATAATGTCTATCGACATTATATCATATCTTCCAACCGGAGATTATAAAAAGAACAAAAGAAACTTATTAAAACTTTGTAAAATGCTATTGACATCATGTATATTTTTGCTATAATTAGAAAACAATAATGATTACTAATTTTATTAGGAGGGTTGATATGGCTCTGAAATACAGCCGGCAGCGGGAAGTCATAAAAACTTTTCTCTGTACCAGAAAAGACCATCCCACGGCTGATGTTGTATATATGAATGTTAGGCAGCAATATCCGAATATCAGCTTGGGAACAGTATACCGTAACCTTACTTTGCTTTCCGAAATGGGTGAAATCATGCGGCTGCGCGTAGGGGATGGCGTAGACCATTTTGATGCCGATACTTCTCCGCACAATCATTTTGTTTGTTCAGAATGCGGAAGCGTCATTGACTTGAAAATGGAAAATATTGATTATATCAAAGAAGCTGCTGAAAAAAATTTTAGCGGACGTATCGACGGTTATTCCGCTTACTTCTATGGATTATGCGGGAACTGCTGCGGGAAACTGCAGTCATCATAAAATTTAATGAAAGAAAAGGAGAATACAATTATGAAATTTGTATGTCAAGTATGTGGATATGTACACGAAGGAGATTCTGCACCGGAAAAATGCCCTCAGTGCAACGCACCGGCTGAAAAATTTACACAGCAGGCAGAAGGCAAGACATGGGCTGCTGAACATGTAGTAGGCGTAGCTCAAGGTTCCAGCGAAGATATTATGGCAGATTTAAGGGCTAATTTTACAGGTGAATGCACAGAAGTAGGTATGTATCTCGCAATGGCTAGAGTAGCTCACAGAGAAGGTTATCCGGAAATCGGTCTTTACTGGGAAAAAGCTGCTTGGGAAGAAGCAGAACATGCTGCAAAATTTGCGGAATTGTTAGGCGAAGTTGTAACTGATTCTACAAAGAAAAACCTTGAAATGAGAGTAGAAGCAGAAAACGGCGCTACCGCAGGCAAATTTGATCTTGCAAAACGTGCAAAAGCTGCTAATCTGGATGCAATCCATGATACCGTTCATGAAATGGCTCGTGACGAGGCTCGACACGGAAAAGCATTTGAAGGTCTGTTAAAGAGATACTTTGGCTAAGAAAAACGCCGGATTTTAAAGGATTTTTGAAGATAAGGGAATGAATCAGAGATGGTTTGTTCCCTTTTTGATTGTCCTTTTGTTGTCCTTTGCCATTTAGGATAATTCAACAGTTACTATATATTGTCCTTTTTAGAAGTTGTCCTTTGTTACACTCCTATTCTACCCCATAAATTCCCTGTTTTCAAGCCTTTTTCGACATTTCTA
>Ga0137307_100826_pt1 | contig 34293 bp, 27 predicted proteins | sample NAcewD2O_March_2_FD_97180 | JGI IMG/M metagenome (GOLD analysis project Ga0137307, IMG submission 97180) | Mouse cecal microbial communities from Vienna, Austria - N-Acetylglucosamine amended D2O_March | ecosystem: Host-associated > Mammals > Digestive system > Large intestine > Cecum | place... | reverse complement strand
CTTTTCCTCTATTTTCAGGAGAAGCTCCTCCAGCCTTGAGGTATATACATCCATGTCGTTGAGCAGGTTCTTCAGTTCCATCCTTGCCGCTCCCGGTGCTTCCTTACTTCCTACGCTGTGCTCCGCTGCCGATACCAGGGTCTTTGCCCTCTTCATTCCGGCGCCTCTGAGCTTTGCGTTCCTCCATATCCGGTTCACACCTTCCACCCCCAGTTTTCTGATGTCCTCCGGCAGCGGTGCCTCCTTCAGCACCATCCTCCCGCTCACCGCCTTCAAATCCCCATAAACGTCTTTATATTCAGGAAAGTAGATGGCGAACCATCTGGCCAGGCGGTTCTTGATCCTCGTGAGCTCCTCCTGCGTCTGGAAGCGCAGGTTTGACAGGCTCCTGATCTCTGCATAGATACCGGTTGGTATGTAAGGGTACGAGAACCGTCCCTCGTTGACAAGCGCAGCGATCGTCTTTGGGTCTTTACGGTCATTTTTGTTGGGGTTGTTGTCATCCAGTTCTTTTGATTTTTTCACGTGGTGGGGATTCACATGCACAGGCCTCATCCCGCTGTCCTGCAGGAATTTCCCCAGGGCAAACCAGTAATGTCCTGTCGGCTCCATGCCCGGTATTACAGCAGTTTTACCGTGTTTCGCCGCTATATCCTCCATCCATGCTTTGAATGTCTGGAACCCTGCCTCTGTGTTACTGAATTCCAGTGGCTTTCTGGTATATTCATAGTTGCGCCAGTCGAATGCCCTGGCATAGTGGGTTTCACTTCCTACATCGATTCCAACAATCAAAGTTTTTTCAGTTATGGATGCAATTTTTGCGTTTTGTGTGTTACAATTCATTTTAGATACCTCTCTGTTCAATAAGATTTTCACTAACCTGCAAGTCAGTAATCTTATTTTACTCTGAGGTATTTTTTTCTCAACCTTCTTTCTTGGAATTCCCTATACTTGAATTATACAGGAAGCTCCTATTTGTAATATCCGAGACTTTTTTCAATACGTTCCATGACAACAGCCACCAGCAGATTGAATACATAATAGAAAACCGCCGCTATCACAAAGGGCATCATGGTTGTCTGTGCCGCCGCTATCTGCTTGGCAATGGTAAACATTTCCATATAGGCAAGAGAAAAGGCAAGGGAGGTATCCTTAACCAGGGTAATGACCTCATTGGTAATGGAGGGTAAAATCCGTTTGATAACCTGAGGCAGTATGATCTTCATAAAGGTCTGAGCCTTGGAATAGCCTAAAATCTTTGCCGCCTCGTACTGCCCTATGGGCATGGACTCAATGCCGGAACGGTAGATTTCCGCAAAATAAGCGGCATAGTTAAACACAAATCCGATGATAATGGCAATAAACCGATAGCTGCCGGAAATGTTGATTCCGAAGAGGTAATAGGGACCGAAATACACAACTAAAAGCTGCAGCATCAAAGGCGTTCCCCTCATAATGGAAATATAAAATTTAAATATAACTGCAATCAGCTTGTTTTTTGACATCCTTCCAAAGGAAATCAACAGACCTAAGGGCAGGGAAAGAACCAGAGTCCACACGAAAATCCCCCCCGTCTTGACCATACCGCTTCCAAGCTGCTGTAAAATTGTTAAAAAATCCATAGTTACCTCCGTATCTTAGGTTGTTTTTTATTAATTCCCTTATCTTCCGGCTTCTTTATCACGGCTGCGCCTATGACATAAGACAGCTGTTCCAGATTCCTTATCACAGTTTCACTATCCGGATCCGCCTCGTACCCGTTCCTTGAAGCATCCCATGAAAGCATCTCTTCTATAAACTCATCCAAGCCATCCTCTTGGATGTTCCCCGGAATCGGAACCTGAATCGTTCCACCAAATGTATATGCGTCCGAAGACGGATCGTCTACAGAGGAAAGCAGAATGCACCCCGCTGCTACGCACACGCATATCATAACTTTCTTCTTCGTTTTTTTCATGAAAGCCTTTTCAGCTTCCATATGTATTCCCCCATACTATCCGCAGTCCGTTGTAAAATTACCGTGAATCTGTCGTCCCCTTATCTAAACCAAAAACACCCTATGACCTGCCTAATGCGGTCACAGGGGTTTTCCATTCTTACTCTAAACAGATTAACTCAGAAATTCCGTATTTTTCCGCAAGCTCTGCTACAGTGCCGTCCTCTGTCAGCTTTTTGATATCTGCATTTACAATATCGCGAAGTTCTTCGTTTCCAAGCTTAAAGCCGATGCCATACTGCTCGGAATTCAAGGTCTCAGTCAAAATCACATAGCCTTCGCCTCTGGACTCAATCTGGTAGTTTGCTACGCCGATATCGATTGCAATTGCATCCAGACTTCCTGCCATCAGCTCGGTAAATGCAGAATTGTAATCGGGGAACTGCTGTAAGGCTCCGAAGGTATCTGCCAAATCCTTCTGCTGCTCTTCATCGGATAACACATCCAATGCCGCACTTGCCGCCTGAACGCCTACCGTCTTACCTGCAAGGTCAGCCAAAGTGGTAATCCCGCTGCCTTCTGCCACTACAATAACCTGACTGTTATCGCAATAAGGATCAGACCATGTATAAGCATCCTCACGGCCGTTCATGGTAAAGCCGTTCCAGATACAATCAATAGAACCGGAATTTAATTCCATATCCTTAGAATCCCAGTCGATAGGGGTCTTAATCAATTCCCAGCCCTCCAGCTCGCAGACAGCCTGCGCCAGCTCCAGGTCAAAGCCTGTATACTCGCCGTTGTCGTCCATGTAACCATAAGGGGGATACTCCGCATCAAAGCCCACGGTAAAAGTAGTCCTTTCTCCTGATGCCTGAACTTCTCCTTCTTCCCCGTCGGAAACGTTTGCTTCATCACTTGCTTCATTTCCGTCATTTGTGTTAGACGCCGGTGCACCGTCATTTCCACAGCCGGCTAAAAGAGCCATGGACATAACACCGCACAATAACAATGCCAATGTTTTTTTCATCATAATCTCCTCCTGTAAATCCTTTTGTCCGCTCTTTTAAGCTTATCCGACCATTCATGTATTCGTCAGATTTCTGCAAATTGCGAACCATATAAAATTACTTTGTCATACTATCATGCTAAAGCGTTTCTGTCAATAAAACTCTGAGGGATTTCTTCCTTAAAATTATAGCGCTTTACAACCCAAACCTCTTTTCATAGACAGAAACCATATCCAGTATTTCTTCCCCATATCTCGGATACTCTTTTACCAAAGCCATAATTTCTTCCTTTGCTTTTTTTGCATTTTCGGTATTAAAATCTATCTGCTTCCTTAAATTCTGTCTACGAAGAATCATGTTGTGACGTATTTCCACCATTTCCTTAGGGTCCAAAAGCGCCTTGGTCTGACGCACCCAGATAACCGGGTCAAAAAGCCGGTAATTTTTCAACTGCTTAACCAATTGCCTGCTGAAAAAGTCCAAATCCTCTTCAGTCCTTTTTATTTTCTGCCGCTCTTCTTTTTCCACCTGATATTTTGCCCACAGCTCTTCCAGTCTTGCCGCGCTTCCTGTTCCGTATTTCATGTACAGGTAATCCAAAAGATTGGTATTGTTTACCAGACGGATCTTAACCGTATTCTGCAACAGAATCACTTTATTCAGGCTGGAAGATGATACATGAAGCTCCCTGTCCGCCTCTTTATATTTAACAAACAGAGCCGTCAGCACCAATGCCGCCACAACAGCCATGATCAAATAGCCGATTTTGGCATCCATGGATAATAAAAGCTCCAGGCAGAGCAACACAACTACACATGCGACTGCCGCAATCACACAAATCACCGTCATCCCTCTGGTATTCATCAGGGAAACTCTGGCTTCATTCATTCTGTATTTGCAGGCATGCTTTTCGCCTTCTAAACGCTGTAAATCCTTTTTGATTTTTTCCTGGTAGTCTTCCGCTTCCTTTAGTTTCTTAATGCCTTCTTCCGCTTCCTCCTCCATCCGTTCCATCCGTCTGTAATCGGATTCCGCCATATGACTGCTTCTGCTTTCATACTGCTCCCGGTCTCCATCCAAAGTAAAAATGGCCTTTGCATGCTCCTCTATCAGACTCTTTTCATAGTCGGGCAATGCGTCGATTTCCTCCATATCCTTTAAATAGGCATTGACCAGACGATATTCATTTTGAAGCCTTTCAATCTCCTCCTCCGACTCCCGCATCTGCTCCAGACAGCTTTCCACATATTTCCTTCTCTGCCCCCCGTCGGTAACATCCAGCGTTTCCCTGCCGTTATATTTCCCTCCGTTTTCTTCCTGTTCCGCCTCTTCCAAAGGCTGATATTCTGCTCTTTTTTGAAATAACTTTTTAAAAATATTCATGAATGCCTCTTTTCCATTCCTCCACTAATTCCGTCAGACGTACGTAATATTCCTTCTCCCTGCCCTTAGGTCCTCTTTTTAATCCTTCAAGCTCCTTTGTCAAAGCCTCCTTTTCCCACTGCTCCAAAAAAGCCTCCTGTTCACTTTCCATAGCTGCCGCAAATACCGCAAATTCTTTATGCTCCTCCAAAAAGACTTTCCATCTCTTTTCGTCAAGAACCATACGTTTGCAAAACAGGGCGGCTTTCATATCCCCATCCCTGTCAATCTCCATTGCTGCCGCTTTCATGAACCACTCATAAGCAATATCATAATAGAACATATTGCCATAGCAGCATCCCGTATTATAAAGAAGGCTGTGCTGCATTTTCTCATCGTCATAGGCCTCTTTTAAAAGCAAATCCTCATAGGTTTTGATCGCTTCCCCGTATTTTCCCCCCAGATAAAGCAAATCGCCGCGGCTCTTTTTTCTCTCATTGATTCCCAAAGCTGCCGCCTTTTTGATTTTCCCGCAGACAGTTTCCCGCTCCTGTTTTCCGAGATAATCCATATAAGCAAAAATCTGAGCCGCCACCCGTTCCGGCCGGGGATCTTTATGAAGCACCACGTCAATGCTGGCATATAAGTCCGGCAGACCGCACTCTTCTTTTATCCAGAAAGCCAACTCCGGCTTTACCAATTCGCTGTCACAAAGCAGCACATTGCTGTAGATATAATAACAGAGTTCTTCTATAGAATAAAGGTTAAGTTTTAAATCTTCAATCCAATACGGCTTTTTTGCGGTTTTCCCTTTGCAAAACACTACATAACTCATACGCTTCCCCCAAGAGAAATGATTTCCTCATATTTTTTCCCATCAGGCTTATAAAACATGCCAAGTCCCGTATCCTCTACCACAACCGACAATTCGTTTTCCGATTTCATGGAAAGACAGCATTTGAACCTTAAGCTTTTTAACTCCCTGTCCTTTATTTCCGGCAGAACCACCGGAACAATCCGTTCCCTGCCTCCGTCAAGAGGAACTAAAGCAATGGGAAGATGCATATCCTCCCCCGGCATAAAGTCAAATTCCGCAGCCGCCTCAAACCAGTTAGTACCTCCGTCTAACAGAATTTCCCGCACTGTTTTTCCCTGTTCCATTCGCAAAACGCCAATATTTACCTTTAATTTTTCCTGTCCCAGATACAAATATGCCTTTGCATTTTCTCCCGGCGCTATCCGCTCCATACCGCTTAAGCATGCGCCTTTACTATAGAGATTGTTACCGGAAAACACTCTCCTGTTTCTGCATATAAGCTTTAGGGTCTTAGGACACCATTCCTTTTCAAAAATCTTTCCCGTCAGATAAACACTGGTAACGATATGTCCCTCCAAAAAGCCTTCCATAACCTTACAGACCTTTTCATCCGTTTTCTCCAGATAACGGTCCTGCTCCATAATGGATGAAAACTCTTTGGGAATCCCTATTTCCCTATATTCCTTAAGATCGATGGTTGTAACAATAGGCCTTGATTTGTGATTCATTTCCACACGGTAGGTCTTCAAATACATTTCCGAAAAGTCTATAACGCCTACCTCGTAGCTCCAAAGCTCCTTAGGCTGGTAAATGGTATAATAGAACAGGCTTTCCACTTTTTGCTCAAAATAGATATTTTCAAATTCCTTCAAGGCATATTTTACCTTTTCCATAAGCCGGACCATTTCCGGCGTCAGATAATCCACCGATATGACAAGGGCTTTGATACATACCTTCTCCTTATACACTCCCAGTCGTGACAAACAATCTCTTATAAAAAGAACCAGCAGGTCTACGGCATCCGTTTCCTGTCCGTCTATCCCGATTGTTTTTTCTTTCAATGCAGCTTCCAGAAGATGATCTACAAGACCGCCTTTTCCCGAGGCTGCAAACTTTTGGGCCTCTTTTCCGTAAAACCACTGGTTTGCGCCGTTTCTTTTACAAATGCAGACCGGAATATTATAGACATCGCCTTCCTCTTCTTCAAAGGTCACAAAGCTTATCTGCGCATATTCATTTCCCAAATCAAAGCCGATTACATAATTTTCTGTTTCACTCATACTCGTCCCTTCTATTGTATCCGAAGCATCTTTGCCGTCAAATATTCATTTTGGGCATATTCCTTTGCCAAAACATCCGCCGTGGCGTAGTCATACATTTCCACGGATAGCAAAATATCATTTAAAAGTCTGTACTTTCCGTGGCCGTTTTCCTCCATCACACCGCTCTGCTCCAGACTTCCGCTCATCACAAACTGTTCTTCCTCCCCATAGCCTTCCGTCACATAATATTGCAGCTGTTCGCCAACGAACAGTCGGAATTCCTTTTGATAAATTCCCGGATAGATTTCCCGCATTTCCTCCGTACGGTAATCGCCATCCTCTCCGTTGCCTTTATCCAGAATATAGTGTATGACCACTCTGGCATCCGGCTTTGTATGATACTCTATGTAACTTTTTTCCCCGTAAATTTCCACCTCCGGGCACAGAACCTTATAGCCTTCAAAAAAGGAAAAGTAAACTCCCTTTTTCAGACTTTCTTCCAGCAGGCTTTTACACAGCTCCTTTTCCTCCTCCGTCAGCATTGAAATGCGGGTACTGTTGTATTTGAGCACAGCCGCTTTTGCTTCCGGCAAAAAGTTCCCGCCCTCTGCCATATACTCTTCCAGTTTCAAAAGCAGTCCCTCTTCTACCGATTCCTCTCTTACGAGATATTCTCTTGCCCTCATGGAAAGGAAAAGTCTGACCAGTTCTCCTCTTCCTCCGTGCTCGGAATAATAGGAAAATATTTTCCCCCTGTCGGCGGTATAGGCATCCGTAAATAAAATCTGCTCCAGCATCCGTTCCGCTATGGGCAGGGCATCAACCTCCATGGATACAGCTGCTTTCCATACGTCACGCATTTGCTTAACCGTCCCCTGAAACCACTCCACAAGATAGCTTATCATGGTTTCCGTGTATTTTCCGCTCTTAAATACCCTGTAAGTCAGATTCACAAGCTTGCCATCATAGTCGCCTTCCGTATCTTCAATGGCAATCTGGCACAGCCTTGCCATAATCTTACTTTCTACTCTGTCACAGCCATATGCACAGGCATGGGAAAAAGCTTTTTCATAAAATCCCCTTTCACAGAGAATGCTGATAAACTCCGCCCTGTCTTTTCCTTCAAAATCTCCTATATCAAGACTTTGCAGGTAATCATCCAGTTCCTCCAAAAGCCCGAACCGCACATATGCATGCAGAAGCTTTCCTGCCGTTTCATGCCGAAACCACTCCGTCAATTCTTCCCTTTTGAGAAGCCATCGGTAAACCGGTTCCACCGCTTCAAAATCTTCTTTTCCTTTTAATCCTTCCAAAGGTTCCGTTGTACATTTGTGAAAGCATGCGCCAAAATTCATCATTTCACAGTTTTTCAACAGCCGCTTCATTCTTTCAAAACCAAGCAGAGGATGGACCTCATATCCGGTTTCCGGGTAACGGCATATACCCTTCTCATCCTCAAACAAAAGCACATAATCCTCTGAATAAAGCATAACAATGGCTCGTCCGCCTTTAACAGGAAATCTTTCCTGCTCTTTCATTCCCGCATGTCTTACAATACAGTATCTGAAATCCTTCTGCTTCACAATTACTTCCCCGGCAAAAACAAGCTTTAATAGCTGCTCCTGCATTTCGGAATCCATGTCCTCAGGCATCAATGTATTTCTGTATAAATAGGCCAGGCTTTCATCAATTCTGCCCGCCGCCATCTGTCTCAAAACAAATGTTCTGATTTTCTCCTCATATTCCGGCTTCAACTCCTCCTGCTGCCTGATCGCCTTTGCATAGACATAGGCAAGATGCCCTTCATCCATGGAGGTATCAAACGCAAAATACTTCACTACTTCCCGGGGTAAGACCGCACGGCTGTCAAATTCCAAAGCCCGCACATAGGCTTCATACAGTCCCGTGATCCTGCAATCATGAAGAATACCTTTTTCAAGCCATTCCACCGCTTCTTTCCCTGTGCAGCCGCCTCTCATATACTGGAGACACATGGCTTTTACCATCTTCTCCTCATCCGCTGCCGGGTACTTTTTCATCAGAGCCACCAGTTCCGGATAATAATCCTTTGCCGATTCGGCAGCCATATAAATCCGCCCAGCAAATTCTTCCGTTATAAGTCCGTAGCGCTCCATAAAAAGAAGCAGTTGTATTTCAAATAGATCCACTATGGTAAAAAGCGCGGGATTTTCCAGCACCACCATTGCTGCTTCCAGATAAAGTATAGGACTAAAGCAGCGCTTTTCCCACAGTTCCTTTAAGGTCCGGTATACATTTCCGGGACTTTCCATGCGTAGATTTTCCTTGTGCATATACCCCCAGTATATTATGAACTCGTCCGGATACTGCTTTCTGTACTGATTTAATGCCGCGTCCGCCTGTTCCCTGTCCTCTCCTTTTGCCATGGATGCCAGATATAAATAATAGCCATAAACAGACAACGGAATCTGTATGCCCGCCATCATTCTTTTTGCATGCTTTAAAAGCCATGCGGCAACATTATCCTGTCCCATAAGAAGCTTCATATGAATGTCATATAAAGCAGGCATTAAAGCATCCGTTCCCCTTACATGCTCCAATACGCCGGAAGCAATCTTTTCACATTCCTCCCCGCTTTTCCTGCCTGTGCGATAGTCCAGATACAGCCGCATCATCAAATCCGTCAGATGTTTATTCTGCTGTCCCACAAGCCGCTCTTTGGATATGCCCTCCGCATTACCCACAAAAATCTTACAAAGAATTGAGGACATATCGCTCTTAAGCCGTATGCAGGCTGTATTTTTTCCCCTGTGCAGCTTTTTTTGGTCCACATTTATTTTGATAACAGCCGTATTGTTTATAAATGCCGTTTCCCTTAACGTCTGAACGTCCCCTGTGATAAATGAGCCCTCCATCTCAACGGAAAGCCCGGTATAACCCCATCCGTTCCTGTGGACTTCTATTTCCACCACATCGGGAACCGCTTCTTTAGAATAGGAAAATTCCGTAACCGGACAGTCAAAGGTTACAGGCTGTTTCTTTTTAATCAAAACCAGGAACTGCTCCATGGCAAAGTCCCGGTTTTCCTCTTTCCTTCCTTCCTGGGATAACGCCTGATAAACCTCCCAATACTGCCTTCCGCTTCCGTTTAAAATATCTATAAATTTTTCATCGTAAAAGCAGTTCAATGCTTCATTCCAGTTTACTTTGGCAAGATTTGCAAAATGAAACAGATTTTTGATTTCTCCCAGCTCACTGTTCATGGAAATATTTTCTATCTGTACCTCATATGGCAGATAATATTCGCCCAGATTGGAAATAATATAGAATTCGCCCCTTGCCTTATCCCCCCGTTCCATTCCTATGGTGTTAAAGATAAAAGGCACCTTTAGACTCTTTCCCTTAAATCTCCCCTTGGGACATTCTATCCTGTAATCGGTCGCATAAACATTTCCGCATGCTTCATTCTCCGAATGAACCAGAATCTGAAATTCTCCTTTGTACTCCTTCCCCGCCTCCGCCGTGATTTCCAGTAAAGGAACATCAAATTCCAGGGTACCGCCGCCATATTCAAATCCATTATTCTGAAAATACTCCATTCTGGAATTCATCAGATTCATCTCCCCGCCGGATTGTAATTTCAACAAAAATAGTTATAATAATTATAGCATAAGTCAAATGCGATTCCAACAAAGTCCTTAAAAGAGGCGGATTATTAAAGAAAGCAGCTGCTTTCATAGTGATTTGTGCTGTCCTCAATGACAGCGGAATGGAGAATAAGATGAAAAAGCAAGATACGGCATTTCACGGCAGTGATTTAGAAAAAATTGAAGAAAACTACGGCATTCCCAAGGAGCGCATTGTAAGCTTTTCAGCAAATGTCAACCCGATGGGTTTTTCCAAAAAAGCGGAAGAAGCTCTTAAAAATAACGTTTCTGTCATTTCCCGTTATCCCGACAGGGATTATAAAGAATTAAAAAAGGCTATTGCCTCCTACACGGGAGCGTCTTCTAAAAACATCCTTTTGGGAAACGGCGTAACAGAGCTTCTGACTCTGTTTATCAATCTGATTTCTCCAGGATACGCTGTTATCATTGGACCTACCTATTCCGAATATGAAAAGGATTTAAAAAGATGCGGCAGCAAAATCGGATATATTACGGCGAAAGAAACTTCGGATTTTGTCCTTACACCGGATATTATTATAGAAGAAACTCCGTCAGAAACAGAACTGGTCATTTTATGCAATCCCAATAATCCAACCTCCGGCACTCTTTTTAAAAAAGATCTGGCAAAGCTTTGTGAGGATTTCCAAAAAAGAAATATCTGGCTGATGATAGACGAAACCTATGTAGAATTTTCAGAACGCTCCCATGAAATTACAGCTGCGGATTTAACGGGAATCTATGACAATCTTTTTGTTCTAAGAGGTACATCCAAATTTTTTGCCACTCCGGGACTGCGCCTCGGCTATGCCCTGACCGGTAACGAAGACCTGCTTGACAGGGCCGCCAAAGCCCAGGATCCCTGGAATGTCAATTCGGCAGCTGATTTAATGGGGACGGTTATGTTTCAGGATACCGCTTTTATTGATTCCGTAAGAAAAACCGTAGAGCAGGAAAAGGAATATGTCTGCGGGAGCCTGTCATCGATCAAGGGCATCCGCATTTTTCCCGTCAACGGAAATTTCGTTTTGGTAAAGCTTCCCGAAAACAGCCTTACCTCCGGGGAACTTTTTGATGTTCTGATCCGTCAGGGCATGATGATACGGGACTGCTCTACCTTTTCTGTTTTGGGAAATCGTTTTATCCGTATATGCTTTATGAGCCATGAGGATAATGAAAAGCTGATTCTTGCAATAAAAGAGGCCTTGGCTCAGCCCGGCTCCGCAATACGGGATACGCCTACGTAGATGCTGGAGATTTCATACCAGGTAGGATAATCCACAATCCCCGTTACAGGCAGCAGAAAGACTCTTTGAAAGGTTTCCACCGCTTCCTTGGTCCTCTCTCCGTAGATGCCGTCTGCAACAATTCTGGGAATGGCAGGATAGTTTTGGCTGATTCTGTTTAATTGTTCCTGAATCTGCATAACCTTTGCGCCCTGCGCCCCTACGGACAGATTGTAGCCGGGAAAAGAAGACGGTACACCTGAAACATATTCCGTTGAGTTGATGTACATATCATTTCCGTAATAATACCGTATAATTTCAATAGCCGAATATCCTTCCTCTGCCAGATATTTGGATCCCCACTGCTTCAATCCGTCGCAGGTTACCCTGACTCCGTCGCAATAAGAAGTAAAGATAGGCTGTCTCACTCCCGGCCTTGAGAGGAAATTATTAAATATGGAATCCACCAGGTAGGAAATATTTTCATAGATATTCCTTCCATATATCCATTTCTGGTCATATGCGGTGGAACTGGTAATGGTAAAATCCTTTCCCTGATTTCTGTACCACTCCGTGTAAACCCTGTTCAAGGTAAAGGACATAATGCATAAAATATTGGCATAAATTGCCGCCTCCGGCCATGTGGCATAAATTTCGCAGCTTGCCACATTCTTAATATAATCTTTATACTTCACATAATAGTTAGGCGCAGAACTGTCATTGGGATTTCCATCATGAACAATAATATATTCCGGAATTACAACACGGCTTAAAACAATTTCCCCGCTTTCATCCATCGGTTTGATTTCATCCTCCGGAATTTTGGGCGGATAATCATAATACAGGGTATGGGGTGCAATCATCACATCATCGCTTACAAGATCCGGCTCTTCCACAGGATTCATGGATATATTCTGTATGGAAAGCTCATCTGCCAACAATTCACTGGCAACTACTTGTACCGGTTCATACCCCGGGGCAGATACCGATATATTATATTCCGCATAGGGTCTTAAGTCCTGAGGCTCTAAGCTCAATTCTACAGGCGGTGCCGGAAGCGTCAGCCGCTCCGTCTGTCCGCTTTCATTTGTAGTAATTTCCTCCAGAGTATTTTCGGGATCTGTTGTATAAGAAATCCGTACTGTAGCATTTTGTACCGGAATCAACCCGATCGCACTGGTTACCTCAATAATCAATTGTCCCCTTGCAGTGTTATCATTTTCAGGCATAAAAAACCTCTGCACTTTTTTATTACTATATGCAGAGGTTTTTTAATTTCACACCATTTTATGGGGAAATTACTCCAAATTCAGTTTTTTCTCAAGAAAATACTTGTTTGCAAAGTAAAGTCCTATAATCATCCCGATTGTAATGACAAGCCCGATAACAGCCATAAGGTTCATGGTAAATTGGGATGGAAGATTTTCCGATACCAGGGCAATCGGAATGGATATCATATTTACCACCAGGCTCTTTACCATATTAAAACCGATTAAAATGAATACCGCCACCAAAAACTTCCGTTTCTTACTAAGCTGACCGATTCCGACCGCCGCATACATTAACAGGAGCTCTGCTATAGGCCAAAAGACTGCTGCCAACATAGTACAGATAAAGAAAGGAGATAGTTCCATGAAATCTTCATCCCGAAACATCCAGCGCAACGCTTCAAAAAATTCCTTAAATGCATCCCAGAAGTCCGAAATTTGGATTTCCCCCGCATTGACAACCATGGCCAATATCATACCAATAATACTTGCGACTACAACTATCCAGATCAAAAACTGCCAGATTACCCCCACAATCAGTTTGGAAAAAATCAAATCTGTACTTTTAACAGGCAGCGTATTCATCAAATAGCCGTGGTCGGTAAATAAATTTTTGTAATATCTGTAAAAAAAGAAATATCTTACCACAAGTACCACGCCTATAATGCCGAATACAAGCATCATAAAATAAAACGCAATCATTGTTGCCGTAAAGCCTTCCATAACGTCATTCATTCTGGAATTCCCTCTCCAGATATCCATACTGAATATGATCATTCCTATGATCGCCAGTCCCACAACGACAATGCTGCAGACTGTTCCCACAGCCCATGTATCTTTCCACTCAGACTTGATTAGTTTCTTTAACATGCGAACACCTCCCTGAAATAAGAATCCACCGTTTTACCAAACTGTGCCCGGATATTATCCACGGTACTCTGTACCACCAGCTGCCCGTTCTTAATGAAAATCACATCGTCCAGAATATTTTCTATATCCGAGATCAAATGTGTACAGATCAGAAGAGACGCTTCGGGATTATAATTGGTCAAAATAGTGCGCAGAATATAATCCCTTGCTGCCGGATCCACGCCCGCAATGGGTTCATCCAAAATATAAAGCTGTGCGGAGCGGCTCATAACTAATATCAGCTGCACCTTTTCCTTTGTGCCCTTTGAAAGGGTTTTTAACCTGGCGTTGGAAGGGATTCCCAAAGCCTGCAACATGGCATAAGCCCTGTCCGCATGAAAATCTGCATAAAATTCGGCAAAAAAAGCAACCAGGCTTTTTACATCCTTCTGGGCTTCTAAATAAGTGCGCTCAGGCAGGTAAGATACAATGGATTTCGTGTAAGGCCCCGGTGCGCTTCCGTTAATCAAAACCTGTCCCTCCGTAGGCGTTAAAAGTCCGTTAATCAGCTTGATCAATGTGGTTTTCCCGCTGCCGTTAGGACCCAAAAGCCCTACAATGTGACCTTTCTCAATTCTTAAATTCATCTGATTTAACGCCGGAACTCCCATGTTATAACATTTTGTCAAATTTCGACATTCCAGTAAAGAATGCCCTTCCCCGCTTTTCTCCATAGGCTCCATAATGAATCTGACCGGCGGTCTGTTCATCTGATATCCATAAGGCGGCAGCCCATTCATGGGTCCACCATTTACCGGCATTCCATTCATGGGTGTTCCGTTTATGGGCGCTCCGCTTACCGGCATTCCATTCATGGGCGTTCCGTTCATGGGCGCTCCGCTTACCGGCATTCCGTTCATGGGCGTTCCGTTCATGGGCGCTCCGCTTACCGGCATTCCGTTCATGGGTACTCCGTTCATGGGTGTTTCATTCATAGGCGTTTCGTAATTGTTCTGCTCACTCATTTTCGTCCCCTCCATCTACTTTCGCACCTGCCAGGGCAAGCGCTTCCTTTTTCTCATATCCAATCTCTTTCATTTTCGTAAAAAACTGTTCTATACAGACATCCGCCAGCTCTTTTTCCTTCCGACTGATAATCCCCGGATTGTCTGCAACCGTTCTTCCGTTTGTCCTCATTGTAACAATTAACCCCATCTGTTCTAAATTGGCAAAAGCTCTCTGCATCGTATTGGGATTTACTCCTGCTTCCGCCGCAAAATCCCTGACGCTTGGCAGCCTTTCCCCTGGTTTATATTCTCCTGCAATGATCTTGCTTTGTAGAATCTCCACAAGCTGAATATAAATGGGCCGATCTCCATCCAGATTCCAAGCCATACAATACCTCCTCTCTGTTCCTTAACAATTTCCGGTTACAGGAACTGTCTTATTGTATTGTTGTATTACTTATTTAATACAATATATCAGATTGCGGAAAATGTCAATACTTAAATACACATTATTTTTTATTCAACATATTTTATTTTTAATGATAGAAAAGCCCGGCCATTCCTTATTAAGCTGACAGCATATCTATTCTTACCAATTACTTCTGCAATATTACCGACAGCACCAAAATTCTTTTCTCCATGGCCGGACTGTTTTTCGAATATCATGTTTATTTTTAAATATAGTAAATTTCTACGGCGCCGAAATTCACATTTCCTTTTAAATATAATTGTTTTCCGCTCTCCGTCCACTTGCTCTCTCCGCGTTCCTCCACACCGCCAAAGTTGCTGGTAATATTGTTTTCAACCTTCCAGGCTTTGGGAACATACAATTTCATGGCTCCAAAGGAAACATCCACACAAAGCTCCGCGGAAGCATTCTGGATGATCGCATTGTCAAAGTATACCACCAGTGCTCCAAAGGAAGCGCTCAAATCCCCACTCACAAAATTATCGCTTTCTACATATTTTACTGCCGAGCCAAATTTCAGGCTGACTTCAATACGGTCGCAGTCCTGACTGTCCACAACCTGCTCATACTGCCCTATCCCTCTATGGCTTTCTCTTCTCTCCCGCCTTATCTTTCTGATTTTATCCCCTAAAAGGAGATTCACTCCCACGGACAAAAGCAGCGCCACAAGCAATATCTGCAAAGGATTCACAGGCAAAATTCCCATTTCCTGTGAAAACATAATAATAAAAAAGGCTGCCGAAAAGCAAATGCCTTCCACATGAAAGGAAACTACACTTTTAATCAGAATCGCAGCCAAAACAATGCCAATCAGCAGCCGGAACACTCCGATTCCCGGATCAAGTCCAAAGCTGTGCAGAAGCACCATCCCCGCTGCCATTATCAATACAAGTCCCCAGAAAATATTATTTTTTTTCATACTTATCCTCTCCTTTTCTCTGCCATATAATCTCTTAGCATTTTATAATACTGTCTTGACACATAAACCTGTTTGTGGGAATCCCTGAATTCCACCATACTGGAAGCCGTAATATTCCTGGTTATGGAAAAAATGTGATTGCAGTTTGCAATGGTTGATTTGGATATTCTCATAAAATATCCCGGAAGCATTTCCTCAAGCTCATAAAGCTTATAATCCGTCTCCAGCATCTTGTCGCAGGTATGGGCGAAAATAACTTTGTTTTCCGTTTCAAAAAACAAGATATCCGAAAGGGGAAGAAAAAATTCTCTTTCCTTCTGCCTCACATTCAACATAGTCGGCGTTTCATGCTCTCCCAAAATCCGCTCTTTTAAGAAAACCACTTCTTCATTCCAGACAGGCGCCCGTATGATCACTTCCTGCTCTTTCAGATTTTCATCAATCTCAATTTTGATTTTCACTTTCTTCCCTCCATGGGGCAATCATATCAGCCACAGTCAAAAAAGTAAATGGGCTTTGACTAAGTGGTAATCAGTTAAAATCCAAGTGGTAAGCTTTTAAAAACAAAAAGGAGAAAGAAAAACCGAAGCATCCGGCTTTTCTTTCTCCTTTTATAATTGTTAAGACCAGCAAATCCTCCTTATTCAATCACTTTAATCCATCCTTCAGGCGCTTCCATGCGTCCCATCTGGATTCCTGTCAATGTATCATACAGCTTTCTGGTAACAGGACCCATCTCCTCCATTCCGCTTGGGAAACAGATTTCCTTTCCGTGGTCGTTGATCTTTCCAACAGGAGATATAACCGCAGCAGTTCCGCAAAGTCCGCATTCCGCCATATCCTTCACTTCATCAAAGTATACTTCTCTCTGTTCAACTTCCATTCCCAGAATATGCTCCGCAACATACATTAAGGAACGGCGTGTGATAGAAGGAAGAATGCTGTCAGACTTAGGCGTCACAACTTTTCCGTCCTTTGTTACAAAAATGAAGTTTGCACCGCCGGTTTCCTCTACCTTTGTACGGGTAGCGGCATCCAGATACATATTTTCGTCAAAGCCCTGTCTGTGGGCATCCATAATTGCATAGAGACTCATAGCGTAATTTAATCCTGCTTTAATATGTCCCGTTCCGTGAGGCGCAGCTCTGTCATAATCACAAACCCTGATTGTAATGGGCTTTGCACCGCCTTTAAAGTAAGGACCTACCGGCGTGGTAAAAATACGGAACTGATATTCGTCGGCCGGCTTTACACCGATAACCGGATTGCTTCCGAACATATAAGGACGGATATACAAAGTAGCTCCTGAACCGTAAGGAGGCACATAAGTTTCATTTGCCTTTACAACATCTACAACAGCCTGTACAAATCTATCCTCGGGAAACACGGGCATTTCCAGCCTCACACAGCTGTCCTTCATACGTGAGGCATTTAAGTCCGGGCGGAAACATACAATCTTCCCATCTTCCGTCGTATATGCCTTTAAGCCTTCGAAGCAGGTCTGGGCATACTGCAAAACACCGGCACATTCACTGATCACCACATTAGCATCAGAAGTTAATGTACCTTCATCCCATGCCCCATCCTTAAAATTAGATACGAATCGTTTGTCCGTCTGGATGTATGAAAATCCCAGATCTGACCAGTCAATGTCTTTCTTTTCCATGTTTTTTCTTCCTTTCTTTCCTCCGCCCTTAGGGCTTTTCATGCATCTTGTCATGCAATTTTTTTCATTATCATTCTTTTATGTGGAAATGTCAAGATTTTGCTATATCTGACATGGCATCCATTACCTGTAGTTATACCTTTCTCTCATAGGTTACATAGTTGTAGCAAATATCAAAATAAGTCTGTTCCTCAGACTCCTTTGTTATCTGCCATTCTTTGTCCTCATCCAGATTGGGAAAATAGGTGTCCGCCTCATAAATTCCGTCGATTTTGGTAATCACAGCCTTACTGCAATAGGGCAGAAGCTGGCGGTAAATGCTTTCCCCACCTACCACGTATATCTGTTTGTCCCCATAGCGCTTTAACTCTTCCCTTAATTCCTCTATGGAATGCACTACAACTGCTCCTTTAACCTGATAGTCCCTCGTTTTTGTCATAACAATATTGACCCGGTTTGCCAAGGGCTGTCCCTGGGGAAAGCTTTCTAAAGTTTTCCGCCCCATCACAATGACATTGTCCGTTGTCAGACGCCTGAAATTCTTCATGTCATTGGGAATCCGTACAAGCAGCTTATTCTGATATCCAATGGCCCAGTTTTTGTCCACCGATACAATTAAATTCATGAAAAACTCTCCTTCAAAAAAATCTGTTTGCTTCCTATTCTTGTTCACATGCCTTCTTTGCATTCAATTTATTCAAAAAAGGCTTTCTCTTATATGTATCCTTTTAAATTGCCACCGGAATGTTTTTAACCTGAGGACCGGTAACATAATTGACAGCCTTCACATCGTCCCTTGAAAATTCATAAAAATCCCGAATCTGTGGATTCAGCCAGAATTCCGGCGCAGGCTGGGGTTCTCTTTCAATCAACTCTTTAATAATCGGGATATGACGGTCATAAATATGAGCGTCCGCTATGACATGTACCAATTCTCCCACATTCATATCACATACCCGCGCAAGCATATGCATAAGCACTGCATATTGGGCCACATTCCAGTTATTTGCCGTCAGCACATCCTGGGAGCGTTGGTTTAATATCCCGTTTAAGGTCAACTTATCCTCTCCCTTATTTTGCGTAACATTAAAAGTCATGCTGTAAGCGCAGGGATACAGATTCATTTCATGTAAGTCCTGATGCACATAAATATTGGTCATGATCCTCCGGCTGTAGGGATTGTTTTTCAAATCATAAATAACCCTGTCTACCTGGTCCATCATCCCTTCCTTGTATTGGTGTTTAACGCCCAGCTGATACCCGTATGCCTTTCCGATAGAGCCGTTCTCATCCGCCCATTCATCCCAGATATGGCTGTGCAGATCATGAATATTATTGGACTTTCTCTGCCAAATCCAAAGCATTTCATCCGTAGCGCTCTTTAAGGGGGTAGGCCTCAAGGTCAAAAGAGGAAATTCCCCGGATAAATCATAACGGTTTACAACGCCGAATTTTTTGATGGTATAGGCAGGCGTTCCATCTTCCCAGTGAGGTCTTACCTTCTCTCCCTCAGTGCTGGTGCCGTTTTCCAGAATATCCCTGCACATATTGATAAACACTGTGTCCGCATAGCTCATATGGTTGTAAAATTCCTTTCCCTGATAGTCCGTCTTAATCTTTAATAAAAATTACTAATTTTGCTTACTTCGATATTTACTCTTTTCTAAGTTTGCTTTCTCTTATTTTAATTTCTTTTATTTCGTTTTCTCCATTCCTTGTCCCTGCTTCATGCCCTTTGGCTTCTATCTGTCCCACTTATCGCATAAGGAATTAATCTGGTCTGCAAACTTGGCAAGATCCTTATTGGTACCGCCCTCATTATGCTGGATAACCGCAAGCAGCCTCTGCCCTGCTGCCAGCAATCTTCTGAATACCTCGGAAGCCCCTTTGGTTTTCTTCTTTTCCACACGTACAGGAACCGCCGCATATTCCACTTCATTACCTGCCAGATTGAATCTGGTGCCGCTGTAGGGCGCATATGCATGATATCCATACTCATTATTGAGACAGTCCTTAAAGGCTTCACAGACCGATTCTTCCCCGTGTACAACAAAGACCCTTTCCGGTTTTTTCTCAAAGCCGGAAAGCCAGTCAATCAAGCCGTTTTTATCCGCATGTCCCGACAGGCCGATAAGTTTTTTGATGGACGCCCGAATCTCAATGGGTTCTCCGAAAAGCTTTACATCCGAAGCGCCTTCCACAATATGCCTTCCCAATGTCCCTGCTGCCTGATATCCCACAAACAGGATTGTACATTCAGGTCTCCACAGGTTGTGTTTTAAATGATGCCTGATACGGCCGGCCTCGCACATACCCGAAGCGGAAATGATGACCTTTGGTTCCTCGTCAAAGTTAATTGCCTTGGATTCCTCGCTTGTGATGGATAAATGAAGTCCCGGAAACCCGATGATATTAACGCCTTTTCTCACAAGCTCCATGGCTTCCTCATCAAAGCAGTTGTAAACATTTTTCTGGAAGATCCCCGTTGCCTCCACTGCCAGCGGACTGTCCACATACACAGGGAAATCCTCATGTCCCTTTACCAGACGGTCATTTTTGATCTGGCGCAGGAAATAAAGCAGTTCCTGGGTCCTTCCAACAGCAAAAGAAGGAATGACCACATTTCCGCCCTTATCAAAGGTCTCCTGCAAAATAGCCGTCAGATCCGCCACATAATCGGGCCGCTCCTTTGTATGTAACCTGTCGCCATAGGTAGATTCCACCACCACATAATCCGCATCCGGTGTCTTCTGGGGATCCTTGATAAGCGGCTGATTTATATTTCCGATATCTCCGGAGAAAACAATTTTCTTTTCCACACCGTTTTCATGCATCCATACCTCAATGCTGGATGAACCTAAAAGATGCCCAATATCCGTAAAACGGATTTTTATGCCCTCACATAGATTGACGATCGTATTATAGTGGCAGGGAACGATCTGCTTAATGGTACCGTCGGCGTCCTCCATGGTATATACAGGCTCCACCGCCTGTACCTCCGCACTTCTTTTTGCCTTTCTGTTTTTCCACTCCGCTTCCTGCATCTGAATATGCGCACAGTCACGAAGCATGATGCTGCACAGATCTGCCGTGGCGTCGGTCATGAAGATCTGACCTCTGAATCCCCTTGCATACAGCTTAGGGAGCATACCGGAATGATCCACATGGGCATGTGTCAACAGTACATAATCAACAAATGCCGGCTCCACAGGAAGTTCCGCATTTTCAAAGACGTTTGCCCCCTGTTCCATTCCGTAATCCACCAGAATCGTCTTGCCACAGACCTGCAGACAATGGCAGCTGCCCGTTACCTCATGCGCCGCTCCTATAAATGTTAATTTCATAGTCCCTCTCCCATCCCAAATTTTCCAACAGTTCTTTTGTTTTCCGTTCTTGCCAGATGCCGAAAAAATCGCCCGGCTTTCTGCTTTTCATTCTACCACAAATTCCCGTCTATAGGAACATTCGTTTTTTCGTCAGCGCCCTTTCTTTTGCCGTCATCCCCGGTGCGCTACATCAAACAGAATGTAGCAATGACCGCCGGGATTATGATCACGGCAAAACCGATCAATATCTTCCACCACATTGATTTTTCCCATTCTATCTGCACCGCCGCCACGGCGTCATCCGGCTTCTGCCGGTCATAATACACGATAAGCCTGTCGCTTATCTTTAATTTGTGTACCTGCTTTCGGTTACCGGTCTTGAAGCTTTTTTCATGCATGCTTTTTCCGTCATAGTAAGAATACGTGATAACGTACGGCTCATATGACTGCCTTTCTGGATGATAATCCCGTTCTATTCTGATATCCACAATCGTTCCGCTCGTTTCTGCCGACTCCCCAAATCTTTGTCGAATCCTCCGGTTATTTGTACTCACAAACCACATAAGCAGGACCATGATCACAACCCCTGTCCCGATAATGCCGACCAGTATCACTATTTCTTCCGTTTCCACACCTTGCTCCTATCTGCACGCATTAACGTGCATCCAAAATCCATCGTTTCCCTCATCATTTTCCGGCCTTTTGGTTCGGCACGCCGTTCAGTTCCCCGCTCCATACGCTCCTTACCGGATGATATAATAATCATAACATCCGGCACAATATCCCGCAATACAAATCTCTTATCCGGCAATGAACCGGCGATAGCTTATCCGGCAATAGCATTTATGCATCCTGTGTATCTGGCCTGTCAGCTGCGGTTAAAGGATTCCATTCCGTGCCGGAAAATAATGAGGCATGAAATGTAACACAAAATGCAGCACAAAAAAAAGCCTTGAAAACTCAAGACTTTTGAAATAGCGAGAGGGGGATTTGAACCCTCGACACTACGGGTATGAACCGTATGCTCTAGCCAACTGAGCTATCTCGCCATATAAATGGGACCTATAGGGCTCGAACCTATGACCCTCTGCTTGTAAGGCAGATGCTCTCCCAGCTGAGCTAAGATCCCATTTTGGTAAGGCCGCTTTCGCAACCCGCTTTGCTAGTATATAATGATTCGGGTGGACTTGTCAAGTTTTTTCTCTCAAAATCTTTCAAAAATCTTTTAAAAAATTCTGTTAGGAACTTCTCTCTTAAGGTATAATAAGTAATGGCAGAACCAAACGCCCCTGCAGCCGCTCAATATACATGCCAGCTGCACAAAGTCAGTTTTTTCGACAGTTTTAACCTGACTTAGCTTGCACTTTTAAAGCGTTGCCCGGGGAAATAACGCAGAAAGACGAGGAATTTCAAATCATGAGAATCGGAATGGGATATGATGTTCATAAATTAGCAGAAAACAGGGATTTAATCATTGGCGGCGTAACCATCCCCTATGAAAAAGGTCTCTTAGGCCACTCAGATGCAGACGTGCTTCTCCACGCCATTATGGATGCTCTTTTAGGCGCTGCGGCTTTAGGCGACATCGGAAAGCATTTTCCCGATACTGACCCCCAATATAAAGGCATTTCCAGTATAAAGCTCCTTCAAAAAGCAGGCTGCCTTTTAGAAGAACACTGCTTTCTTATTGAAAATATTGATGCCACCATTATAGCCCAGGCTCCCAAAATGCGCCCCTATATTGACAATATGCGTGAAAATATCGCAAATGCCCTGGGAATCGAAATCGGGCAGGTCAATATAAAAGCAACTACCGAGGAAGGGCTGGGCTTTACCGGACAAGGAGAAGGCATTTCCTCACAGGCAATCTGTATGTTGGCCACCCCCTCCAGCCTGATGGATATGCAGGTTGACATAACACAAAATACTGTTTCAAGACAATGCGGCTCCTGCCAGGGATGTCCCAAACAAAATTCATAACAAAGGCAGGCTGCACTTATGGAACTTTTTACAGATATCATAAATAACGGCTCCGATGCTTACCGGATAGAATGTTTACAGGGCAAAAACGTACTTGCCACCCGCCCGCTCTGGGAAGAAGTGTTTTCTGAAGACAGTAAGGCTTTTACGGACTATTATTTTGCCAATAAGGCTCTCTCCAACACTACATTCATCTGTCGGCATTTATCCACGGAACAAATCGTTTCCATGGTACATCTTACCCCTTATGAAATGACCATTCAAAAAACAGGTGTTCCCACCTTTTATATTGTTGGGGTTGCCACAAAAAAATCCCACCGCCATAGAGGACTTATGTCAACCTTACTGAATAAATCCTTCGAATATGCGGCCCGCCTTTTGTGCCCTTTCGTCTTTTTAATGCCTGCAAATCCCGCTATTTATGAACCTTTCGGCTTTTCTTATATTTATGCAAGACCTCAATATAGCGTTCCCGAAATCATAAAGCGCAGAGAGATTTACATAAATCATCTCTCTGCTACCGGCATTCAAGTACAATATCTTGAAAAGGAGACTTTCCCAAAAATACTGTCTGCTTTATCGGATTTTGCTGCAGAAACTTTGTTTGCACAATATGATTATTATCTGACACGGTCTCCTTCCTACTATAACACCCTGCTCTCGGAACTGTATGCCCAAAATGGCGGCATCTATACCTTTTCCTTGCATAACCGTCTGGAAGGTTACTTTTTATACACGGAAGAAGAAAGCCGTCCTTTTATTCAGGAACTGCTTTTTTCCCATAAGCTTCACTCCTATCTAGATTCTCCAAATTATGTAAACTCTCCTGACAATGGACTTTTCGCTGCATCTATGGATTCTTTATTTGATAATTCGAATGCCGTCCCATATGTTATGTCAACTTTATTTCCTGCGCCACTTTCCGAGTGTAAGCCAATTATCATGGCAAAAAATCTGCTTTCCGGCCAGGAATCCACTTCCATTCCTAACTATTCTCACGCAACCTCTTCCAACATTACAGATTATGTAAGCTTCTTATCCACCCATAAGGGTTTTATCAATGAAATTGTTTGACTCTTTTCATTTTCCTGGTTTTTCATTCTATGTTAATGCTTTTCACGCTAAAACTTATTCAATTCCAAATCATCGTCTTCCGTATTCTCAATGCTCTTTATTACCACATCATAGCTTACCCTATCATTGACCGTCACGGTAACCCGTTCTCCTACCTTATGACCTAACAATGCCTTCCCCATGGGAGATTCATTGCTGATAAGCCCCTTTAAGGAATTTCCTCTTACTGTAGTCACGATGCGGTAAACCTCTTCCAAATGATCGTCGGGAAACTCTACGGTTACCGTATTATTGATTCCTACTTCGTCCTCTGCGGACTCATCAGAAACCACTACCGCCGTTTTTATCATTCTCTCAAGAAAACGGATACGGCTTTCATTTTTGTTTTTTTCTTTTTTCGCGGCATGATATTCAAAGTTTTCGCTTAAATCCCCATGGGCGCGCGCTTCCTTCACATGCTCCAAAAGCTCCTTCCGCACCGTTACTTTGCGGTATTCAATTTCTTCCTTCATTTTATCAATGTCTTTTTGGGTTAATTCATTATGCACAAAAGCACACTCCCTTACTGCTTTCCGGATTTAATTTTCTGGATTGCGTTTCTTTGAATCACACATTCACAATGCTCCTTGATAAAATGAATATGCTCTTCCTTCTCAGAAACAAAATGTCCATACTCATAAGCGGTCAAATAAACGCCTGCAAGCGTTTCAACGGACACTTGATGTCTTTCCACAACCAGGTAATAGGTTTCGTGATCCCAATCCTTATAAAGACTGCTGCCTACATCTCCCGGCATCTCCACAACCTCGGCATAGCGCATTACATCCGCTACGCTGTCAAAGGCAAAAATCTTTCGTTCTAAATTACTGGATGTCTGCACGGAACCGGGAACATTCTTTTCCCTTTCTTTTCCCTGAAAGAGTTCCCTTGCGCCTTCCACCTTTGGCTCTACAGAATTGCCCTGGGCCATATTCTTTTCCACTTCTTTATGTACATTCTCCATAAATCTGCCAAAAAATTCCGCCTGCTCCCTGGGAGTGCTCTGTTCTATCTTCTCCATAACATCATCGGGAATTTCAATTCCCGCTCCCTTTTTCAAGCTTTGTAAAATCGTCTTTAAATCAATCTGCGGCTTTTCTGTCAGAAAAATCGCAATGCCCTTATCGGGAATCGGCGCAATCTGAAGAGAGGTCAGAGGACCTTCCGGTCTGTAATCCACTTCCTGTTCCGCCTGCTTTACAATTTCATGCAGAAATTCCATAGCGTTCTCTGATCTTGAAAAAAAGTCTTCAATTGATATATCATATTGATCCATGTCCGCTTCGCTGATCAGGCACTTGATCATATGATCGTTTACTCTAATAAATTCCATACTCAATCACATCCGCTCCGGTGCTGCAAATCCCAAAACATCAATACATGTTTCCAGAATTTCCTTTGTCAGTTTCAATAACGCTATATATCCTGCCTGCTTTTCCTCATCCTCTTCCTGCAGAATTTTGGTCTCATGGTAAAAATGATTGAAAGCATTGGCAAGATCATAAATATAGGCACACACTTTATGAGGCGCCATTTCTTCCCACGCAGTCTGCATCATGGAAATAAAGCCTGCAAGGGACATCATCAGTTCTTTTTCCGCCTCTCCTTCCGGCTCTCTGATACCCGTATCCTGTTTTTCTTTTTCCAATGCGTCATATTTGTTTAAAATAGATTTAATACGCACAATGGTATAAAGAATATAAGGTCCTGTATCTCCTTCAAAGGAAGTAAAACGCTCTACATCAAAAATATAATCCTTGCTTGCCTGATTGCTTAAGTCGCCGTATTTTACTGCGGCAAGGGCAACCATCGCAGCAATCCCTTTTGCCTCTTCCTTTGATTCCTCAGGTATTTCATGATTGGTAATCATTTTGGTGTACATCTGTTCATTAATATCGCTTAACAGATTCTCCAGCCTCATGACACCGCCCTGACGGGTTTTAAAAGGTTTGCCATCCTTCCCATTCATAGTACCAAATCCTACGAATGTAAGTAAAGTGTCATGTTTTACCAGCTTTGTTTTTCTTGCACATCTAAACACCTGGGTAAAGTAAAGTTCCTGCCTTTTATCCACTACATAGATAATCTGGTCGGGATTGATCTTTTCCATTCTTTCCCTTATGGTGGCGAGGTCTGTCGTATTGTAAAGAGAAGCTCCATCGCTTTTTAAGATCATACAGGGCGGAATCTCCTTGGTATCGGTTTCTTCCTTCACATCCACAACCAAAGCGCCCTCGGATTCATGGGCATAGCCTTCCCTTTTCATATATTCGACCATATCGGGAATCAAATCGTGAACGTCGGATTCTCCCTTCCAAAGATCAAATTCCACATTTAAATTTTCATAATTCTTTTTCAGATCGGACACGGAAACAGCAATAATATGGTTCCACAAAGCCCTGTATCCTTTCACGCCGCTTTGCAGCTTAAAGGTAGCCTCCATGGCTTTTTCCTTATAAGCCTCATCCTCTTTAGACCTAGCGCTGGCTGTGGGATATATTTCCTCCAGCTCGGATATTGTAAAGGGCGCTTCCTTTGGGTATTCGCCCGTAAAACTCTCATCAAAAAAGGGAAGCTCCGGTTTTCTTTCCTTTAACTCCGTAATGATCAATCCCATCTGCAGACCCCAGTCCCCCAGATGAATGTCTCCGATTACCTCATGCCCGTTATAGCGGGCAATCCTTTTAATGCTTTCCCCGATAACCGCCGAACGAAGATGCCCTACATGAAGAGGCTTTGCCACATTGGGTCCGCCGTAATCAATAACAATTTTTAAGGGCTTCTCCGGCTTAGGAAGACCGAATTTATCTTCTTTTTCCATTCCCTTGAGATAATTCCCCAAAAACTTTCCATTTAATCTCAAATTTAAAAATCCGGGATTTACCGCTTCAACGCTGGAAAAAACTTCGCTTCCTTCACATTTTTCCGCCACATCCTTTGCAATCATAATGGGCGCTTTATGATAGGTCTTGGCTCCCGCCATGGCGCCGTTACACTGATATTCACAAAGGTCCGGTCTGTTAGATACGGTTACCTTTCCCAATTCCCTGTCATATCCTGCGGCTTCAAAAGCCCCCATCATTTCCTCTGAAATCAAATCCAGTAATTTTTTCATGTTACACCTCGTTTTGGCTGAAAATACAGCCGCAATAATTTTGTCTGTACAAATCATATTCCTTAGAAAGCTCTATGGAACGCTTATATCCGTTTTTCTTTTTAAAGTCGGAGGGCAGAAACATCACTCCTGCCGCCTTCCCCACAGCCCGGCCAATTGCATTTAACCGTTCCGCATCCTTTAAGGGACTGATGGTAAGGGTTGTGGTAAAATAGTCATACCCGCCCTTTGCTGCTAAAAGCGCCGCCTCCTTTAGGCGGATGCCAAAGCAGATACTGCACCGCTCTCCCCCTTCCGGGTCGGTTTCATGGCCTTTGACAGCTTCTAAAAACAGCTCCGGCTCATACTTACCTTCTTCAAAAGCAATGAGATATTGACATTTGCCGGATGCGTTAAAAGCCTCTACCAACCGCTTCTGTTCCGCCACACGCTTCCTGTATTCTTCCGACTCCGTAATATTCGGATTGTAGTAAAATACCGTGATGGCAAAGCTTTGACTTAAATATTCCAGCACATAACTGCTGCAGGGAGCGCAGCAGCAATGCAGAAAAAGACGTTTTCCCTTATTTTCCGGTACGTTTAAAATCTGCTCCAATTGCAGCCGGTAGTTCTGTTTCATAATCTATGCAATCTCCCCGCAAAATGATTCCACATAATTCTCCGCAGGAATCGGCTTGGAATAGTAATAGCCCTGTACATAGCGACAGCCCAGCTTGCGCAGCATTTCAACCTGCTCCTTTGTTTCCACGCCTTCACAAATCACTCTGATGCCCAGACCTTCCGCCATTTCAATAATCATACGCAGAATCCACTTGGAAGATTCCGAAGTAATGGATTCGCTGAAAAATTCCTTATCGATCTTCAATACATCAAAGGGGAAATCCTTTAACATATTCAGGGAAGAATAGCCGGAACCGAAATCATCCATGGAAAGCTGTACTTCCACTTCCTTTAATTCGTTTAAAATAGAAATCATTTTCTCCCGTTCCGTAAAAAATACAGTTTCCGTAATCTCCAATTCAATGTATCCTTTCGGAATCTGATAACGGCTTAACATTTCCGTAATTCTGTTAATATACAGCGGATCATTTAAAAGCATTCTGGACTGGTTTACGGAAATCGGATAGGCGGGTCCCCCCTTATCGATCTGCTCCCTGATCATTTTGCATGCAGATTCCAGCATATACAGATCCAACTGCTCAATAAATCCGTTTTTCTCGAATACGGGGACAAAATCAGAAGGATAGATCATATTTCCATCCTCTTTCATCCACCTTACTAACGCTTCTCCGCCGTAAAGCTTGTCCTCCATAATATCCCACTTAGGCTGGATATACATTTTAAATTCCCTGTTAAAGAGCGCTGTCTCCATTTCCGATTCAATCCGGTCCGCCTTGCGCATGTCGTTGGCCAAAAGGTCAGAATATGCGGCTACGCACTCCTTCTCTTCCCCGATCAATGTTTTTCTCGCCATATTCGCTTTATCAATCATCAGAGAAATATCATGTTCATTGTTTTTAATCTGGTAGACGCCTCGCTTTAACTTAATGGGGTATCTGATACCGATATCCAAAGCTCTGGTATTTACCTTATCTGTAAAAGTAAAAAATCTTTCCTCTAAATCCTGGGTATTTCTGGCAAGCAGCGCAAACTGGTCGGCATCCATACGGACGCAAAGCTCTTTGCTGTAAAATACCTCCCGTGCCTCTTCAATCACAATCTTTAACAGCTGATCCGCCCTTATATGGCCATAGGCCTCGTTGATATACCGAAAATTGGAAATATCAAACCGGTGAATCATAAACGGGATACCTGGATATCTTTCTAACATATCCGCTGTAAATTCCTTAAAAAAATTCAGGTTCTTTCCCCCTGTAATATTATCCTCAAAAGCGAGCTGGGTAATCAGCTGGCTGGCAGAGGAATTGTGTTTGAATACGATAACCGTAAAAATGATTACGGAAAGCATCATGATCCCACAGGATGCAACACTTCCGATAATAATGGTATTCTCCACTCCCGTGTATACATTTTCCGTATACAGGGAAAGGATCCTCAGCCCCGGAAATACTTCAGGAGAAGAAAAGGAATAGAAATACCTGACGCCATCCTTATTTTTACACTGAACCGTTCCACTGCTTAAACCGTCGTCAGAAATCATTTCGGACAATTCGGAAATTTTCTCTTTATCAATTTTCCAAAACTTTCCCATATAATCGTATATGGTATCATATTTTTCATCCTGAGTCTGTAGATTGGTCAGATTGCAATCCAGAATCACACCTTTTTCATCCGTTAAAATCAGGTCTCCCGACTTTCTCAAATAAGAAAATGCATCTCCGTCCAATATACCTCCACACTCTTTCAGAGCCACCACAAATCCGTTTCGCTCCTCTCCGTTCATTACCGGAACTAAAAACAGCAGAAGATAGTCATGGCTGTCCTTCCAGAATTCATTGGTCAGATAAATCTGGTTTTCCTTGATTTCATACAAAGGCTCCCTGACCATATCCGAAGCGTCTCTATACCATTCGTTATCAAAATATATGGTATGGTCTTCTTTAATGTAGGTAATGGCCTGAAAATCATCAATGGATTTGTATTTGTTTAAAATCCGGTAAATCTGGGACTCTGTCAAGGCTCCTCTTCCGCTTTCGCCTAATTCCGCCGCCACCGCGTCCACAACGCTTTCCGTATCTGCAATATCATCTGTCAGGATTTCTCCGGCAATATCCAGCTGTACCACCAGCTGTTCATTGATTTCCTTTTCCAGGCTCTTCCTTATATCATAAATATGAAACACGCACACCATAAGACAAACGATAAACGCCATCGCGCCTATCATGACTATGGGCTTTATAAAATTATTTTTACCTTTTCCCTTTGGCATGTAACCGCCCCCACTGATATATTTTTACTTTCCCAGATTGTATCTACAATGGTATATTATCCCTTATAAATCTTAAATGGCAGCTATATCCACAAGATTTAATTTTTCTTTTTTCCCGTTTTCCAGGCTGGTAAGAAGCGCGCTTGCCGTATCCAGACTTGTCAGGCAGTTGACCCCTGTTTCAATTGCCGTCCTTCTGATCAAGAAACCGTCTCTGGATTTATCCCTTCCCTGGGTAGGCGTATCGATTACCAGATCAATTTTATGCCCTAATAAAAGATCCATGACCGTAGGAGATTCCTGCTGGATTTTGTTGACCTTTCTGGCAGCCACGCCGGATTCCTTTAAGGCATTTGCCGTAGAACGTGTGGCATAAATCGTGTAACCTAGCTTTTCAAACCGCCGTCCGATGTCGATAGCTTCCCCTTTATCGGCATCCTTAACGGTAATGATAATCTGCTTATGTCTGGGCAAATCGATTCCTGCGCCCAAGAAAGCCTTATACAAAGCCTCATCAAAGGTCTTGGCAATTCCCAGACATTCCCCCGTAGATTTCATTTCCGGTCCTAAGCTGATTTCCGCTCCCCTGATTTTCTCAAAGGAGAATACCGGCATCTTGATAGCGAAATAATCTGCGTCCGGCTGAAGTCCCGGCTCATAACCCAGATCACGGATTTTTTTGCCAATGATGACTTCCGTAGCCAGATCCACGATAGGAATACCCGTTACCTTGCTGATATAAGGAACGGTTCTGGAGGAACGGGGATTTACTTCAATGACATAAACCTCGTCTTCCACCGCAATAAACTGAATATTGATCAGCCCTACCACATGAAGGGCTTTTGCAAGCCTTCTGGAATATTCCCCTATGGTCTCCCGCACCTTTTCACTGATAGTAGGCGCCGGATAAACGGAAATACTGTCGCCGGAATGAACGCCGGTTCTCTCAATATGCTCCATAATACCCGGAATGAGAATATCCGTCCCGTCGCACACGGCGTCCACTTCCAGTTCTTTTCCCATAAGGTATTTGTCTACCAAAATAGGATGTTCCTGTGCATACTGGTTGATAACCGCCATGAATTCTTCAATTTCTTCGTCATTTAAAGCAATCTGCATGCCCTGTCCGCCAAGTACATAAGAAGGACGCACGAGCACCGGATAGCCCAGTTTGTTTGCAACTGCCTTGGCTTCCTCTGCCGTATAGACAGTTCCTCCTGCTGCCCTGGGAATCTCCGTTTCCTCTAAAATCTTATCAAATAACTCCCTGTCTTCTGCGGCATCCACATCCTCCGCCTTTGTACCGAGAATCGGCACGCCCATCTTCATCAGGCTTTCCGTTAACTTGATGGCAGTCTGTCCGCCAAACTGCACCACAGCTCCGTCAGGCTTTTCAAACCGTACGATATTTTCCACGTCTTCAGGAGTCAGCGGCTCAAAATAAAGCTTATCCGCTATATCAAAGTCCGTACTTACCGTCTCCGGATTGTTGTTGACAATGATCGTCTCGTAGCCCGCATTGGCAAAGGCCCATGTGGCGTGAACGGAACAGTAATCAAACTCCACGCCCTGTCCGATACGGATAGGCCCGGAGCCTAAAACCAAAACCTTTTTCTCAGGGCGGGTCTCCTCCGCTTCGTTTTCACTTCCGAATACAGAATAGTAATAAGGGGTTGCCGCCGCAAACTCCGCCGCACAGGTATCTACCATTTTAAAACCTGCAACGATGCCGTTGTCATAACGCATCTGCTTGATTTTTGCCTCATCCTTTCCCGTCAGCCGGCTGATAACATTGTCGGGAAACTCAATTCTCTTTGCCTCTTTTAACAATTCTGCCGTAAGAGGCCCGTCGGAAAGCTTCTGCTCCATTTCCACAAGAATGGCAATTTTATCAATGAACCAGATATCCACCTTGGTAATGTCATGAATCGTATCATAATCAATGCCCTTCCGGATTGCCTCTGCAATGACAAAAATCCTCTGGTCATCCACAATGGTTAAGCGTTCTGACAATTCCTCCTCCGAAAGCTCGGAAAAATCATAGCTTAATAAAGAATCCACATGCTGCTCCAGAGAACGCAGCGCCTTCATTAAAGCGCCTTCAAAGCTGTTGCAAATGCTCATGACCTCTCCTGTCGCTTTCATCTGGGTGGTCAGGGTTCTCTTTGCCGTAATAAATTTATCAAAAGGAAGTCTTGGCATCTTTACTACACAATAATCCAGTGCAGGCTCAAAGCTGGCATAGGTCTTTCCGGTTATGGCATTTTTGATTTCATCCAGAGTATAGCCTAAAGCAATCTTTGCAGCTACTTTGGCAATGGGGTATCCCGTGGCCTTGGACGCCAGCGCCGATGAACGGCTTACACGGGGATTTACCTCGATAACACAATATTCAAAACTGGTAGGATGCAGAGCAAATTGTACGTTACATCCTCCGGTAATCTGCAGCTCGTCAATGATATTAAGGGCTGCGGTACGAAGCATCTGATATTCCTTGTCCCCTAAAGTCTGGGAAGGAGCCACTACAATACTGTCTCCGGTGTGGACGCCTACCGGATCAATATTTTCCATATTACATACGGTAATGCAGTTGCCTGCACTGTCCCGCATTACTTCATATTCGATTTCCTTCCAGCCTGCGATACAGCGCTCTACTAACACCTGTCCCACACGGGATAAACGCAGACCGTTTTCCAGAATTTCCTCCAGTTCCACCTGGTTGTGAGCAATACCGCCGCCGGATCCTCCCAAAGTATAAGCGGGACGAAGCACCACAGGATAACCGATGGTATTGGTAAAGGCAACGCCGTCCTCTACATTTTCTACCACAAGGGAAGCCGCACAGGGCTCGCCGATTTTTTCCATGGTGTCCTTAAATTCCTGACGGTCCTCAGCCTTTTTGATGGTTGCCGCAGTCGTTCCCAAAAGAGTTACATTATGGGCTTTTAAAAAGCCGCTTTCCTCCAGTTCCATGCCCAGATTCAAGCCTGCCTGGCCGCCTAACGTGGGCAGAATGCTGTCGGGCTTTTCTTTTTCAATTAACTGCTCTAATACTTTTACGGTCAAAGGTTCAATATAAACCCTGTCCGCAATATTTTTATCCGTCATAATGGTTGCCGGATTGGAGTTGATGAGCACGACCTCCACGCCCTCTTCCTTTAAGGAGCGGCAAGCCTGGGTGCCCGCATAGTCAAACTCTGCCGCCTGTCCGATAACAATGGGGCCGGAACCGATTACCAGTACTTTTTTTACATTGGGATTCTTAGGCATTTCTTTCCACCTCCATCATCTGTATAAATCGGTCAAACAGGTATCCGGAATCCTGGGGTCCCGGACATGCTTCGGGATGGAACTGCACAGTGAAAATATTTTTGCCCGTATAAGCAAGACCTTCACAGGTCCCGTCATTGACATTGACAAAGGCAGGCTTTGCAACCTTTTCATCCAGCTTGTCCATATCCACTACATAACCGTGGTTCTGGGAGGATATATAGACCCTTCCCGTAGCAAGGTCTTTTACGGGATGATTGCCGCCTCTGTGTCCGTATTTCATCTTAAAGGTATCCGCACCTGTGGCAAGCGCCATAAGCTGATGCCCTAAACAAATTGCAAAAATCGGCGTATCGGACTCATAGAGCTTCTTTACATTCTCTATAACCTCCGTACATACCTTGGGGTCTCCCGGTCCGTTGCTGAGCATAATGCCGTCAGGCTTATCGGAAAGAATTTCCTCCGCAGATGTCCTTGCAGGGTAAACTGTCACATCACAGCCTCTTGCCGCAAGGGACCTGGCAATATTGTCTTTGGCGCCCAAATCCAAAAGGGCTACCTTTTTGCCTGCGCCGTTTAATGCCTTTACCAGGGAAGGTTTCTTTTCCTTCTCTCCCGTATATCTGGCGGAACCGGAAAGAGGGCCGTTTTCGGATAGTTCCCCTGTTCCCTTTAACCTATATTTTTCTTTGCAGGTAACAATGTCAACCACATTGCCCATGTCATATTCTTTTAAACGTTTTCGCATTTCTTCCATAACATAATCCGCATTTGTGGTAATGCAGCCGTTCATGGTCCCTTTTTCCCTTAAAATCTTTGTTAAGGCTCTTGTATCGATTCCCGCAATTCCCGGAATATCGTATTCGGCCAGTATTTCCTGTATGGATGCATCGCACCGGAAGTTGCTGGGTATCCTGGATAATTCTCTGACAATAAAGGCATCCGGCCAGATTTCTCTTGATTCCATATCCTCCCTGCATACGCCGTAATTACCAATCAGGGGATAAGTCATGCAGACTGCCTGTCCTGCATAGGAGGGGTCGGTCAGCACCTCAAGATAGCCCGCCATGGACGTATTAAAAACAATTTCGCTAATGATTTCTCTGTCCGCACCGATGTGAGTTCCTTCAAATACGGTGCCGTCTTCTAAAATTAAAAATGCCT
>Ga0137307_100824_pt1 | contig 34366 bp, 18 predicted proteins | sample NAcewD2O_March_2_FD_97180 | JGI IMG/M metagenome (GOLD analysis project Ga0137307, IMG submission 97180) | Mouse cecal microbial communities from Vienna, Austria - N-Acetylglucosamine amended D2O_March | ecosystem: Host-associated > Mammals > Digestive system > Large intestine > Cecum | place... | reverse complement strand
CTCTTTTTGCCCCTACTGCGTAACATGAGGGCATAAAAAAAGCGGCGTTCCTGTTCTCCCGTGTAGGGATAGAGAAACGCCGCGTTTGCGTCGTATTCAGTTTTCATTTATTCTTTCTCAATGCTGTGTGCTGGTGTTTGGGCTTGCAGGGTTCCGGGCGGCATATCAAGGCTCTTTCCCTCAAAAGTAGTAAATTGGTAGTAAATTCAGCTTGAAATCCTGCGTGTATGCCCGTAAATCAAGGCTTTTTTGAGATAATCAACCATTTTCTCCTTAAAATCTCCATTTAATCTTTCAAATTCTCTCTGCAAATCGCATTGCATTTTGATAAAATTCCCATTAAAGACGATACGCTGACTCCCATAATCACCAACAACGATATGAAAATACCTCTTACCTCCAAATTGCTAATGAAACGGCAGGAAACAATAATACCCATGGTCATTGTTATGACCGATATAATGGATGAAAACCGACACATTACTTTTGCAATTTTTGTTCTTTATGTAAATGTAAGGGTAAGGTCTGAAATCTATTACTACAATCCCCTTTATCCATACTATCATTTCCTTTCTGTGGATTGTCCCTATTTATCCCACAAGACCTAATTTTTCCCGTCCTGTTTCAACATCTATTGCCTCAAAGCCCCCAGCAATACACGGTAAGTCAGCCGCAGCGTCTGAATCCTCCAGATTCCGTCCTCCTCCTTCACCAGATCGTCTACATAATATCCAAATCCTTCATATGTCGAGTCGTCATCCTTGTACGTGTGATAGTCATTGAGTCTGGTCAAAAGCTGCGCATGCGTATCATCCTGAAACCTCACGATCATGTTATGTCCCATATGCATCGGGACCATTGCATCGCTGCATACCTTTTTATTCTGCTCAATCTGCATCTCCCGCACCGTAAATCCCGGCTGTCCGTTCCAGTAAGTGGTGAAACCCTCCTTCACAAACACCTCCTCCATCAGATCCCATTCCTGCTGGTCCACACACCAGAAATACTTGTTTTTTACATTCATGATCACCGGTATCTCCGCAAGCTGCTGCGCCGTATACGGTTTCTGACATTCCCGCAGGATCTCCCTTTCCATTTCCTTTGCATCTTGAAAATCTGGTACTGTCATCTTTTCTCCTCCTGTATTTTTCTTTTTATTGTACTAAAGAAACGTCCCGGACAAATATTCCTTTTTGAATTAACTACTTTCCCGTGAATGGAGTTTTTCTCTTTATCTTCGTTCTATATAATGTATATTTTTCTTTATTTTACTGTCATATTAATATATCTACATTTACTTCTTCTTGCAGTACGCCATTATTCTTGTTATGATGATACTATTATAATCAGAAAGGAATGCACGGAACTATGGAGGAACTTCCGGTTTTGTTAGAAGCGCCGAAGAAATATTTTACAAACGATTTCCGCTATTTTCTGAATCCGGTTTCTCTGGATTTAAAAACTAAAATGCCACCTCTGCTTGAGGATGAATCTGTAATCGCCTATGTACATTCCGGATATGGCCAGGTAGTTGTCAACGGGAGCAGCTTCAAACTATGTCCCGGAGCTTTTTGCCAATTTCACTCCTACCATGCTTTTACGCTACAGCCGGATTTTCTGAATCCTCTGCGGATCTCTTTTTTAATAGATGATTATACTTTAATGAGTTACTGGGGCTTTTCTGATACGAACCGGGAGCAGGAGATCCAGGATATTTTTTATCTTCCTCCGGTCATTTATCCGGACAGAGAGACGCAGAACAGAATTCTTCATATTTTAGATAATATTTCCGAAGAATGTGCAATGCAGAAACGGCACAATCTGCTGATCCGGACTACTTTAAGCGCCAGGCTCCGCAATCTTTACATGTATCTTTGCAAGAACAGTCTGGCGAAAACGCCCTCATTTACGCCAACAAAAATCTGGAATCTGATCATTTTTCTTACGGTGTATTGCCGTCAGAAACTAACTATAGACAGCATGGCAGAACAATTTGAAATTTCGGCATCTTCTGTAAACCGTCAGCTTCGGCAGATCACGGGGTTAAATTTCAGCCAGTTCCTTTCACGTGCCCGTGTCAATTATGCCGCCGGCGCAATCATGGTAGATAGGCTTTCCTTACAATCTATAGCAGTCAATTCCGGGTTTGCCTCAGAATCCACGTTTTTCCGGCAATTTCTCAGGCACCGGGGATGTACGCCCAAAGAATACCGGGAAAAGATTGCCGATGAGAAGTTTCAGAATCCAAATCATTTTATTACAGATAAGGTATATGAAATTCTATACTACATTTTATACCATTTTAAGGAAGACATTTCCCTAAAAAAAATGTGCCGGGAACTATATTTGACGGAGCAGCATGTCACTCTGGTCCTGAAGCAGAAATACAATGCAACTTACCATGAAATTGTTACACTGTACCGGCTGCGCTATGCACAGGCACTGCTGCTTGTGTCTCCGCTGAATTTGGAGGATATCGCATATTACTCCGGTTTCCCTTCCGTTCACACCCTGATCCGGCAGTTTGAAATGAATTACAATATGTCTCCCACTGCTTACCGAAAAAAATATAAGGAGAACCTCTCATGAATCTATCCAATACGTATCAGCCTGCCGGACTTGGCATGAGCCGGGATTATTTCAATAAAAACCTGATTCCTGATGCCCCTGTCGTTCAGGAACAGATTTATACCGCCGCTTCTGCCCTCTTCCACTTTCATGGCATATCGCTCATTTATGTGACAAAGGGGACAGGAAAAATTATAATAAATGAACAGACATGCCTGTGTAAGCCAGGCGCCGTCCTCGCCCTCTCTTACCACCATATTGCCCGAATCGTCCCTGATGATGAGCTGTCCATTTTACAGTGCCAGATTTCCTTGAATACGTTTTTCTATATGCTTGCCAATCCATGCTGCGAACAGATGAACCTTGGAATGGAAGAACAGCCTGTCTTCACCGAACTCCTCTCTCCTGAAAAAGAACAGATAGAAAACCTGTTTGGGGAATTAAAAAAAGCACTTTCCAAGAAAAGCGCTTTCCATAATAATATTGCCATTCTTATACTGCTGGAGCTTCTTGCCCGTATTGACAGAGAAGCCGAGAGACTGTGTTCATGATCGGTGTAATTCTTATCAGGAAGAATCAACTAGATTTACTGACCCATTCCCCATAACAACTCAATACTGAAACAATTCCACATACAGACATGACGGCAAATCTCCCAAAGCCATCATCATTTGTTCAGCGCCGTTCAGCGTCCTTTCCGCCGCCCACTCTCCGTTCAGGATTCTTCCTTCCTGCAGCGTCAAAACAGAAATCTTAACATTCTCATCCGGCTTCGCATGGAAAAATATTTTACTCATCATACCGGCGATCAGGAATTTATCTTCCTCTAATTCAAAAATAACTCCGGCAGCCAGCGGTTTTCCTTTCACAGAAGGCATATACTCTATCAACACGTTATACTTCCATAAGCGCAGATAAACGCCTGAATCCATATCCGATTTTCTCACATAACTCTGCATACGGCCTGTTCCTCTGTAACGCAGGTATAAAGGCTGCAGATGGTATAAAAGTTCGTAGATTTTACTTAAATAGAGTTTTCCTCCCTCGGTATCAAATACCAGCGGATTTATGTTTAAAGCCGCCATCACCTCATCAGAAGGCATATTCATTTCTTCCGGAGGGACTCCCAAATCCTCGATTCCAAAAGGCGAATAACAGATTGCATGATGCTTCATAAATGCATACAGACAATATGACGCCGTTGCAGCGTCTTTACGCACCTCCGGAATAAACAGCGGATTCCCTTCATAACTATATTCCTCCATGACTTCTGCCGTATATGGAACATAGATATCCGGAGCCAGTGTAAACAAAGATGGAGCAGCTATTTTCCACATACGGTGCATTTCCCTTACCGGTCCTCCTGACGGATAGGAACCTGCATACCAGGGATACTGTTTTAACCATACATTGGTATAGAAGGGCAGCGGGTAAACTTCCTTCCCTTTTGAGGCAATATGTTCCAATGCCCGCGCAAAGTAATAAGCCATGAAATGTTCCCCGGCTTCTTCCCCAAATGCTGATTTCCATGTCCCATTTACGCCATATTCTATTGCAATCTCATCCGGCACCTTTTTTTCAAATGCTTCTTTCGCAGCGTCACAGACATCATATGCCGTCCCAAGAAGCCCGACTTCGTTCTCAATCTGCACCGCGATCACCGTTGAATCTTCTTCATCCTGTTCGCGGATATGTCCCATGACATTTGCAAATGCGGCCGCATCTTTTTCTACGGCTTCGGTACAGAAGGGGGAAATAGTATTCAACATTTCTCCTGACGCCGCCCTCACCCGGAAATATTTTTTACTGTCTTTTTTCATCCACCTCGGTACATACATGGATTCTGCATTTTTCCACAGGCCGAACCACAAAAGAATCAGCCGTATCTGTCTCTGCCTGGCCTGTTCGATCAAACCGTCTAACATTTCATATCGGAAACTCCCCTCTGTCGGCTCTATCTGCTCCCAATAGACAGGAACAAGAAGCGTATTCAGATTCAATCCCTGAATTTTATCCCATACATGCTCATTCATATATTCCAGACTGCCCGCCGAAGAATTGTGTACTTCTCCGGCAAAGGCAAAAAACGGTTTATTCTCTACATACATTGTAGGAATGCCATTACATTCTTTCATTACAGGTATCCGACTCATTGTTTCCTCTCCTCGTTTTTCCAATCATATACAGCAGATGTGTCGCTGCTGCTTCCATTGCTTCCCTTGACAGCCTTTTCTCCTGATATCCCCTCATGATCTGATGAATGACCGGGGGACCACCCGGCATAACAATGTCATTTCCTGCTGCAACTGCAGCTGCGCCGTCTACAACTACGTCCATATCTCCCCAGTCCGTAACGACAACGCCTGCAAATCCCCACTCTTCTCTTAAAATATGTTTGCAAAGATCTGCGTTTCCTCCCGCAAGCACCCCATTTATTTTATTAAACGAGGTCATGATACAGGAGATGCCCGCGTCCTTTACCAACATTTCAAAAGGCTTCAGATACAGTTCCCGAAGCGCCCGCTCACTGGCAATCGAATCCACCGCGTCAGCGCCGTCTTTACGGCTCCCCCTGCGGTAGGTTTCCTGCTCATTCACCGCAAAGTGTTTGGGACAGACAAGAACCGGATGATTTTCCTGAACGCCCCTCGTAATCTCGCATGCGCAGATTCCCGTCAGATAAGGGTCTTCCGAAAAATATTCAAAATTCCTGCCGCACAGCGGGTTCCGGTGAAGATTCACCGCCGGAGCCAGCCAGACGTCCACCCCCTGTTTTTCACACTCCCCTCCCATGGCATCTCCAAATTCATACCACAGGCTTTTTTGAAACCCACAGGCTATGAGCATTGCCGTCGGCCAGGCGGTTTCACCGATTCCTGCCGGACCGTCCTTATAAAATACAGAAAAAATACTTTTATCCTTAATCGCTGGAGATACATATCCGGGGAAACCTGTGGGATGGCTGTTTGTAGTCACAGGTTCGCCCTTCTCATCATAAATGGTGGGCGGGTCGCTGGTATCTCCAATCGCAGAAAACGGAGTCCCCGGCCCATACCCTACGCAAAGGGCTGCCAGTTCCTCAATCGAAAGCCCTTTCAGACTCTCTTTTTTATCTTTACAGCTGACAGCAGGCTTCCTTTCTGCATTTCCAGCTTCTATACATACATCGTCCGCAGTTACGGCAATTCTTTTTAACCTCTTTCTTTCCTGCCGTTTTTGTCCGGAAAAGGATAAAAATTGGATTTTCCCTTGATTACAGGGCGAAACCGGAAGCCGGCGGCAGCATTGCTCCACCAGAATCTCCTGTCCGACATGAATCTGTCCGATACATTCCGTATCTCTTGAAGACGCGCCAAGATACAAATCATACGTTCCCTGCATAATCTTCCACGCGGTCTGTCCCTCATCATATACTGCAAACGCTTTCCACGGAACTCTGATCCACACCTGCTCCTCGTCTCCCGCTCCCAGAAGCCTCGTCTTTTCAAAGCCTTTCAACTCCTGATAAGGACTGTCTTTGAAATCGCCGGACAAATACAGCTGCACCACCTCTTTCCCCGGAACATTGCCCGTATTACGCACAGCTGCCGTAACTTCCACTCCGTCTTTCGTTTTCCTTAAATCAATATCTTCGATCAGAAAGGAAGTATAAGAAAGACCATGTCCGAACGGAAAGAGGACCTCTTTCCCAAACGTATCAAAATAGCGGTATCCGTTATAAATATCTTCCCAATATACCGTTACCGGACTTTTACGAAAACCAACGCTTCCGTTTTCTTTTGCGGAAAGACCATAACTGTCATAATCAAGGATTTGCTCCATATGCCCTTTTTTCCATGAAAAATGCTTTGCCGATGGATAATCCTCATATTTTTCTGCAATCGTCACAGGCAGCTTCCCTGACGGATTCACTTTCCCGCATAAGACCTTTGCCAGCGCCGCAGCTCCTTCTTCTCCGCAAATGCCTAAAAACACCAGGCTTTTCATACAGTCATACCGGAAAAACCAGGACAAATCAATCAACCCGTTTACATTCAGCACAACACAGGCTTTCGGAAAATGCGTCCCTATCTGGCGTACCAGTCTTTTCTCTGAATCTGTCAGAATATAGTCCTCTGTCAAATGCCGGTCGCATTCTTCGCCTCCTGAATTTCTCCCAATAACCAGAAGCGCGGTATCTGTCTGTTCTGCCGCTCTCCTGACCAGTTCTTCCGGAATATCGAATTCCTCCAGAGGCGCGTGGTATTTCCCGAAGATTTCGTACATGATACCGCTGTTTACAACGTCCTGTATCTGCGTCCAGTCGAATTCGTCTTTCTCTGTAATCTCTTCTTTCTGCATTCTGTCCTGATAAAACGCTTTTAATTCTTCCACCGGAGTAATACCGCACTTCTCACATTCCTCCAGAATGACTTTAGCCCCGGTTACATTCGCAGCCCCGGAACCATTTCCGGAATATAGCGTTCCAATCTGCGCCCTTCCGAAAAAAGCAATCTGCTTTCCCTTTGGAAACGGAAGCAGCTTCTCATCATTTTTCAGCAGAACAATAGATTCCTCAACAAGTTTTCTGGCCGTCACTTTTGTATCCATCCCGGACCCCTTTCAATTTACTGACACGCCTGCATAAAAGGCGCGCTTCCTGCCCTCAATCCATGCGTCATTTTTTATGGTATATTTTCCTGACAGCCGGATATCTTCAGAAGAGCTGCCAATCTCCACATCTATCACGCCTTTTTCAATCTTCCACCGCATATCCCTGTCTAAAAATGCCGTCTGGCTTGCATGTACTTCAAATGTCACTCTTTTTCTCTCGCCCGGATTCAAAGCAATCCTCTTAAATCCTGCCAGTTCCTTAACCGGTCTTGTCATGCTGGCATAGCGGTCAGACAGATAAAGCTGCACCACTTCATCTCCGGCACATCCGCCTGTATTCTCCACATAAAAACTGATTTTTACCGTTTCATCTGCCGAAAGCTCCAAAGGGGAGATTTCAATCCCGCCATACTGAAATTCCGTATAAGAAAGCCCATATCCAAAGTAATATCTGGGCGTATGGGGCAGATCCACATAATTCGTAAATCCAATGCTCTCCCCCTGGTGCCATGCAGAACCATTGGGGTGATTATAATAAACCGGAATCTGCCCTGCATGATAAGCCACGGATACCGCAAGCTTCCCTCCCGGATTATAATCTCCGATCAGCACATCCGTAACTGCCTGTGCTCCGGTTTCCGCCGGATTCCACGCTTCCAATATGGCGTCCAGATATTCATCCGCCGTATCGCTGGAAATAGGTCTTCCGTCAAAATGAACGCCCACCAAAGGCTTCCCAAGCTCTGCCGCTTTTCTGATAAATGCGTCCTGGCATGGAGGAAGATTAATATTTCCGGCATCCACGCCCTCTCCCATAGAAGCCATGGAACATGTGCCATGCTTTCCGCCCAGCGTCAGGATCACTACGTCCGCTTCAGACGCTGCCTCAAGCGCCTCTTGAAAATGTGAAGTATCCGCCCCGGCAATGGGATATCCATATGCATATACGACTTCTGTTTCCGTAAGCCGCTCCTGCAGTTCCTCCAGCAGGCTTTTACATCCCGGTTTCTGCCTGCGCAGAATCGCATCAAATTCCTCCGTCTCATCCGACTGGATCTGCGTCCCCGGAATTGTACGGATATCCTCTGGATTCCTTTGTATCACTCCGCTGACGCCTGCAATAGAATTCGCAGCCGCAAACGTAGATTCCATCATGCACAGATGAGTATACCCGCCAAAAAACTTTCTTGCACAATTTCCATGCGGACCGATCAGCGCTATTTTTTTCACTTCTTTCTTTAGCGGAAGTACGCCCTGATTCTTTAACAATACCAAAGATTCCCTTGCCGCCCTTAAAGAGACTACCCGGTCCTCCTTTTTGCACACTGCCTCCTTTAATTCCTCTCCCTGCAGCGCGAAGGGATGTTCAAACAGCCCCATCTGGAATTTTGCGGTAAGCACGCGCAGGACTGCTCTGTCCAATACGGCGGTATCCGCCTCTTTTTCCTGAAATTTCTTCTTCAGCCCTTCTCCAAAGCCCGCTGCCTTTGGCATCTCAATATCCATTCCTGCTTTCATGCCAAGAAGCCCTGCTTCATCTTCCGTCTCTCCTACATGCTGCACATGATGTACGTTGCTGACCGCCCCATAGTCACTGACGCAGAGTCCGTCAAATCCCATATCCTCACGCAAAAACTTCGTCAGGCAGCGCCGGGAGACCGACATGGGTTCTCCGTCTATGGAATTATAGCTTGGCATGATTCCTTTTAACTCTGCTTCTGCAATCGCAGCCTGAAAAGGTTTTCCATAAATTTCCTGAAGTAGTCTTGGAGGAGTATCACTATGGGTTCCATGTATCCCTCCCTGCGAATTATGGAAGGCAAGGAAGTGCTTTGCCACGCTCTGGGGGCGCCTCCCTGCCGTCTCTCCTTTCTGGATTCCTCTCGTATAAGCCGCCCCCATCGCGGCGGCAAGCGACGGATCCTCCCCATAGGTCTCCCCCTGGCGTCCCATTCGAGAATCTCTGGAAATATCCAGAACCGGCGCCAGCACATGGGTAATTCCGCAGGCAGTCTCCTGCCTGCTCACAATCCCTGCAATCTGTTCCTCCAGCTCCGGGTCAAAGCCGCAGCCCCGTCCAATCCCGGAAGGAAAGCTTGTGGTATCCTGAATAAACGCGCCGCACAGCCCTTCCATATGGAAAATAGCCGGAATACTATGAGGGCTGTTATCCATTACGATTTCCTGCACCTTCCTCTGCCATGCGCCGGCTTCTTCCAGGCTTTCAATCCTGCGCATTTCCAATGTGCTCACTTCACCGATTCCAAAAGGTGTTTTTTCAGAAATCAGTTCATAATCCTTATATTGCTCCCCGAAAGGGAATACACAGTTGACCTGAGCCATCTTCTCTTCCAGAGTCATTTCCTCTAACAGCGCTTTTGCCCGCTTTTCCGGTGCACACCCGGAATTCTTATATATACTCTTCATAATCCGTTCTTATCTCTCCTTCTGATTCCAACATTGTTAAGCCTCCTGCCCGTTCAGCGCCCCAATGATCGCCTCGTATACGGCCCGGATCTCCGGCGCTGAGCTGATTCCTTCTGCAAGGGTCATCTGTTTTGCGTATTCAATCATCGGGTTTGCCATCAATTCCGGCACCATCTGATCCAGCATTTGTTTTCCCAGCGGCTCTGCCATGACTTCGCCCAGTGTATTATCAAGGCTGAACCTAAGTTCCTTCAGGCTGGTGGCTGTATCGTATTCATAAATATACGTACCTGAACCGACGTTTAAGCCTTCCTCTTTCTCCGGCAGATAGATCACTGCCGATGTATTTGCGGGAACATGGATCTCCACATGAATCTTTTTGTTTTTACAGCTCCACGCAGATACGATTTTTCCGTAGGGCGTTTCAAGCTCCGTGCGCGCCTCTTCAATTCCACGTACAAACATAGGCCTTACATAGAATCTGTGATATCCGGCCTCCAACTGATTGACGCCGCCGATCTTCCGGTATATCCAGTCCCCGATAGAACCATAGGCATAATGGTTCATAGAATTCAGTCCCGGATGGTGCATCGTTCCGTCTGGCATGATTGCGTCCCACCGCTCCCAGATGGTCGTGGCTCCCTTCTTCACCGCATAAAGCCAGGAAGGGTAATCGTCGCGCATAAATAAAATGGACGCCATCTGGTGCGCTCCGTTGTCCGATAAGGCATGGCACAGATATGGAGTCCCCAGAAATCCAGTGGTCAGATGATTTTTATGGTCTTCGACATTAGCAAGCAAAGTGTTTAATATCTTCTCCCGATCCTTTTCCTTTGCCAGTCCGAAGTGCAGGGACAGCACGCACCCTGTCTGTGTCTCGCTGACAATCCTGCCTCTGGACGTATAATATTCCTCCTGGAAGGATTCCAGCGTTTTTGCATGCAGTTCCTCATAATATTCTGCATCTTTGTCTTTCCCCAGCACTCTGGCCGTCTGTGCCACCAGACTGGTCACATACAGGTAATATGCATTGGCCACCAGATAGATATCCGTTGCCCCGACGCTCTTATCTCCCTGCTCCCGGTCCAGAGCCAGCCAGTCTCCGTACTGATAATTGGTCATCCACAGTCCGTCCTCATTGACCCTGTTATGGATATAATCTACCCACTCATGCATGCACTGCCAGGATTCCTCTAAGATACGCACATCCCCATAGGTCTGGTATACCACCCAGGGAATAATAACCGCCGCGTCGCTCCATCCTGCGGAACTGTAGGTTCCCTGAATATCCGGAACAATATGGGGAACCCCCTCCTCCAGAGAGGAAGCCGCCGCCACGTCTTTCATCCACTTTGAGAAAAACAAAGCCGTATTGCGGTTAAACGCCGCAGTCCAGGAAAATACCTGTGCGTCCCCCATCCAGCCAAGCCGCTCGTCCCTCTGGGGACAGTCAGACGGAATATCAAAGAAATTATCCCGAAGCCCCCACTCGATATTGCTCTGTAACTGGTTTACCTCCGGATTGGAACAATGGAAAGCCCCTGTCTTTCTCATATCTGAATGCATTGCGCATGCTGTAAACATCTCCGGCTTCATCGTTTCGATTCCCTCTACGGCAATATACCGGAATCCATGGAAGGTAAAATGAGGCATCAAAACCTGTACCTCTCCATTTAGAATATAAGTATCCGTAGAAATGGCCGTGCGCAGCGTATCCGGATAAAAGACCCCGTCCCTATCCAAAACTTCCGCATGCCGGACAGTTACCTTCTGCCCTCTTTCCCCTTTTATGTTCAGTTCCACCAGACCGGTCAGATTCTGTCCAAAATCCACCAGACGGTTTCCCTTAGGATCCGTAAAAACCTTTTTCGCAGGAATACGCTCCGTAACCCGCACCGGCTCATTTTCCTGGGGAACCAGGACCGACGGGTCAAAATCCGCTTCCGACACCCTTCCTTCTATCATATCGGCAGCGTCCGTATCCAGCGTCTCTCCCATATAGATCTCGCTGTATCGGATCTGTCCTGTCCTCACCTTCCAGTCAGTATCTGTGGCGATCACTTCCCTGCTGCCGTCCGTATAAAGGATATGGATTTCCGCAAAAGCTCCTGTCCGTTCTCCGTAACGATCCGGCTTACAGTCAAAGCTTAGAATCCCTTTATACCATCCATTCCCAACTGTCATCTCGATACAGTTCTCCCGGCATATCTCCTCTGTAATATCATAATACTGATACTGCAGGCGCTTATGGTAATCCGTCCAGCCGGGACACATATATGTGTCTCCTATCCGTTTCCCATTCAGCGTTATCTCATATACCCCATAGGCAGTGGCGTACAGGCAGGCTTTATCCACCGGCTTTTTTGCAGAAAAAGAGCGGTAAAATACCGGGCAGGCGGTTTCCTCCCTGCTGAAATCATGGGTAATCATCTTCGCCTTAAAATGCGCCGTGTCATAAATCCCTGTAGAAAATACAGTATCACTTTCCGCAGAATTACCATAATTATCTTCCACTGCAAGATGAACCTGATACTCCTTTTCCTCCTCAAGGTCCGGGCCGCCATAAGGAATCAGAACAGACTGTGCAGAATCAATCCTTCCGCTGTCCCATACAGGTTTTCCCTCGCAAAACGTCCGCAAATGATATGCTTTCTGCACCACATCCTTCTCCCCGGATTCCATTTTCCATGAAAAACGCGGCTTCCTTACGCCCAATCCTTTCGGTTCTGTCTGATATTCTATCGTAAAATCATAGATTTTCATCTTGTTCGACTCCTTTTTTATATTTGTTCTATTCCTATGTGCAGCCATAACGCCGTCCTGTCCCAGTCTCCGTCTACTCCCCAATTATTACCTCAACCTCATGCTGACACCCATCCTTAAAATCCGGCAAAACCTGTGAGAAAACACGTTCGCCGTCCACCGTAACCTGTGCAGCGCCTCCTTCCAGACCTTCCGGATTTTTGAACACTACATGATACTGTGCACCGCGGAAGCTTCTCGTCATTTCCGCACGCTCCCACTCTGCCGGGAAACAAGGCTCTACCCGCAGTCCGTCATAGTCTGCTTTCACGCCCAGGATTCCCTCATACAGCCCCATCAGGCACCATGCGGAAGTCCCTGTTGTCCATGACTGATAGGACTTTCCATAATATCCAGGATTGGCGGAATAGCAGTTGGTAAACACATAAGGCTCCGCCCCCGACTGCACGGAAGGATTCTTTTCGCTGTCCGGCATGATCTTTTTTAATGTTTCTACTGCTTTGCTTCCCCGTCCGGCCTTACAATCCATCAAAATCTTAAAGCCTGTCGCATGGCAGTACACGCCGCCGTTTTCAAATAATCCCTGAAGCATTCCCGACATTCTTCCTACATTGGGAGAATACTCCGGATATGGGGGCATATTCAGCGGAAACCCAAAATCATGTTCCATACTGTCTACTGCTTCAAGCACAAAGGAAAGCTTTTCTTCATCCGCCACATCTGCCAATACGGCCCATGTCTGCGCATTCAGATATATCTTGCTCCCCCTGCTGTTCTTTGAGCCAATATTTTCTTCCGTGCTCAAAGCCCTCATATACCATTTTCCATCCCATGCATACGCATTAATGTCGCTCTTTAAAATTTCGTACTCCTTTTCTAAAAATCCGGCATACTCTATATCACCCGTTTTTTTCATCAGAGCCTGAAGCTCTTTTAACGCCAGACAGAACTGGTGGGACAGCATCACAGACTCTGCTTCCGGATCCGTAGTCACATTCAATGCATCGTTCCAATCCGCAAAATAGATACGTATCAGACCGTTTCTTCCTTTATCTGCGATCAATCTGTCCACCGCCGCCCGGACATGGACAAGAACCGTCGCCTCCCCGCCGTCCTGCCAGCAGACTTTCTCGTCAAGCAGGGACAGATCTCCTGTCTCCTTTATCAGACGGCACACCGCCCATATGATCCAGAACGGCTGGTCTGAATAGCGGGTATCGTCATAAGGATACCAGGTCAGCACCGCATGTCCGTCCCGGAACTGGTGCCTCAGACATTCCAGAATCTCCTCTTTCGCCTTTTCCTGCCTGTAATCTAATAATGCCGCTGCAATCTGCAGATTATCCCGGACTCCTTTTTTACCCACGATACAAAAATCTGCCTGCTTTTTTACCCAGTTATTCATGATATGGTTTATTTTTTCGTCAGGAGTCTGTACAAAAAGGGACTGGATTTTGCGGTAATTGTATTCCTGCGCCTCTGCAAACACCCGCTCCACTGTCCTAAAATCCCGGATGCTCCCGGATACTTTCCTTGCGTCTGCAAGGGAATCACTGATTCCAAATACAAGATGGATTTCCTTTGTTTCTCCAGGCTCCAGAGCAAGCTTATGCTGCAGTACCCCGCCTAAGATGAAAAGAGTCGCCTCTGAATTCGTACAGTCCAGCCCTTTTACCACCACATCCGGGCGCTGGAACAGCGCGCAGGCAGACGCATCCGGCTGTGTCAGCGTACTGGTAGAGCCGCAGAACTTTGTCAGATCGCCGTCATAGGCATATACAGGTTCCGATGAGGCAAGAAAACCGTGATATTTGCCGTGGGGCGCAAAGGGGTGGGAGGAATCGCAGTATATCCCATTCAGCTCCCGGTTAAATTCTGTCTTCATGCACCGATACATCTCATAATATCTCGGATATTCAAAACCTTCGAGATAAAAACTCACTACCGGGAAAATGCTTAAAAACCGTTTCGTCTTTCCTGTATTTTCTATTCTCAGGCTCCATACCTCATGGAACCCTTCACATGGTACGAATATCCTCCAGGAACTTTTCACTGCATGATACTTCGATTCCAGCAAAGAATAACCTATACTGTGGGTACACCGGTAATCCTCCACCTCCGTATTCAGCGGTCCCTCCCCAATATTCCAGCAGGAGTGGTCTTCTTCATCCCTCAGATATATATATCTGGCGTCATTTTGATTCACCATGCACATGTCTGCCTTTTCACTGAGGTAATAACTGCGTCCATGCCCAATCTGAGAAATCTGGGCGCAATATCTGTTTTCATTCCATAAATAATTGTACCAGTATCTGGGAGTCCTTGGATCCAGAATAAAACACGAATTCCCGTCCCTAGAAAACTCATACAATTTGTCACATGATTTTTGTTCTGCCATACTGTTCCTCCAAACCTAATTTTCTCAATTACACTCCATTGTTACAGATTTTTAGGCATACTATAACAATTGTAAATCTGATTCTAGCAACTTGGCCTTTTGATGTATTGTAAAAAAACATTCTGTATTGTAAATTTATATCCAATTTTTTAAAGAAAAAGAGGGTGTCCCTCAATTTTATGACTTTTGGGACACCCTCTTTTAATTTCATTGAGTCTAATTCTCGTTCTGTTTTGCCGCTTTTCTCGCCGCTACCTCTTCACGCATTCCCGGAAGCTTCTTTTCCAGATCAAACTTTCTAAAGATAAAGAACATCAAAAGATTAATCACTACCGGAAGGTAGTTGGAGAATCCGTAAATAGCAATTCTCATGGAAGGCGTCGCTGCCGATAATGTAGCGTCATAGGAACCAAGTACAAGGAACAGACTTAACAACAGGGAACCCAGACCGTTCCCAACCTTGTTTCCAAACCCAATTGCCCCGGAGGCAGTCGCCACCAGCGTCTTATCATATTTCCATTCGTTATAGTCTACCGCCATAGCAAGCAGCACTCCATACAGGCACATCAGCGGAATCTGGATAAAACTTCCCAAAAGCCCTGTCACCATATACACCGTAAAATTCGTAGGAATCAGACTGCGGACAGCCGCCGTAACCGCCGCCCCAAGCAGACCTACATTGATGGTCCTGGTAACACCCAGTTTTGCAATAATCGGCTTGGATAAAATAAAACCAACTACCGTAGCCAGCATGCCTACTGCGCCTAAAAGACCTACAAGCCCGTCATTTCCGAAAATCCATTTGCAGTAGTATGCCCCGGAAGAACCGGAAATTGCATTGGTAACTGCTGTAATCAGATTGAACATCAGTACGATCACCCAATATTTGTTTTTCAGCAGCATACCCATAGCCTGTGGAAACGGAACCGCCTCTTCTTCTGAAGCTGCCGCCATCCCGCCTGCCATCCCTTCTGTTTCCAGGTCGGATACAAATACGGCTTTCCGTCCGTTGTTGTAGCATATAAGGAATAACAGCAGGACGAGAAGCGCCAGAACAGCGCCATACTTAATCCATGCGCTCTGAGTTCCGCCAAGAATATTCGTCACTGGAATCGTTGCAATAGAAATAATCATACCTGCGCCATAATTCCCCACCGCGCGGAATACACCCATACTGCCGCGCTCACTCTGGCTATTGGTACGGACCACCATAACGGCAGAAAACGGCGTTGCAATCATTGTATAAATCACTGCCGTCAAAAGCAGGTTCGTAATCAGCACATAGGCAAGTGCGGGAATCTGTCCTACCTGAACCGGCACAGTAAACATCAGTATCATAATTGCAGCAGCCGGAACCGTCATACGGAGCATCCACTGATAATATTTTTTATTGCCGCCCTTGGAATGGTCAACGATATTTCCGAAGATCACATCCGTAAAAGCGTCAATAAATTTTGCAATCGCCATAACAATCCCGACTCCGCCGACTGCCAGCCCCACTTTATCTGTATAGAAATAGGTGAGCTGTCCTACAATATTTCCCATCAGTCCCAGTGCAAGCTGTCCGCTGAAATCAGCCATGTAATCCCCTGTACGCATGACGCGTCTTGCGCCGTCCGCATCATAGCGGACCTCATTCTTATCCTTTGCCATGATATATCCTCCTGTATTTTTACTTTGTGATCAGATGATATTGTACGCCAGGAACCTTTCCGTCCAGAACAAAGCGTACCTGATCTCCTGCCTGCTCGCCGTTCATTTCCGCAAGAACCTCTCCGACCGGATTTAAGATCTGGAGCACAGCCTCCTCTGCTTTCACGCACAGGACACCCTCAAGAGTTTCCGCATACAGCTTTCCTTTGAACTCGACTGCCGTAAATGTCACTCCCATCATATCCGGGCCGGCGCTGCAGGTAGTTTCATCCATTCCGGTGGTTCCCATTGCTGTTAAGACGAATTCTTTTGCATCTTCCAATGCATCTTCTCCCACAGGCAACAGTGAAATGGAAATTCTTTCATTCTGAGACTGTACGCTCACTCTGTCTGAAAGCACGATATCTTCTTTCGGCGCTCCGCTGAAATATCCACAGTACGGCGTATGGATTTCATACCTGGAATATTCCGGATCAAATATCATTTCTCCGGTATCGGATATCAGTTTCCCATCTATATATCCGGTGTCTTCCGGCAGTACGCCCCATTCTTTCATCGCCTGATCCGTAAGGCTGGCAAATGTACGGTAATCGCCGTCTTCGGCAATCCTGGCAATATTGTCGAATACAAGCGCCTGCTCTCCCAGATGTACTCCCGGCTGTATTTCACTGGTTCCCTTTCCGGCTCTTGCCAGACGGTTCTCATCCTTAAACTTTCGCATTGCGTCCCGATATTCGGACCATGCATAATAAACACCGTGCTTTGCGTCGCGTAAGTCCGCGCCGTTTAAGAATCCGGCATTGACCGCTACATCCGCGTTCCCCTGATAAGCGTCTCCCCCGTCCAGAAATACGTTGCGCGTCGCTGAAATATAGGGGAAAAATGTGGACGGCATGGAGTGGAATTTCGGTAACGTGCGTAAGTCATTCTGGGTATATACCACGTCAATCATATTCTTTGCGACAGATACCAGCCCCTTTAGGAATACCGAAGCCAGAAATCCCCACTGGCAGACCACTGCCGGATCATTATAAACATCAAATACATTCAGGATCTCATCTGCCGGCTGGTCGTCCCAGTTTTCCGATGTATGGTGATTATACAGAATCAGCCCGTCCCAGTCATTCAGGCAGGCATAGGCAATGGTATGTACAAATGCAGTGGAATGGAACGGATGCTCGCCATATTCATTCCACTCGCTGAGCATGAAGGGCTTCCCGCCCACGATCGCAACAGAAGCCAGGCTTAAAAGAGTCGTAGACATAGAGCCCGCCCCTTTCTGCAACGTCAGGGGATTCGTCGAAACATATTCTGTTGGTCCGGCTACCAGATAGGTATTTCCCTGAACCGGCAGAAGCGGATGGTTGAAATAACAGTTATTTTCCATCAGGTCTCCGTCCGTATGCCCATATACGTCCGCCGCCCCGGCGATCAGGTTACTGGTAACAATCGGTACTTTTACGCCGATGGAATGCAGATAATCCTTCATCATCTGGTAAAACTTCCGGTTCATGTGTATGCCGAATTCCATAAAATCCGCATACCGCGCCGGGCCGCATTCTCCGTCCCACGGCCCGTTAGGGTCGTTCTCCGGCTGGTAGAAGCCCCCCTGTACTCCCCGGACCGTTCCCTGAACCGGATCTTCTTCCTCTCCCAGCGCGCATACCCCTTCATGAGTCCATGCCTCTTTCAGACGGTCACGGGTATAATATTTCATCAGAAGATATTCATTAAACCGTTTCTGGACCTCATCCCGGTAAGGCTTCATCTGTTCTCCCGCATCAGCTTCCATGGGCCACTTGATCGCCGAATCTTCATTGTTGATCTGGACTGTGACCACTGCCGGGTCGTCAATCAATGCCAGTCCGGTATAAGGATTCACATGACACAGAAGCTCCTTCGCATATTCTTTCTGAAGCTCGATCAAACGCTCGTTATACATGGCATGCCGCTTGATACAGGACGGCGCTCCGCCCGGATAGTCCAGTTCATCCGCTTCCATAAATTCTCTTGATACGATCAGGTCTATATGCAGGTAAATGCCCTTTTCCTTAAGCTTTGCAGCAAAATAGTCAAAACGATCCAGCCCTTCCTTATGGAATTTTCTGCTGCTTCCACTTTCATAGTCTAAGAGCGGCGCCTCCCTACAGCTGCTCCAGCTTCCCGGTTCGTCCCCGATCGGTCCGTCCGCCGCATGGAGACGGATAATGTTGACGCCCATACTTGCAAAACGCTCCGCCATTTTGTCTGCTGTTTCATGATCCGGCGTATTGGACCGCGCCGCTACGTTAAATCCTATAAATCTTGCGCGGCTTCCGTCTTCAAAATAAAAATGCCCGTTTCTTGCCTCTACAAACCCATGCTTTCCGGCTGGTGCATCTAAAAGATGCGAATAATCCAACACTCCTTTGTTCGGTTCCGCCTTGTGAATCCGAAATTTCTGTTTCATGTTTATCTCCTCCTTTGCAAGCAAAATTCTAATACAGTTTCTTTTTTAATATTTCAAAATACTATTTTTAATTGTAAAATACCATTTTACTCATTAAGCATTTTAATAAGTTCTGTCAGATTCTCTTTTTTAATACCGGGAATAAAACTCATCATCTGCCGGAGAGGCATTCCTCCCATCATCGCTTCCAGCATTTCCTGATTCATCATCTGGCTTCCATCCTCGCTTTTTGCAGTTATAGCGTCCATACCTTCTGCCTGGCCTGCAGTATATCCTAATACTTCTCCCAGAAGGCGCTGTCCTTTCTCATCCTGCATAACTTCCCCAAGGGTAGAGTTTAATGTATAGATTCGGGGAAGCTTTCTTTCTGTTCTTACCTGCACTTCTTTCTTCAATAAGATTTCCTGCGCCGATTTTCCAATCTGTATCTCATAGCTTCCGGGTTCCATATACCAGTCGTGAATCTCTGTATTCCAGTAAGAAAACGCACGTCCATCCAATTCCAATACAACGGTTTTGGTTTCTCCGGGATCTAAGCTTATTTTCTTAAATGCCCGCAGTTCCCTGACTGGACGGATCACTTGTCCCTCTTTTGCCGATATATACAGTTGGATTACTTCTTTTCCTTTGCAATTTCCGGTATTGGTTACATCCACTTTCACAGTCAGGGTTTCATTGTCCTGGATCTTTGCATTACTGATCTGCAAATTCGTATAAGTAAAATCCGTATAAGAAAGACCATATCCAAACGGGAACAGTACAGGCATATCCTTGGAAGTATAATAGCGGTATCCTACAAACACACCTTCCCGATATTCGGATCTGTCATTTTCTCCGCCATAAAACAGATAACAGGGCGTATCCTCCAGACGTAATGGGAAAGTTTCCGGCAGGCGTCCGCTGGGGTTTGTCTTTCCATATAGAATATTAACAGCAGCGCTCCCAACCGCCTGTCCGCCAAGATATACTTCTAAAACAGCCTTCACCTTGTCAATCCACGGCATTTCTACAGGAGCCCCATTATGCAGGATTACGATAGTATTTGACTGTACTGCTGAAATCTCTTCAATCAGCCGATTCTGGCACTTTGGCATTCTAAGATGTTTCCGGTCATAGCCTTCTGATTCAAAATTATCCGGGAGGCCCGCGAAAATTACTGCCGCCTCTGCCTGTTTGGCCGCCTTTATTGCTTCCGTTAATAGTTCTTCATCCGTTACATCTTCCCTGTCGTCATATCCTTGTGCATAGATTACAGAACCATTATCCTTTACGGTTTCCCATGCAGACTCCACTTTAAAACTATTGATATGGGAACTGCCTCCTCCCTGATATCTGGGCTTCGCCGCATATTTTCCAATAAATGCGGCTTTACAGCCCTCTTTAAGAGGAAGTATGTTATCTTCATTCTTTAATAAAACGATACTTTCTTCTTCAATCTTCTGTGCAACTGCATGGTCTTTTTCGAGGTTGAATACGGCGTCTGTATCTTTGTTTTCTATATAGCGGAATATAATTTCCAAAAATTCTTCACAGGATCTATCCAGAACAGCCTCTTCCAATGTCCCATTTTTTACCGCTGCGACGATCTCTCTGTCTGTACTCCCTCCGGAAGACGGCATTTCAAGATTGCACCCTGCAAGGAGAGATTGTACACGCTCGTTCATGGCGCCCCAGTCCGTCATAACATACCCGTTAAATCCCCACTCTTTCCGCAGCACATCTGTAAGCATTTCTTTATTTTCACAGAGATATGTCCCATTTAATTTGTTATAGGAATTCATGATCGTCCAGGGCTTTGCCTGTTTCACCATTCCTTCAAAGGACGCCATATAGATTTCACGCAAAGTCCTCTCATCCATCACCGAATCACTGGTCATGCGGTGAAATTCCTGATTATTCGCCAAAAAATGTTTGGGACTGGTTCCTACATGCCTGCTCTGCACACCCTGTATATAGGCTGAAGCCATTTCCGAAGAAACCAGAGGATCCTCGGAATAATATTCAAAATTTCTTCCACACAGGGGCGAGCGTTTGATGTTCATTGCCGGGCCAAGTATCGTACTGATATTCTCTGCCTGGCACTCCGTTCCTAAAGTCTCTCCTAAAAGTTTTGCCGTTTCCCTGTCAAAGCTTGCCGCAACAGCACAGCCTGCCGGAAAGCATACCGCCTTGATACTTTCGTTCATCCCCAGATGATCTGCCGCTTCTTCCTGTTTCCTGAGACCATGAGGTCCGTCAGAGACCATCACAGACGGTATGCCAAGTCGCTCGATTCCTTTTGTATTCCAGAAATCAAGACCTGAACACAGCGATGCTTTTTCCTCCAAAGTCATCTTAGAAACAAGTTCTCTAATTCTTTCCTGTTCCATAATACCTCCCGCTTTCATTTTATTTTGTCTGTTGTATGGAATCTTAACATATGAAAATAATTGAATATTGTAAAATAATGTTAGAAATTATAAAATGCTATCTTGCTTTTTATGGTTTTTAACCATATACTATAAACAGAATATTTTGGATGCCCACAGGAGGATAAACAGATGGATTATGTTTCTATGTGTAAAAATTTCTTTGCAGCCACTAATATTCCTGTAAGCCTGTTAAAAGACGGCCAATCTGTGTATTCGGCTTTGGGAGAAATGTTATCCATAAATACGGTATCTCACTGGACGATATACCCGCCCCACCGCAATCCCAGTTTTCAGGCTTTTTCGCCTGACATTGAATATGGAATGGTGGAGATCGAGGGAACCGGCTATGCCCTGATCCTCGGCCCTGCGTTTAATGTGCCGGTAACGGAGCAGATCGTCCGGCAGTTTATGCGTGAGACTGTGGTTCCGCTGGACTATCGGGAACAGCTTACCAATTGTCTATGTTCGGTCCCAAGAATCAGCCATCTTCAATTTGCCAGATATCTTGCTTTTTTCCATCAATGTCTGAATCATAAGGAGGCTGATCTGCAGGATTTTTATACGGAGGATGAGATTTATACCAGAAGCAGAAACGAACGTCAGTTAAATGCAATGGTGGATGATTTAGAAAATGAAAATTACCATAACTCTTATCATTTTGAATTGGAAATGTATCACCTGATAAAGGAAGGGGATGTTGCCGGACTGAAAAAGTTCTTAACCGAGAGTAAAACGATATTAAAAGAAGGGAAAATGGCCCCTACGCCGCTGCGGCATACCAAAAATATTTTTATAAATGCAACCACAAAAGCAGGGATGTTAGGCGCGATTCCAGGCGGAGTGAACGTAGAAAAAGTTTACCAGCTTATTGATCTTTATATTCAGGAATGCGAACAGCTTCAGACGATTGAAGAAATTACCAGCCTCCAGTATATGATGGTCATAGATTTCTGCCAAAGGGTAAATGAAATGCATATACCCTCCGGTATTTCTTCCGAGGTGTACCAGTGTATGAACTTTATACGGACGCACACCAACGAATCCATCTCTGTCGATGATGTAGCAAAGCATGTACACCGGAGCAGTTCTTATATGATGAAACGATTTAAAGAAGAACTGGATATCCACATCGGAGCTTTTATTACCCGGTGCAAACTGGAAGAAGCCAAAAGCCTGCTTGCGTACAGTAAAAAAAGCCTGGCCGAAATCAGCAGTTACCTCTGTTTTTCCAGCCAGTCTTATTTTCAAAATGTATTTAAGAAACAATATGGAATTACGCCTATGCAGTACCGGAAAAAGGTACAGCCGCAATCGACATGAGAATAAAAACAGACAGGCATGCCTGCTGAATCAGCATTGCATACCTGTCTGTTCTTTTATCTTTTTATATTGTTTGCATACTACTTCGCCGCATTCTGCCTACACCCTATGGGCAGTCCGCCAATCTTGCGGCGACAGACCCGCCCTGGACTTAAAGAAACGGCTGAAATAATTAGCGTCCTCTATTCCGACCATGATTCCGATCTGCTTTATGGTCAGGGCGGTGGATTCCAAAAGTTGTTTTGCATTTTCTATCTGCAGCCGCAGAATATATTCTCTCGGGGTGCAGCCGACATATTTGCGAAAGAGCCGAATCAGATGCGGCTTGCTGATGCCGGAAAAGTCAGAGAGGTTATCCAGGGTAAGATGCTTATGATAATAATTTTGTATATAAGTCAGCAGATAGACCAGATTTTCCGGTACTCTGCTGACAGATTTTTTGTAAAAAGGAGCGGAGGTCAGAAGCAGGGTCAGAAGAGAATTAATTTTCTGCGAAATCAACAGTTCACGATAGGGCGTCAGTCCGGTATACAGTTCTACCAGTTCTTCCAATTGTGTCTGGAAATTTCCGTCAGTAGGCTGCTGGAATTTCAGATAGTCATTTTTCGCAAAAAGCTCAAAGAAATCGTCCGACAAATAGCCGTTAAAATGCAGATCCGCATGCGTCCAGCGGGAAGCCCCGGATTTATAGTAATGCGGCTTTCGGCAGTCAATCAGGAAGCCTTCGCCCTTTTTCAGAGTATAGGTTTTCTTTTCATATTCTAATACGCCCTTTCCTTCATAAGTGAATGACAGCAGATATGAGCTTTCGTTCGTGCGTTTTGTGTAATATTTTTCTCTGGAATGCATATAAACAAAGGTTCTGATAAAAAACAGATTTTTTGCATTTTGATCCGAACATGGGGCGAACAGAGCTCTGTAGGAATATCCATCCAGACAAAAACTGCCGTTAAACAAAGAGCTTGAGCCATCCGGCAGCTCAATGTAATGATGAAAAAGATTAGACGGCGTAATAGGGGTATCGGAAGTATTTAATTGCAAATGAGCATTATCAAACAAGGTCATATCCTCCTTAAGAAATGATAATATTGTGCTAGTTCCTGATAAATTATGATAGAGAAATTTGTCTGGAAATCCGTTATTTTTATTATAGCAACAATGAAAACTTTTTACAAGAATAAGGAGGATATGGAATGAAAAACAGAGAGAGCTTTCAAGCTCCGGAGATGGAATTCTGGCCAGACACAAGATGGTGGCTGGCCGAGGGGTTTCATACGGATCAGACGCTGAAGCATGATCTGGATTTGCTGAAAGATTCTGGATTCGGAGCGGTAGAGTTCCTGGCTATGGACGACCTGGGAGCCGATAACACGCTCTATGGCTGGGGATCCGAGGAGTGGGTCCACGATTCGCAGATGCTGTTTGAGGAGACAACCAGACGCGGCATGGGCGTCAGTACAACCTGTGGGACAAACTGGTCGAACTGCAACCTGATCGGCATTACTCCGGATGACAGGGCGGCATCCAAGGAGCTGGATTACGAAACAGAATATTTGAAAGCAGGGGAAAGCCGCAGCGGAAAGCTAAAAGAATGTGTGCTGAAAATGCCGGGTGTAACGAAACAGGATCTGGTTGCCGTCGTGGCGGTCCGCGACCTGGGGCAGAAGGAGGGAGGAAAGCAGTTTCTGGACAAGGAGAGCGCTATTGTACTGACCGATCAGGTCATTGATGGGAAGTTGTCCTTTACCGCGCCGATGGATGGGGATTATCTTCTGTTCTTCTTCTGGATTCACGGAACAGGACAGACCGCAGGTCCGTCCGCCAGCGTTTCTTATACTGTCAATTACATGGATCACGACGGCATCGACGCATTTATCAAATACTGGGACAGGGAAGTCATCACACCCAAGCTGCAGGAAACGATCACGAAAAACGGCCGCGGGATGATGTATATGGATTCTCTGGAGCTTTCCACTTCTGCAAAGGGCGGTCAGCTTTGGGGCTATACTTTTTTAGAAGAATTCCGCAAAAGGAGGGGCTATGATCTGACGCCCTACCTTCCTTTCGTGGTCAAAGAGACGAGAATGATGAGCCCTGATTTCATTTATACTTGTATCACCACCTTTAGTATAGCCCTAAATAAGAAAAAGCACAACCTGTTTCATGGGAGATAAGTAAAAATCCGATTCATTCATAATTGATATGCATTGGAATATACCAGAGATTCAAAAAAAGAGAAAAATCTATAAACTATAGATTAACAAAAGAAAGGAAGGAATGAAAGCTACATGAAAAATCAACTATCATTACAAGAACGGGCTCAAAAATTCAGCCTGAAAAATGCAGTCGGATACGCATTGCAGGACGGCACCAACACCTTAGGCGCTCTGCTGGTATCCTACGTGACGTATTTCGCGACAGACAGCTTATACCTGTCTGCGGCATCCATCGGTATGGTTCTGGCGTTTTCGCGTGTGTTTGACGGAGTGACCGACCTGTTGGCCGGGGCGCTGATCGACCGCACAAGAACCCGCTGGGGGAAGGCACGCCCGTTTGTCCTGGTGGGGTTCCTCTATTGGCTCTCACTGCTCGCGATTTTCGCAACGCCGGAACAATTTTCCGATACGGGCAAGCTGGTATGGATCTTTATTACATATAACCTGAACGCTTCGGTATTTAACACCCTGATCGGAACCAGTAAAGCCGTATTGCTGAAACGAACAACAGTGAATGACAAGGCGCGTATCAAGACGCTGACCATCACCTCCCTGTGCGTCAATATCGCCGCTGTCGTTGTCAGTGTCGCGCTCCCGCTGCTGATCGCGAAGAATAACAGCCCGGCCGGATGGAGGACACTTGGGATCGGATTTGCGATCCTCGGATGTATCTCCACGGCGATCACGTTTTTCTGCTGTGTGGAATATACAGAGGAAGAACTGATTGAACTGGGGATAGTAAAAGAAGAAAAGGGAAAAGACACCAGGCTCTCCCCGAAGGATTATGGGCGCGCGATCGTAAAAAACAAGTATATAATGCTTTATATCGTACAGTATTTTGTCGCGATGTTTGCCATGGGGATGTTCAACGGAGCGGGAACCTATTATTACGCGACAAACCTTGGGGATCTGACACTGATGTCAACGGTCAGCCTGGTATCCCTTTTGTCCTATCCCTTATTCCTGGTCTATCCGAAGATCATATCCAAGATCGGAGAGATTACTTTCACGAGATATACGTTTTTGATCGGTGCGGTTGGCTTTGCGCTGCGATTCCTGGTAGGAAGCAATGTGATCCTGTTGTGTGTGACCAGTTTTTTCGCAGGATTCCTTCTGACAGGTTCCAGCCTTACGGAAAAAGAGATCGTCATCCAGTGCATGGACTACAGTTACCTGAAAAACGGAATTCGGGCGGAAGGAATTTATTCCGCATTGAGTGGCTTTACCTATAAAGTGGCAATGGGAATTTCCGCCGCGGCCATGGGATTTATCCTGGGGCTTGCGAAATATGACGGCGCGCAGGCAGTACAGCCCGCATCGGCTCATATGGCGATTAATTTTATGTTTAACCTGCTTCCGGCAATCATCGGTTTTGTCCTGTTCTTTACATTTAAGACCATACATGTAAAAGAAGAGAACCAGAAGCTGCGGGCGGAAATGCAGTCCGGGCAGGAACAAGAAGTAGCACAAGAAGCGGAAAAATAAACGTTTGGATACAAGAATATCATAATGGGAAAACCAGAAGGATTCCTGTTATGATATTCCTATTATAAGGAGAGGAAAACATGTTAAAGGCCGTAAAGTTAAGAACAGAATATCTGGAAAATCCACTGGGAATTGATGTGGAAAAACCGAGATTTGGCTGGAACCTGGAAGGGGACGGCAAGAGGCAGACAGCATTTGAGATCCGGGCGGCACACTCGGAGTCAGCATTGGCAGACAACGAAATATGGAGCAGCGGAAAAGTGATCTCTTCCAGCATGCAGCACCATGAATATGTAAGAAAGCTTCAGAGCAGGGAGCGGGTATACTGGCAGGTCCGCGTCTGGGACGAGGAGGGTGCTGCCGGCGAGTGGAGCGAAGCCGCGGTATTCGAGATGGGGCTGCTGGAAAGATTGGACTGGAAGGCAGAATGGATCGCCGGGGATTATGAGCCGAAATCCCCGGAGCGGTATCCGGCGGATGAGTTCCGCAGGGTGTTTGAAGAAAATGCGGATGATATGGTAAGCGCCCGCCTGTATATCACGGCTTGCGGAATCTATGAAACATATCTCAATGGAATGCGTGTCGGGGATCAGGTTCTCACTCCGGGAGTGACCTGCTACGATACGAGAAATCATTATCAGACCTATGATGTGACGCATTTACTGAAATCCGGGGAAAACACATGGGAAATTTCCCTGGGGGACGGATGGTTCCGGGGAAAAATGGGCGTGTTCGGATATGCTTCTGTCTACGGCGATACCTCCTGTGTGATCGGACAATTGGAGATCACAAGGAAAGACGGAACCGTAAGCACCATTGTGACGGACGCAGATTTCGCATGGTCCAATGACGGCCCTGTCCGGTTCAATGATATGAAGGACGGGGAGACGGTGGAGGGAGGCAGGCTTCCTTCCTATTCCAGAAACGCGAAGGTGACAGAGTGGGATTCTATCCTCTGCTGCTCCAACAGCGTGCCGGTCCTGGAACAGGAAACATTGACGCCGCAGGTACTGGTGACTCCGGACGGCAGCACCGTACTGGATTTCGGACAGAATATCGCCGGCTATATGGCATTTTCCGTTCAGGGACATGCAGGGCATACGGTGAAAATGCAGATGGGCGAGATGCTGGATGAGGAAGGCAATTTTACGGTCAGGAACCTGATCACAGAGGACACAACTCCCGATTTTATACCGGACTGCTGCGACGATACCCGTTTCCAGACCATGATCTATACCTGCGGGAGCAGCAATAGGGAATATTGGAAACCGAAATTCTGCGTCCAGGGCTTCCAGTATGTGAAGCTGGAGAACTGGCCGGAGGAAGTGAAGCCGGAGCATTTCCAGGCGATCGCGGTTTATTCGGACATGGACATGACCGCAAACTTTTGCTGTTCCTCTGAAAACGTAGAAAAACTGGTGGAAAATACGCTTTGGAGCATGAAAGGGAATTTCCTGGATGTGCCCACCGACTGCCCGACAAGGGAACGGGCCGCATGGCTTGGGGATGCGCAGCTCTTCTTTGATACGGGATGCTATTTTATGGACTTTACCGCGTTTTTCAGAAAATGGATGCGGGATGTGTTTGACGACCAGGCGCCGGACGGAAAGGTCTATAACATCGTTCCGAGAGGGTCGGAGCACGGCGGCATGAATGAGTTCGTGGAGGGATCCAGCGGATGGACCGATGCGGGAATCCTGATCCCGTACCGCTATTGGAAGCATTTTGGCGATGTGCAGATGATCGAGGATTGTTATGAGCCCATGAAGCGGCTGACGGAATTTATGATCTCCAGGATGGGGGATACCTCGGATCCGGAGTTGGATCAGAAACTGGAAACGAGTGAATACAGGCAGTATGTTGTAACCACCGGCTTCCACTTCGGAGAGTGGAATGAACCGGGAAGCACGTCCATGGATGTGGCGCTGCCGAAGTATGAAGAGGCAACCGCGTATCTGGCATATTCCCTGCGCTGTATGGCCGAGATGGCAGAGGCAGTGGGAAAGGAGGAGGACGCGGAAAAATACAGGGATCTTTCGGAAAGGGTAAAGAAAGCTTACCAGTACTATTTCATGAAACATGATACCGTGGATTCCAAAAGAATGTGCCAGTATGTGCGTCCCCTGGCGCTGGGGCTGACAGACGAAAGGTCTGTGAAGCATGTGCAGGAGGGGCTGTCACGGATCGCGAAGTAGAGCGGATATCACGTGGGCACCGGATTTTTGTCCACCCCGTTTGTGCTGAATATGCTTTCCCAATCGGGAGACACGGAAGCCGCGTATAAGATGCTGGAAAATGAAAAATATCCGAGCTGGATCTATGAGATCGGGCAGGGCGCGACCACCATATGGGAGAGCTGGGACGGCATAGCATCCAGGAACCATTACTCCAACGGGGCGTGCTGCGACTGGATCTTCAATACCGTATGCGGGATCCGGATCGCCGGGGAAAACCGCTTTGAGATCGCGCCGGTTCCGGGAGGAAGCCTGACACAGGCATCTCTGGAATACCAGAGCCTGTACGGAAAGGTGTGCTGCGCATGGAAAAAAGAGGACGGAAAGACGGTCTATACGGTGGAGATCCCTGCGGGGTGCGAAGCACAGATCAGGATTCCCGGATATGATGTCCGGGTGATAGAGGCCGGGAGTTATACGTTTTTATGATCAGGATCTTGAAACGAAAATTGGTTACATATAACTGGAGGAAACAAAAATGGAACTGTATTTGAAAAAGAAAATGAAAACAAAGCGGCTGAATAAGCACTGGCAGTATTGTGTAGGCAGCGGACACGCAACGCTGGCATTGCGTGCGGATTATCTGGAGCAGCTAAAGCAGGTTCACGAAGAGCTGGGAATCGAGCGTGTGCGTTTCCACGGCATCTTCAACGATGATATGCAGGTTTTTATGAAATATTCCGACCTGATGCCGCTGCCCGGCGCGGAACAGCTTACCCAGTTGTCATTTCGGAAGATCGGCATGGTATACGACAATATCCTGACATGCGGTATGAAGCCCTATGTGGAACTGTCGTTTATGCCGAAGCACCTGGCATCGTCAGACGCAAAGTGCGGATTTTACTATGGAGGCTGCATCGCGCCGCCGCGGGATGATGAAGAATGGGCGGACTTTATCAAGAAATTTGTCACATACCTGATTGACCGCTATGGGGCGGAGGAAGTGGAGAGCTGGCCCTTTGAGGTTTGGAATGAGCCGGATGTGTTCGTATTCTGGGCGGGGACGAAGGAACAGTATTTCCATCTGTATGAGATTACCGCAAGGGCGGTGAAGGAAGTGGATGACAAGATCCGGGTCGGCGGCCCGGCCGCTTCCGGGAGTAAATGGATCGGGAGCTTTATGGCCTTTTGCAAAGAGCGTCAGATACCGGTAGATTTTATATCCAGCCACCAGTATGCAGGGGATCCCATCGGCGGGGTAGAGGCATCGGAGGATCTGGAGGCGGAAGGAAACCCGCAGGCAGAGCTTCCGGATGCTAAGGTAATGGAGCACCTGTTTGACGGCCTGGAAAACGGAAGCGTGCTGGACGGGGTGCGGAGATTGATGCCGGACAAATCAGAATTGATCGATATTGCGGGGGACGGCTTCCGGCAGAATGCGGCGATCGTAAAGAAGCAGGCGGAAGGGCTTCCGGTATACTATTCGGAGTGGAGCGAGAACGCGATCTTTTCCGCTTATACAAATGATACCAGAAAGGTGGCCGCGTATCTTGTGAAGGCGGCGTTGGATACGGAAAATCTCATTGACGGCTCTTCGGTCTGGTGCTTTTCGGATATCTTCGAGGAATTTTCGGAGTTCCCGCAGGAATTTCACGGGGGATTTGGCCTGATGACCCACAGCGGGGTTCCAAAGCCCCAGTATTACGCATTGAAAATGCTGGCGGAGTTAGAAGAGGACAGGCTGGAGCTCGGAGACGGCGCCACAGATGAAGAGATCGGCGCGGCGGCATTTACAGGAAACGGAAAACTGCAGATTTTGTTATTCAGGCAGAAGATGAAAAATCTGGACCTGCCGAAAGAGAAAGCGGTGATCCGGGTGGAACTGGACGCGGAACCCAAAAGTGTATTTTTGAAAAGGATCGACGAGGAGCACGGGAATCCGCTGAAGGTCTGGGAAGCTTGGGGCAGCCCGGAGGATCTCAAGCCGGAAGAAAAGAAAGAGCTGATCAGGCAGACGAAAGTAGAAAAAGAGTCGGTGGAGTATCGGTATGAAGAGGGACACCTGGTGCTGGAGGCAGAGCTGGGAGTGAATGATATTTACCTTATTACGGTTTGCCTATAAATGACGGGAACGCCTGTTGTGATAACAATATAGATTTTAAAGGAAGTTGTAGAAAAATAACTGACACATCTTGGCTTGCCTATTGCTCCGGCTGCACAGGTCAAAAAACGTAGCCCACTACGCCTACGTTTTTTGACCTGCACATCCGAAGCAATATTCTGCGCAATCTGTATCAGTTATTTTCCTACAACTCCTAACCTGAAAAGGATGTTCAGGCTATGGAGAAAGCGGCTCTGATGCATGCGCGTTAGAACCGCTTTCTTGCGTACCCAGTATGGGGGGCACCTGATCGGTGAAAGTCTGATCGAGGTAATGGACAGTCATCCTTGCAGCTATGTTTTAACTGTTTTTCCTCAGCTTATCAATCTTTTCATTCTGTTCAGCCAGTTTTTCCTTTGTCAATGGGTACTGCAGCATGATAACCGCACTGATGATACAGAAAATCAGCGGTACAAAAGCAGTCGCGCTCGCAAGGCTTGAAATGACGGATTCACTCTGTGTCTGCGCCGCAGCGTCAAAACCAATGAACGAAAGGATAAAACCTGGAACCGCACCGCCGATTCCCATCGCACACTTTGAGACAAAGCTGGAAAGCGATGCGATCGCGGCTTCCGCCCGATAACCCATCTTGAGTTCAATGTAATCCGTATTGTCTGCATGGATGCTGTATATCAACGGCCCCACAAGACCGGTCCCGACACCCATACCGACAATCAGCACCATAATAAACACCGTATTGGCGGGGGCCAATATACGCAGAGCCGTACTTCCGCCGAAAATCAAAAGACCTGCAATAAACGTCGTTTTCTTTCCCAACTTTGCAATGATTTTTCCCGAAACGCTGATTGTGCACAGAAGCGCACCCATCTGCACTAATCCTGCAATACTGAGCAGTTTCAGGTTTCCGAGAACATAGGTGAAATAATAGGCGTTGACCGCACTGCAGAACATCGTCCCTACCTGGTAGGTCAAAACGGCGGTAATCGTGATCAACACCGGCTTCTGCGCAAAGATACGGAACAGGTCTGTAAACTTATAACCGCTCCCTTTCGCCGTATCCACGGCGTGGACGCGCTCTTTGACACCCAATGCACCTGTGATCGAGAATGCCAGAATTAAAATCGTCGTACCAAAAATCAGGTAATAGTACCCATCAATCCTGTTTGGGTCGCCCAGAATCAACGGAGCCACAACGCCGAGAATGGTCGCAAAAAAGTTATATACCAATCCCTTGATCGTGCTTAGGGACGTCCGCCCCTTCATATCTGAGGTCATGACTGGAAGCAGACTGTTCAGGGAGATATCCATGACCGGAAACAGCACGCCGATCAGCAGGTATGTAACATAGGCAACTGCCAGCTTGGCAGCCGGAATCCAGTAAGGGCCAAACCAGAGCAGGATATAGTTGATCGCCACCAAAACAGCGCCGATCATCAGAGTGGGACGAAACTTTCCCAGTTTTGACGGCTTTCGGTGGTCAATGATAAAACCGACAATCGGGTCATTCAGACCGTCCAGGACACGAGCGATCAAAAAGAGTATCCCAACCGCCGCAGGATCCAGTCCCACCACATTGGTATAAAAGATTAAAAGATACGAGCTCAATAACAACTGTACGGGGATGTTTCCCGCATTTGCGACTGCAAACGCCGCTTTCTCTTTTCCTGTAATTTTATTCTGATCCATATTCAATCTCTCTTTCTTTTATCCGCATTACACAGCGGTTTTTTGATAAAAACTGATCGTCGCGTTCCCGGTTATTCCGTAATCATGAGGCGCAGAGGAAAGATCCAGAGCCGACATTGCCGGCGCAGATTCCTTCTCCGACGTTTTTTCCTCCCCGGCTGGCGCTTCCGTTTCCATTTCTGCCGCGTTGCTGGCACCCATCATATACTTAATGGTATTCGCCATAGCCGTATCAAAATATCCTCTGGCATGCAGCCTGTTATTCAGGGTGCTGGATACCTCTACAAGAATCTCGTTTTCCCCTGATTTAACGAGGGCGGTAATATCGGTTTGGAGCCGGCTGATATCAAACGCCGGTGCCTTTTTACCGTTGACATAGACTGCTGCGGTATTTTTATTTGTGGATTCCATGGTAAAAACCGCACCCATGGAAGCGTCCCAATTCTCCGGCAGATAGAAGTATGTCTTATAATACCCGACGCCGGAAACTTCCGGCCCGATTTCCGGAATGTCTTTCCAGGGCTTTAGCGTCACTGTCCCGGCAGAAATCCTCTCTTTTGAAGTCTCATAATAAACTTCTTTCGTGACAATGCCCTTACCTCTGTCCTCTGTGATTTCCACTTTGCTGCCCTCATTCCAGTCCTCGACCTCCAGATCCCATTCCGTCAGCGGGATGCGTTCCAAAACGGATGCGTTCCCTGTCTTTTCGGAGCCGTCGCTCAGGATCATCCGGTAGGAACCATTTTGATCTGCCTTTGCGTAGAGCCGTCCGCCATCTGACAGAACCTCGCAGCCCTCGGAAGCTACTGCGTGCAGTACGTTGTCCGCAGTATCAATCACATAGAGACAGGCTTCACCGGGAGCCAGCGTGATGTCCAGTGTGGTGGTGTTTTCTGTATTAGTATAGCACCCTGTCTCGTGCACATCTCCTGTACAGCAATCCAGTTTATAGGGCTTTCCGCTTTCATTGACTGTCATCTTAAATGAGAATTCTTCTGTTTCCGCGTACATCATGTTGTAAACATAAACGATCACTTCATCCCCGTCTTTTCTGGAAAGAGTGAGAATATTCTGGTTCGGTTCTGCAAACGCCGTCCTTGGCAGGATTCCTGCTTCCCTCAACAACACGATTGTTTCGGACTGCGCATCCGTCTCATAGGTATTCGGCAGCGCCTTGATTTCAGCAACGACCGCCGCCAGAGCCTCATCATTCCCATCATAGAAGGGCGTCATGCAGGCTGCTCTGGAATAGGTTTTATTCACACCCGGCCGGATCTGTTCCGTACAACCGTTGACGAAGAGGACCGGAAGCCCTTTTTTCGCCAGATTAAGGATCTTCTGTGCACTGTGCAGCGGCAGTATATCCTGATAGATGATCAAAGCCTGATAGCCGGGACCGTCGGGAAGCAGTTCCCCGTTTTCATAATCCACAAAATCCTCTTCCAGAAGCTGCGGCGCAAAATAATCCCATGTATAGCCCGCATCCTGGAGCTGCATATCCTTCCAGTAAAATGCCTCATGGTTCCGCATATAATAATGCGCGTACAACTCGTCTTCTTTGACGCCCTGCAAAAAAGCCTCGCTCATAGACATGACCTTATTGTTAAAATTATAATCCAAACGGAGCATTGCCAGATCCATCCTCGGCTTTCCCCTGCGCAGCATCATCTGGTATCTGGCTATCATCGCGGTCCAGTCATGATAATGCCGATACGCAGGCTGCCGGGAGCCGAAACGTTCGGAAAACATCGGCCACATGCCTTCATGCCCCGGCCAGTACGTCGCCGCGTCAGAACCTGCAATGCTGGAATATCCGTGCAGCACAGTCTTGGTCACACCCGCCGCAAACTGAGTATAGATGATCTGCGTGTAAAAATCCAACGGCAGCTTGTAGTTCATCATCACAGCGCCGGTTTCACTGGAATACAGGCGGTTATATACGTGCGCCGTGCCAGCCAGACTTCTGTGAGAATCAATCTGGGAGGCAAATTCAAGAGATTCCGTTTCCACGTCATCGACATATTTTCCGGGCTGTGAGATTTCGAAAGGCAGCCCATATGAAATCTCCGAGCGCAGCCACATATTGTGGGCATTGCACCAC
>Ga0137307_100822_pt1 | contig 34505 bp, 29 predicted proteins | sample NAcewD2O_March_2_FD_97180 | JGI IMG/M metagenome (GOLD analysis project Ga0137307, IMG submission 97180) | Mouse cecal microbial communities from Vienna, Austria - N-Acetylglucosamine amended D2O_March | ecosystem: Host-associated > Mammals > Digestive system > Large intestine > Cecum | place... | reverse complement strand
AGTAAGAGAACCTGATCCGGAAGGAAACGGTGTAACAATCGACGAGGGATGTCCGGGAACGCCGGATGATACGAAGAACTTTACGCTGCTTATGCAGGAGCTTCGTGACGAGTTGGATGAGCTCGGTGAAAAGAATAACAAGTATTACGAGCTTTCAACGGCAATGTCTGCATCTCCGACAATGATGTCAAAAATTGAATACGATAAAGTAATGGAGATCGTAGATTTTGCAAACATGATGACCTATGACTTAAACGGTGCATGGGCTGGATATACGGCACATCAGACTGCGTTGTATACCAATCCGGCATACGATAAGGAGACGCAGATAGACGGACAGTTTTCTGTAGATACCTGTATCCAGTATTTGAAGGATACCTATGGAGACAAGATTGATTATTCCAAGATTGTCGTAGGTGTTGCTCCATATACCAGAGGATGGGCAGGCGTGCAGGATGACGGACGCGATCCAAAGAATCCGGGCTTATATGCAACCGCAGAGCCGAACAGCGTGAAGGCTCCGGACGGAACGACAAGCGGAACATGGGCATACAGCGATATTGAAGAGATTAAGACGAAATTCCAGTTAAAGGAATATTATGATGAGACTGCAGAGGCGCCTTACTACTACAGCCCGGAGACAGGATATTTCTTTACCTGTGACAATGAGCGTTCTACTGCTGCAAAGGGTAAATATGTAAGAGAGAACGGACTTGGAGGACTGATTTCCTGGATGGCATCTTTGGATGCAAATAACTCCATTACCAGGGTGATGAAGGAATCCTTATACGGCGATGCCGAGATTCCTGCACAGGAAATTACCGTAGGAAACCCGAAAGCATCTGTTTCTGTAACAACAGAAGGTTCTACTTATAAAATTACTCTTACAAATGAAGAGAAGGCTGTAGAAAGCAATACGGCATTAAAAGATGCTGAAATGTTTAAAAAGACAGTAATGTTCCCGAAACTTTACATCAAAACAAAAAGTGGAGCAACTTTTAGCGCAGGTTCCGAGTGCGGTACTGTTACGAACCAGAATGGGCTTGGCGTAATTGATCTGTCTCCTGTTTACGCAGCAAAGACAATGAAACCGGGAGCTACCCATACATTTACAATAAATGTTTCCGGTGCGGCAGATGTAACAGATATTGAAGGTATTACAATGACACAGCGTGTCCTGACTACTTTAGATGAGTTCGGAGCACAGGTAGTATTTGGCGAAGACGTCAGCGGCGGTATTACCGGCGGAGATACTGAGACCGAGAAGCCGACGGAGACGGAAGTGCCTACAGAAACCGAGAGCGAGGTTCCGACAGAGACAGAAAGTGAAGTTCCAACGGAAACCGAGAGCGAGGTTCCGACAGAAACAGAAAGTGAAGTTCCGACAGAAACTGAAACAGAGACTGAGACAGAGCCAGGAACATATCCTGCATGGGAATCAGGCGCAACATATAAACTGGGAGATCTTGTATCCTATCAGGGCAAAGTATATGAGTGTACATATGCACATACCTCACACATGGGATGGCTGCCGGACGGAACGCCGACCTTGTGGAAAGAGCGTACAGATTTGAAGTATACAGAATCATCTAATCCATCAGAAGGAAAAACAGAAAACAATGGTCAGGAGACCGGAGACAATACGGAAGGAAATAAGACAGAGAACAATTATACCGTTAATACTGCACTTCCGCAGCACATGGTAACCGGTTACTGGCACAATTTCTGCAACGGTTCCAAGGACTTAAAGTTGAGCGACGTTCCGACATACTATGATATGATTTGCGTAGCATTTACCGGAAATACAACAACACCGGGAGAAGTAACGTTTGAGCTTGACAAAGATTTATGTAAGTCTCTCGGCGGCTATACAAAGGCAGAATTTATTCAGGATATCAAGGATTTGAAGGCAAAGGGACAGCATGTAATTATTTCTGTCGGCGGAGCAGAAGGAAGAATTGAGATCAACAGCGATGCAGCGGCAGATTTGTTTGCAGATGGCTTGATTGATATTATTGAAGAGTATGGATTTGAAGGCGTGGATATTGATTTGGAGGGTTCTGCAGTATCCGGCGTAAATTATATTGCAAGTGCATTGCGCAAAGTGCATGACCATTTTGGAAAAGACTTTATCATTACAATGGCGCCAGAAACCTTTTATATTCAGGCAGATAGACTTTCTGCTAATGATATTACGACATCATATTTGAGATTAGCGCTTGAAATTAAGGACATTTTGACTATTTGCTATCCGCAGTTCTATAACACAGGCGGAATGAACGGATATGGCGGTTCAATCGTAAATCCGGGAAATGCAGATTTCTTAACTTCCTTATCTACATTGATTATTGAAGCAGGTTTGAGACCGGATCAGGTGGCGCTTGGCGTACCTTCTACTGCAAAGGCAGCGGGAAGCGGCTATGTGGCTCCTTCCGTAGTAAGAGATGCAGCGTTAGCGCTCGCAAACGGAACATCATCAGGGAACTTTACGGCTCCAAAAGCATATCCTTCCCTTAGAGGTGTTATGACTTGGTCGATTAACTGGGATGCAACAAATGATTATGCATGGGCAAAGGCTATGGATGCGGCTATGAATGAGCTTCCTGTTGTTAAAGATGACGGAAGCGTAGAGCCGGGACAGCCGGTAGAGCCGGAGAAGCCGGTAGATCCGGAAGAGCCTGAGAAGCCGGTGGAACCAGAAGAGCCGGATAAGCCAATCGGTGACATACCGGTTTGGGATGCTTCTGTTGCATATTCAGGCGGGGATAAGGTAGTTTATAACGGAAAAGTTTATCAGGCATCATGGTGGACACAGGGAACAAATCCAGAGACTCAGGGAGATTGGGGTCCGTGGAAATTAGTCCAGTAATCTAATAATAGATGCTGCTGCACTTACGATGATTTCATCGTTTTTGCAGCAGCATTTTTGTTACTTTTCACGCCAGAGAATGGATTATTTTGCAAAAACTGGCATGGGTGTGAATTGTAATGTATTTTCATTTCGGAGAAAAGACATTGTCTGTGATGCTTGTCATTATAAGGTGGGTTAAGGTATAATATCATCAGATTTATACAGCGGCAACGCCGGGGAAGCAGAAACTTGCGGAGGAAAAAGCAGGGCGGAGGAGAAACAGCGTATGGAAATAGAAAAGCATGAAGTAGAAAAGAGACTGCACCGAGAAGAGGCGGAGGAAAAACGCAGGACAGAATTTACACTTCTTGGGCGTTCTTGGGAAGAGGATTCCGATACACGGGATACAGAAAATAATGATAAAAATATTGCGCGGCTGCAAAACTATAGCTATTTTCAGGGAAAACGGATTCGGAACTCTATCAGAATTCCCAATTCTGCTTTTACAGAAGGCGAAAAACTGTACAATCAGGGTATGATTGAGATAGAAAAAGTTATGGCAGGTTATAGTCAGTATGACAATGAAATCATGGGTCAGATTGAGGCAACCGGAAAATCTGGAAAGGAGAAGTTTCCAATCCAGATTACGTTCTCACGTACAGAGGTTGTAAGTTCTGAATGCAGATGTCCGAAATGCCGCAAGAATTATTATTCGTGGTATGCCAAAAAGTCTAGCTGCCCGTATGAGGCACAAGTGTTAAAGCTTCTAGAAGAATATTTGAGCACACATAATATTGGAGATGCGACGGATCAGAATGCGCAGCGTCTCATCATGCTTTATCAGGAAAAAAGAGTAAATCTGATGATAGCAGATGCATCGGCGAAGAAAGAGAGTCTTACACTTCTTCCGCGTCTGGTCAGAAAAGACGGAAAGCTGTCTGTGTCTTTTCGGATAGGTGAGAAAAGAATGTTTGTCATAAAGAAGCTGGATAAATTCTGCCAAAATGTGAAAGATTCGGCTACAGATATCTATGGAAACAGCACGAAACTTAATCACGGTCTTGATAATTTTAACGAGAAAGGAAAAAAGTGGATACATTTTATTAACCAAGTAGTATGTGAGGAAGAAGAATTTCAGAGGAGACTTTCGGAATCACGCTATTATTATCGGAAATGTGAGGTTGGGGGAGAACTGAATCTGTTCGGATGGAGGCTGGATGAGTTCTATGAACAGATGGCAGACGAAGCAGTAGAATTTGACGATAGGGACAGTTGGGAGAAAAAAAAGAGAAGCATATCTTGTGCAAAGCGCAATCCAAAGATGACGATAACTATTTCTGCTGAAAAGTTAAAAGGAGATCAGGAATTTCACGGAATCGTGGTAAAAGGCAATCTGCCGGACATGTATTTCGGAACGGACACGGCGTATTTTATAAGTGATGATTGCCTCAACAGGGTGGATAAAGAAATTCTGGAAAAGATTGAACCACTGACAAGTCTGACAGACGGCGAAACGTTTTCTTTTCATGTAGGAAGAAACAATCTGTCTGAATTTTATTACAGAATACTGCCGAATCTTCGGGAAATCGCAGAGATTACGGAGACGGAACCGGAGAAATTCAGATCTTATCTGCCGCCGGAAGCGCATTTTGTATTCTATTTAGATGCTGAGGAACAAAATGTTACTTGCAACGTATATGCGAGGTATGGGGAGAAGGAGGTTCCGGCATCGGACGTCCTGCATGAAGACATATCGGAACGATTAGAACCATTCCGGGATGCGGCGAGAGAGGAAGAAATTCTCTTTCAGGTCATGCAGTGGTTTCCTGAAATTGACCAGGAGACGGGAAAGTTTCACTGCGGCGGTGACGAAGAACGGATTTATCAGGTGATGGAGAGGGGAACCGAGAGCTTAATGGAGCTGGGCGAAGTGCGCTGTACCAAGCGGTTTCTGGGGTATCATGCCGTTCGGTCCGTCAAGGTTTCCGTGGGTGTTTCCGTATCTTCGGGTCTTCTGGATCTGGATATTTCTACGGAAGATGTTCCGCGTGACGAGCTTTTGGACATTTTAAACAGTTACCGGGCAAAAAAGAAGTATTACAGGCTGAAAGACGGCTCCTTTGTAAATTTGGAGGATCCGTCGCTTGAAATGCTTGCAGAGCTTGCGAATGCCGCACATTTGAAGCCGAAAGAGCTTGTAAAAGGTAAAATGCATCTTCCTATGTACCGCACGTTGTATCTTGACAAAATGCTGGAAGAGAATGAAGGCGTTTACAGCAGCAGAGACAGCCATTTCAAAGAAGTGGTGAAGGACTTCAAGACCGTAAAAGATGCGGACTTTGAGGCGCCGCAGAGCTTGGCGAAGATTATGCGTAAATACCAGAAAAATGGGTATAAATGGCTGCGAACATTGGAGACATGGCAGTTCGGAGGTATCTTGGCAGATGATATGGGACTCGGTAAAACGCTGCAGGCAATTTCAGTGCTGTTAGCTTCAAAGTTGGAAGGGAAGGAGGGGACGACGCTCATAGTAACGCCGGCATCCTTGGTATTTAATTGGCAGGAGGAGCTGAGCCGGTTTGCACCGGAACTGATTGTTTCATTGATTACAGGGACGCAGGAGGAGCGTCAGATGAAAATAGACGCTTACCGGGAATCGGATGTTCTGGTGACGTCTTATGATCTCTTGAAGCGTGACATAGCCTTCTATGAGGGGAAACAGTTTTCGTTTGAAATTATAGATGAGGCGCAATATATCAAGAATCATACGACCGCAGCGGCAAAAGCGGTGAAGGTGATAAACAGCCGGGTTCGGTACGCATTGACCGGTACGCCGGTAGAGAACCGTTTGAGCGAGCTGTGGAGCATTTTTGATTATCTTATGCCGGGATTCCTGTATAGCTACGATGTGTTCAAAAAGGAGATGGAAACTCCGATTGTAAAGAACAATGATGAGGCTGCAATGAAACGCCTGCAAAAAATGGTCGGTCCCTTCATCCTGCGCAGACTGAAAGAGAATGTGTTAAAGGATCTCCCGGTGAAACTCGAGGAATGCCGCTATGTTCGGTTTGAGGATACGCAGCAGAAGCTCTATGATGCGCAGGCGCTGCATATGAGAGAGAATATTGCGCGTCAGAATCACGAGGAATTTCAAAAAAACAGGATGCAGATTCTTGCGGAATTGACAAGGCTGCGCCAGATTTGCTGCGACCCTTCTTTGTGCTTTGAAAATTACAAAGGGGGAACTGCAAAGCTGGAAGCTTGTTTCCAATTGATTCAAAGCGCAATGGATGGCGGTCACAGGATACTGGTTTTTTCTCAGTTTACCTCTATGCTGGAAATTCTGCAAAATCAATTGAATGCATCGGGAATTGCCTATTATACCATTACCGGAAATACGTCAAAAGAAAAACGTTTACAACTGGTTAAGGAGTTCAATGAAGGAGATGTTCCGGTGTTTCTGATTTCCTTAAAAGCGGGCGGCGTCGGACTGAACCTCACCGGAGCGGATGTGGTCATACACTATGATCCTTGGTGGAATCTCGCAGTGCAGAATCAGGCAACGGACCGCGCGCACCGCATCGGGCAGACGAAAAAGGTGACAGTTTATAAATTGATTGCAAAGAATACGATTGAGGAAAAGATACAGAGACTGCAAGAAACAAAGAGGGACCTTGCCGAGCAGGTCATCGGCGGCAAAGCAGGAAGGCTTGGCAGTTTGAGCAAAGAAGATATACTGGAATTGTTGGAAATATCATAGCTTTTGTCGGGTCTCATCTATGATATTGCAATTAAGTGAGGAGACAGTAAGAAAAATTGCAGATGAAAAAGACATAGCTGTTCAAGATTAAAATATTCAAAAGAAAAAGGAGGCAGTATATGGTTCATCATATCGTTATGTGGAAATTTAAACCGGAAATAGAAGAAGGCAGGAAACCGGAACTGAAAAAAGCAATGGCTGAGAATTTAAAAGGATTAGTCGGCAAGGTGCCGGGACTTCTGACTGTAGAGTTTGTTGAACAGCCGATCTCTTCTAGTACGCATGATATCGCATTGGTCACTACGTTGAAAAGGGCGGAGGATATAGCGGTTTATGCCAATCATCCGGCACATGTGGAAGCAGCGGATACGTATGTGCGCCCCTATGTGACGGAGCGTGCTTGCCTGGATTTTGAATAGGGAGCGTCGGTTTGTTTCAGATATTCTTGGTCTGCCGGGAATTTGGCGGCAGCATGAGGAATTTAAAGATTTCCAGTTAAATAAATGGAATTTGGAAAAAATGAATAAAATGTGCAGATATTCCCGATAATATTCATATCTCAATGATTTAAATAACAATAAGGAAGCGAGGTATGAATGTATGATTTTAAATGAGAAAGAAAAAGCGGCAATCAAGGATTTGCAGACACAGGAGCAGACTTGTATTGAGAAGTACAAGAGATACGGAAAGGAAGCGAAGGATCCTGTTTTAAAATCCTTATTCGGAGAGTTAGAGCAAAATGAGAGACAGCATTATGACTCTTTGGGACAGGTGCTTTCCGGTACGGTGCCATCCTGTAATTGCAATGACAGCAAGGGTAAGGAATACCAGCCGACAGCTACCTATGATACAACGAGCGATTCTATGGATAAGCGTTCAGACTGCTTTTTGGCTACCGACTGTATCGGAACCGAGAAACTGGTATCCTCTGAGTATAATTCCGATGTCTTTGTATTCGGAGATGCAAGTGTACGTAAGCTGTTAGCAGATATTCAGATTGAAGAACAAAACCATGCCGAAATGCTTTACAAGTATAAAACGACAAATGGAATGTCATAGTTACAGTGAAGCCGAAGGCTGGACTGTAACATGTCATAAATAAGAACTTTGACTTTTGCTTGAAACCGACAGAGGATTTGCTTATAATTATGAATTATGGGAATCCTGCCAAGTAACTTCAGGTGGGAGAAATGGAGGTTTGAAATGTCGGTAGAACGGGTAAAAAGTTATTTTAAAGATATGGGTATGGAAGAGCGGGTGCTGGAATTTGAGGTGAGCAGCGCAACAGTGGAATTGGCGGCACAGGCGCTTCATTGCGAGCCTTGCCGGATCGCAAAGACCTTGTCCTTTCATGTCGGAGAGCGGATTGTCCTGATCGTAGCGGCAGGTGATGCCAAGATTGATAATCCGAAATATAAGGCAAAATTTGGCACGAAGGCGAAGATGCTTTCCTATGAAGAGGCGGAGCCGCTGATTGGTCATGCGGTGGGAGGTGTATGTCCCTTTGCGGTCAATGAAGGCGTTGAAGTATATTTGGACGAGTCTTTGAAGCGGTTTGAGACAGTATTTCCTGCCTGCGGCAGTTCCAACAGTGCAATTGAGCTTACCATTCCGGAGCTGGAGCAATATTCGAAATATGTGGAATGGATTGATGTTTGTAAATTGTAGATGATAAAGAAGATGGGTCAGTGTGATGGTGCGTTGTCTGACAGAGCTGCGAGTGCCGTTGTACTGGCTCATTGTTTTATCGTAAAGTTAATACAGATAGAAACGGGAGAAAGCATATGGAGATTACAAAGAACAGGCAGTCAGAGGAGGTACTTCGTAAGATGGCATTGCGCGCCTTTCCGGGAAAGCAAATGGAGGGAGCAGTCGAATTGACGGAAGGGATGTGCAATACGGCGTATCTTGTGAGCTTTACAGACAAAAGCAGGTACATATTGAAAATAGCGGCAGCGGGGAATCGGGGACGTATGTCCAACGAGGCAAATCTCATGGAGGCAGAGGTGAGAGCCATGCAGATTGTACATAAGACAGGAGCGGTCAAAGCAGCAAAGGTTTTGTATTATGATACCTCAAATGAAATCTGCGACGGACATTATTTCTTTATGGAAAAATTGGAGGGACAAAGCTGCTCTTCGGTCATGGATTCCTTTTCCGATGAAGAAAAGGCGGTCATTCATTTTGAAATCGGACAGGCAGAAAGAGAGATAACTTCTATTTTAGGGGTACACTTTGGACTGCTGGGAGATGACAGCCATTATTTTCAAGATTTGTTTTCCTTTGTATATCAATTGATTTCAAATGTACTTTCGGATGCAAAAAGAAAACAGGTCGATATTGTAGTATCCGCAGAGAAAATTCTTGAGATGTTGAAGAGAGATAGGGCGGTGTTTGGACAGGTGACGCAGCCGGTGCTGGTGCATTGGGACATGTGGGAAGGCAATATTTTTGTGAAAGAGAAGCATGTTTCCGGAATTATTGACTGGGAACGTGCAATGTGGGGCGAAGCGCTGATGGATGACCGTTTTCGCCGGCATACCAGAAATGCTGATTTCTTAAAAGGATTTGGCAAAGAGACATTTACAGAAGCTGAAATGCGCCGGATTTATTGGTATGATATTCTGCTGTATCTTACCATGATGACGGAAGGGGCTTATCGGGAATATGAGGATGACGGAGTATATCAGTGGGCGAAACGGATGTTGGAAATTTCGTGGAAGGAGATTGTCGGGCGAGGATTATCTATATGAGGAAGCTGCTCGGAACCCTCATAGATGTTTATTTCGGCTGAAATTAAAATATAATATATAATTGGCGATATATGCTTGATTTTGTATTGTGATTTCGGCTATTATTTAATTATAATGAATAGTAGCCGAAAGAAGGTTGGAGATATGAAGTATATAACAAGAAATTTGGAGAATGTAGTAAATCAGGTTACAAAAGAATATCCGGTTGTTTTGGTAACTGGTCCGAGACAGGTTGGAAAGACTACGATGCTTCAGAAGCTAATGGAAGGTACAAAAAGAGGTTATGTTACTTTAGATGATTTAAATGAGAGAAACATTGCAAAGACTGATCCGGAATTATTTTTGCAGCTGCATAAGCCGCCTGTGTTGATTGATGAGGTTCAGTATGCGCCGGAGCTTTTTACTTATATCAAAATAAAAGTGGACAAAAATCATGAACCTGGGGCATTCTGGTTAACAGGTTCGCAAATATTTAAGTTGATGAGAGGTGTGCAGGAGTCTCTGGCCGGAAGAGTGGCGATACTTTCACTTACATCCTTGTCTCAGGCAGAAATCTGTGGCGGAGCAATGGTACCTTTTACCATTGACATGGAAGCACTGGCAGCAAGAAAAGACTGCCGGGAAGAAGCAGATGCAAGAGGTATTTTTCAACGAATTTATAAAGGCGCTATGCCGGCAATAGTAAGTGGCGCTAACAGTAATAGCCAGATTTTCTATAGCAGTTATTTAACCACCTATGTTGAGCGTGATGTAAAGGAGTTATCCGATGCCATAGACTCGTTGAAATTCCTTAGATTTATCACTGCGGCTGCAGCAAGATGCGGACAGATGCTGAATGTTGCAGATATTGCAAGAGATGCGGATATTAATCAGATTCAGGCAAAGAATTGGTTAGGGATTTTAGAGACTTTGGGAATTATTTTCTATCTCCGCCCTTATTCAAACAATCTGTTAAAACGCCTTGTAAAAACACCTAAGCTGTATTTTTATGACACAGGTTTGGTTTGCTATCTGACTAAGTGGAGCAGTGCGGAAACACTGGAGAGTGGCGCAATGAATGGCGCTATCTTGGAAAATTATGTGGTTGCAGAGATTAGGAAGACTTATTTAAATTGTGGTAAGGAGCCGTATATGTACTATTATCGTGATAAGGATGCCAGAGAGATTGATATCGTACTGGAGCATGATGGTGTGCTTAATCCTATTGAGATAAAGAAGACTTCAAATCCGGGAACAGAGCTGATAAAGGTATTTGATTTGTTAGATAAGTCTTCTACGCCTCGGTCCAAGGGAGCGGTTGTTTGTATGAAGCCGGGATTAAGTGCGATTGATAGAGAAAATTATATTGTACCGATTTGGATGATTTAGGAAAAGAAGAATTTATATATAGGAGATTCCAATCGCATTTAACATGTAAGAGAACTTGCAAAGCAGGTTCTCTTACGCTATTATGGGAGAAGAAGAAAGTGAATGGGAGAATACTATGTTAGATCAGACTACATTTACGGAAACGGTGCGGGAAGTATCCGAGATTATTCGGACTTCATCCGATCCGCTCACGAAAGAACAGATACTAGCCTACTTTTCAGATATGGAGTTGAATGAGGAGCAGCAGGAGCTGGTAATTAATTATCTGCTTACGCCGCAGAAAGAACCTGTGCAGCAGGAACTTGAGGAGCAGAAAACAGAGGAAACGGAAGAATCGGGGACGGAGGGGATGGAGGAAGACAAAAAGAATGATAAAAACGGTGCAAATCTTCCAGACTCCAGAACCTTCCGGCTGTATCTGGAGGAACTGCAAGGGATTCCCGCATACAGCGAAGCAGAACTGGACAAGCTGTATGAAAGGCTTCTTGCCGGTGAGGAAGCTGTCATTAAACTTTTGGCAGACGCATGGCTTTTGCCGGTGCTGAATCTGGCAAAGGAACTTGCCGTATCCAAAGAGAATTTTGAGGATATCGTACAGGAAGGAAATGTTGGTTTGTTTATTAAGCTGACCGAGCTGTGCGGCGCCGGAGACACTGTGGGCAGTGTAGGAGAAGAATTGAGATCTGCGGCAAGACTTGCCATGCAGACCTGCATCTTGGAGCTGGCAGGAGAAGACGACAGCGAAAGTGCAATGCTCGGAAAAGTGAATCTGGTAAATGAAGCCAGAAAATATCTCGCAGAACAGAATGGTACAGAGCCAACGCCGGCAGAGCTTGCCGACTATACAAAAATGCCGGAAGAAGAGCTTTCTGATATTCTGCGTATCATTCAGAAGAGCGCATAATTTGGGAGGAAGCAGAAAGAAGAGGTTTGGAATGAAGATAATATTAAGTGCGGACCGGGAACTCTTGGAATATTATTTGCAACCAGAGGAAAATGCGAGTAAAATGGAGGCAGAAGAAACTAGCTGACAGATATTTCAGGGATGGTGGGCATATGAGAAACAGAACAAGAAGACTGAGCATCAAGATTAAAATTTTACTGGGGACAATTCTGATTTTAATGGGGCTGTGCCTGCTCTTAGGCGTGAATTTCTACTTGAATATGAAGCAGGATATGGTCGCATTGGGAGTAGAACAGGCAAAAACGGCGGCAAGAGTTGCGGTGCATCAGGTGGATGCGGATATACTTCGGAATTTGAAACCGGGAGATGAGGAAACTGGGGAATATGAACAGATGCTGGATTCCCTGCGGGATATGAAAGCGAGCTGTCATGTAGCCTATTTATATACCTTAAGTACTGACGGACAAAAGGTATATTATGGAATTGACACGGATGAAACTGATGGGCAGAATTCTATCGGGGATGAGTTTGAGGATTCCTATGAGGAGCTTGAAACTGTTTTTGAGGGTGAAGAGTATGTGCAGGAATACATTGATTCTACAGCCGATGGTGATTTGATTACCGTATATTTGCCGGTAAAGGATGCACAGGGACAGGTAATTGCCGTTTTGGGAAGTGACTTTGACGCATCTTCGATAGTGGCGCGGCTGAATCAAGTGATTATACGGATTCTTCAAATCGGAGCATTGGGGATTATTATCGCCGTCATTTTGCTGAGCCTTATTGTAAATGGTGTGACAAGAAGTCTTCGTTCTGTTAATGGAAAGATCTATGAGCTGGTGCATAGCGGCGGGGATCTGACGCAGAAATTAGAGGTACATACGGGAGATGAGACAGAGCTGATTGCGGATAATGTGAATGAGCTTCTTGAGTACATCCGAAGCATTATGCTTCGAATTTCACAGAATTCTGAGAATTTGAGCAAGTCCACGCAGCTTGTGGCAGGAGACTTGGCGGAAGCCGGAATGAGTATTACAGACGTATCGGCAACCATGCAGGAGATGAGCGCAGCGATGGAAGAGACTACTGCTTCCTTAAATCAGATCAATGAGACGGTTGCGGGCATATATGGGCAGACTAAGGATATTTACAACAGCGCCGAGGATGGCAGCAGCTATGCGGCAGAGATACAGACGAGAGCGGAGAAGCTCCGTAAAAAGGCGGTAACGGAACAGCGGAACGCACAGCTTCAGGCAGAGGAAATCAGCGCTTCTGTAAATGCGAAAATCGAACAGTCCAGATCTGTAGAAGAGATTAACCTTCTGACAGAGAATATTATCACAATTACGGCACAGACCAATCTGTTAGCATTAAACGCAAGTATTGAGGCGGCGCGGGCCGGAGAAGCGGGGAAGGGCTTTGCGGTCGTAGCAGGAGAAATCGGAAAGCTTGCTTTAGATTCCGCTGGGGCGGCAGATCAAATCCGTCAGGTCAGTGAGGCGGTGATTGCATCTGTGGAAGGACTTGCAAGGGAAGCGCAATTGATGGTAGAGTACATGGAAAAGACTGCTTTAGACGGGTACCGGGAATTGTTGTCGGCAAGTGATAAATATCGTCAGGATGCAGAGAGTATCCATGCAGTCATGACGCAGTTTGAAGAGAATTCCGAGCAGCTTCAGCAGTCTGTCGATATGATAAAGGAAGCCGTAGAGGCGGTGAATATTGCAGTGGAAGAGAGCGCAAAGGGCATTGTAAATGTTTCGGAAATGTCAATGGAGCTGAATGGAAATGTGGACAATATTGGCAAAGAAGCAGATGAGAATCAAAAAATTGCGGAATTATTGAATAGGGAAGTGAATAGATTTAAGCTAAAATAGCCGTGGACAGCCTATGCTCGTGGGCGTGTCCCCGAAGGAGGATAAGATGCAGGGAATCAGAGAAAAACGGAGAAGAATGCGGAGAATCCGAAATGGAATTATACTTGCAGTGGTATTGACATCTTTGCTGTTGATAGGTTATTTTGCAATGACGTTTTTCTTTCAGGATCATTTCTTTTTCAGGACAGAAATCAATGGTTTACAGGTGGGAGGGCTGAGCGTTTCAGATGCCGAGGCGGAGATTGCCAGAGATGAAGGGAAATATATTCTGATTATTTCGGATCGTGACAAGAACTTATATACAATTGAGGGAGCGCAGATTGGAAGCAATTATGCACCGGACGGCTCGGTTGGCAAGGCTTTAAAGGAGCAGAATCCTTATGGATGGCTTACGGCAGTATTTTCAGGAAATCGTATTGATGTGAAGACGCCGATGGAGTATGACGCCGGGATGCTTTATGATACGGTATCGAAGCTGGATTGCTTTCAGGAAGAGAATATTGAGCCGCCTGAAAATGCAAAGATTGTTCTGGAAGACGGAAAATATCAGGTTGTTCAGGAAAAACAAGGCAATCAGTTGATTTTAGATCGAGTGGTGGCAGCGGTTCAGCGTGCCGTTTCCGAGGGAGATGGTGAGCTTCATCTGACGGATGAGATGTATGAAAGTCCTGAGATTACAGAGGAATCATCGGAAATTACGGAGGCAATGGAGGCGATTGACAGCTATTCGGCAGCTAAGGTCGTTTATAAGATTGCAGATTATGACGAGAAACTAGAAGGTGAAGAGCTGTTTGACATGATACATGTTGCAGAGGATTTCTCTGTGACTATTGATAAGGAAAAAGTAGAAAGATTCGTCCAGAGACTGGCAAGCAAATACAATACTTATGCGGATGTAAGGGAATTCAAGACTTCCAAGGGGGACACCGTGGAAATCGGCGGCGGCGATTACGGCTGGGTCATTGATAAAGAGGAAGAAGCAAAGCTTCTTGAGGAAAATATACTTGCCGGCGGAACAACGGAAAGGGAGCCAGTATATTCCCAGACGGCAAGGGTAGAAGGATTGGATGATATTGGAAATACATATGTGGAGATTGATTATACCAGTCAGCATGTATGGTACTATGAGAACGGTGAGCTGAAGCTGGAGTCTGATCTGGTGTCAGGCAATATTGCAAAAGGAAACGGCTCTCCGGACGGGGTATTTAAAGTGGTCTACAAACAGAGCCCCGCCGTGCTTGTGGGTGAGGATTACGAGTCGGATGTGACCTATTTTATTGTCTTTGCCTACAATGTCGGAATCCATGACGCATCCTGGAGGAGCAATTTTGGAGGGGAATATTATAAGACGAGGGGTTCGCATGGGTGTGTAAATGTTCCGCTTGCGTTCGCGGCATCGCTTTATGAGATGATTGAAAAGGACACGCCGGTGATTGCATACTATAGGGAGCCGATTGAGCTTTCAACGGAGAATTGTAAGATATCGAATGCGTATTCGTATGTGGATCCGGAGAAGAAGGGGAGCGAAGAAGTCGGAAATTAGATACGATAAGGCGGCAGACCAAAAGGTTTGCCGTTTCTTTGTATATTTAACTATTACATACAGAGTTTCGAAAATGAAAGAAAAATAAAGTTTTAAAAGCGGAATGCTGCATAAATTATAGTTTAGAGAAATCTTACAAAAGCTGTAAGTGTTCAAGACGCCTTCGCTGCTTTATAATAATTCTAGCGCATGAGGGAGCGCATTGCAGAAAACAATGTTGAACACATAAAAAAAGCAGCAAACAAGGAGGAATACAATGAAGCAGAAAATTTTAGACATAGAAGCGCTGCATAAGCACTATGGTAAGGGAATAAGCGTTACAAAGGCATTAAACGGAATAACTTTCGGCGTACTGGAAGGGGAATTCTTAGGAATTATGGGAAGCAGCGGTTCCGGCAAGACCACGCTGCTCAACTGTATTGCAACTATGATAAAGCCCACTGCCGGAAGGATTCTTTTAAACGGCGTGGATATCGGGGGATTTTGCGGAAAGAATCTGGCGGAATACAGGGGAAGAAAGATTGGGTATCTGTTTCAGGATTTTGAACTGTTGGACAATCTGACCGGACGGGAAAATATACTGCTTCCGATGGATATTCACAATATGGAAGCACAGGAAGAGGAAAAGCGTTTGCAGGAACTTGCGGATTATCTGGAAATCACGGAGGTGCTGAATAAGTTTCCGGCACAGATGTCCGGGGGACAGAAGCAGAGAGTGGCAGCGGCAAGAGCGTTGATTTTGAAACCGGAAATTATTCTTTCGGATGAGCCGACCGGAGCCTTGGACAGCCGCAATGCGAAGAGCCTGATGGAAAAGCTTTCCGGGCTGAATGAAACCGGAAAGGCGACGATTCTGATGGTGACGCATGATGCAAATGCGGCAAGCTACTGTTCAAGGATTCTGTTCATCCGGGATGGAGCAATTTTCCATGAATTAAGAAAAGACGTTCAGGGAGAGAGCAGGGAAAATTTCTATGAAAGGATACTTGCCGTTATGGCACAGTTGGGAGGAGGAAGCGCGCATGTACTTTAAACTTTTAAGAAGGAACAGTAAAAGGAGCCGGAAAGAAAACGGTATTTACCTTGCTTCTCTAATTATCAGTATTATTGCATTTTACATTATTCTTTCACTGGAAAATCAGGACGTCATGAAATTTCTGGTGATAATGGAAAGTGATGCGGTTAATAAGCTGATGGGGCTGATTCCGGTGCTGTATGCCATGTCCCTTGTCATCATTTTCTTTCTGGTGTATTTTGCGACGAAATATCAGTTGGACAGAAGGAATCATGAATTTGGGCTTTATCTGATGATGGGGATGAAACGGAACAGGCTTTTTTTCCTGCTCTTGGCGGAGGATTTTCTGGGAAGCCTTTTTGCACTGGTGACCGGGATTCCGTTAGCGGTGCTGTTATCTGAATTTATCAGTTTGATTACCGTAAGGCTGGTGGGATTAGGGATTATCGGACATCAGTTCACAATTTCCGCGTCTGCAATTGGCTGGACGGCGGCTGGTTTTCTTACAGTCAAAGTTGCGGCGCATGTGGTATTAAGCGGAAGGATTGTCGGAAAGGAGCCGCTTTCTCTGCTGAAGGTAACGGGAGAAGAGAAATTAAAGCCAATTGATGAAAAGAAAGTGCGTATTCGGCTTTTTGCGGGAATCCTGCTTCTTTTGCCCGCTTACTGGATGGCAGTCACTGGGATATCGTGGATTGGGCTTCTCGGAATGAGCGCAACGCTTTTGTTTGGAATTACCGGAACATTTCTGTTGTTTCAGGGAATTGTATTGGTTCTTGGAAAGCGGGCGTCGGTGAGAAGAACGGCAAAGGGCTTGGATACATTTACTTTCCGTCAGCTTCAGGAAAATGTATGCTTGCGTTCCGGGTCAATGGCGACCGCTTCGCTTCTGATGGTGGCGGCAATCTGCTGTCTGGGATTTGGAGTGTCAATGATGTGGAGCAATCAAGAAGACCGGTCGTATTCTGTAGATTTCACTTTCCAGGGAGAGGAAGACGAGGTGAGAAAGATATGGAATCAGCCGGAGCTGGAAGAGAAAATGGGCGTCTTATTTGAATTGCGGACGGGAATGTTTTACGCTGGCGAGGTATTTTATGAAGCGGGGGAAGAGACCGCGCATACCTTTGACGCATCCGAGTTTTTAGAGGCTGCAAAAAAACTGGAAAAGTCGGGAGAAAGAGACATCCTTATCAATAATTTAGGATATTTTGTAAGAGATGCGCCTTATTTGATTGCCGAGTCCGGCTATAATGAGATTTTACGGCTCAAAGGGAAAGAACCGCTGAGGCTTGGAGAAAATGAGGTTGCGGTTTATGGGGATTCAGGATTTAGTACGGAAAAGTTACAGAAACTTCTGGCGGATGTTTTAGAACGTGGGCTGCATCTTGAGATGGATGGGGAAACTTATTCCGTAAGACCGGGAATTCATGCGGACAATATTGTCACCGACCGGAGTATTGCTTTAAGCATGGCATTGATTGTCCGCGACGAGGATTTTTTAAAGCTGCGCGACGGAGACAGAGGTTCTTCTTTTTGGAATGTAAAGCTGAAAGAGGATTATATCGCAGAAAAAGGGCAGATGCAGGCAATTTCCGAAGTGAATGAGCTGTTGAAGGATTGTCCGCTGGAATATGAGAGCTATCTGCAGAATATGGGCAGACACCTATTCTATGCAGTGGCGGCAAGCTATACCACGATATATCTTGCGGTTATCTTTTTCGTGATTGCAAATACGGTGCTTGCGGTACAGTTTTTAATGCAGCAGAAAAAGACGGGGAGAAGATATCAGACGCTTGCGGTGCTGGGGGCGGATGACAAAAGAATTTACCGGTCAGCATCTGTTCAGGTGAAATGGTATTTCGGTATTCCGGTGGCGGCGGCTGTGGTAAGCGGCGTCGTGGGAGCATCTTCGATGTGCGGCGCTTTGACGCCATCTGCTTTCGCCGAAAGAATTGGGACGCTGTTTTTGGGCGCGCTGGTTGTGACAGGTATAATTGTTGTGGTAGAATGTTTCTATATCAGGGCGGTGAAAAAGCTGAATTACAGACATATATGGGAAGTGATGCAGACTTTGCCCAGAGAATAGAAGGGATTGGGAATGAAAAGAATTGTGATTGCAGAGGATGATTTGTTTATGCGGGAGGAGCTTGGAGACATTTTGCTGAAAGAACAGTATGAGATAGCCGTAGTTGAGGATTTCCGCCATACAGTCAGAGAAATAGAAAAGTGCAGTCCCGATCTGGTGCTTTTGGATGTGAATCTGCCGGGAAGCAGCGGTTTTGAAATCTGTCGGGAGCTAAAAAAGCATACGGCTGTTCCGGTGCTGATTCTGACCTCGAGAGATCAGCTTTCAGATGAGCTGCATGCTTTGGATTTTGGTGCAGATGATTATCTGACAAAGCCTTGCCACAAGGAGCGGCTTGTGGCAAGGATTTCGAACCTGCTGCGCCGGTATGAGGGAAGGACGCATTTGCTGGACGGGAACGGATTTTTGCTGGATCGCCAGACATATACGTTGTATGTGGACAAAACAAGCAAAGTCCTGACTGAGAATGAGGGAAAAATACTAGAGCTTCTTATGACGAGACAAGGTGAGCTTGTTTCCAAGGAAGAATTGTTCTTTGCACTGTGGGGGACTACAGAATATATTGATGAAAATGCCCTTCAGGTAAATATGACGCGGCTGCGGAAGAACTTAAAAGAGCAGTCGCTTGACGGCAGGATTGATACGGTCAGAGGAAAAGGATATCGGTTATTGTAGGAGGAATTGATATGCCAAAGGGAAAGTATTTTTTAGGGGTATGGAAGGAATATCGGATTTTTTTCCTGCTGATGCTTGTTACAGACGGATTTGCCGGACTGTTTCTGTGGCTCATGGACCGGTCTGAATTTATGGTGATAGCGGGACTATTGGCAGCAATAAGTTTTTTGCTGTTTCTTTTGGCGGCTGGCATTAGCTGCCATAGGGAAGAAAAACGTGAACAGGCGGCTTTCAAATTTTTTGAGACATTGGAGCTGTCAGATGCGGATTTGAAGGAGGGAGAGTTTGCTCCCAGAGAAGGCCGGCAGCTAAGGCTGGCAGAGAGCAGACTGCGTGAACAGGAGGAACAAATTAAGGAAAGCAGGAGGGAAAGGGAAGGTTATGAGGAGTACATTGAAAACTGGGCGCATGAAATGAAGCTGCCGTTGTCCCTGATGACCTTAATGCTGGATAACCGCAGAGAGGAGATGAGCCCGCTTGTGCACAGGCGGTTGGAATATGCCAGAGGCCAGATGCAGGGTTATGTGGAGCAGCTCTTATATTATGCCAGATTAAAAGCGGTTCATAAGGATTATCTGTTTGAGCGGGTTTCGATTAAGGAGTGTGTAGATGAGGTTTTAGAGGATTATCAGGTATTCTTAAGGGAGCAGGGTTTTACAGTAGAATTCTCCGGGTTTGAGAGGGAAGGAACGCAGGCGGCGGAAGTCATAACGGACAGAAAGGGACTGCTGTTTATACTGGGACAGATTACGGGAAATTCCGTTAAATATTCACCTGCCGGACAAAAAGAGAAATATCTGATATTTTCCGTTTTCCGTCAAAAAGAGAAAATTGTGCTCTCGATAAAGGACAACGGAATCGGCGTCCGCGTGTCGGAACTGCCATTTATCTTTGAAAAAGGATTTACCGGGGACACGGACGGTAACAGAAAGAAATCTACGGGAATGGGTCTGTATCTGGCAAAGGAGATGGCAGATGATCTGGAAATTACATTGGATGCGCGCTCTGAATATCGAAAAGGATTTGAGATTCTTCTGGAATTTCCGAAAGTAAAAGTGCAGAGGTGTAAAAAAGAGGAGTAAAGGTGTAATTTCACTGCTTTCGGGCGCTACGATACCGCTTGCGTTCTTCCCGGGGCAGATACGGACGGTGATGGATTTTTTACCGTTTCAGGCGATTTATCGTACGCCGCTTCACATCCTGACCGGAGAGGGGCTCACAATTTCGGATTACTTGCAGGCAATCGGGGTGCAAAAAGAGCAAGATATTTCAAGCAGGACGAGAAAGGAGTGGCAATCATGTGTAAAATTATGGAAGATATGAGAAATGAAGCAGCCCAAAAGGCGGAACAAAACAGAGCAAAAAACAGCGTAAAGGCGCATGGAACAAGAATGTAAACCATGCGTTTTTTTGCGCCCGAAAGGAGGGACATGAGCGATAATATTCAGACAATTACAATGCTGGGGAACGGGCAAGACAGATGATAACGGAATAAGGCAAAGGAGAATCAAGTGGCGTATGTTTCTTGCAGGACGCGGGAAAGTGTGCTATATTGGAATCATGATGACAACGACGTATATTATGAATCTTGAAAAACTGAACAATGACACGGTTTTTGAGCGGTATTTTTCACAAATGCCTGCTAAGCGGCGGGAAAAGATTCTGCGAAGCAAACACCGTATGGATAAAAATCGAAGCCTGGGCGCCGGCATCTTGCTGGCATACGGGCTTTTGGCAAATGGAATAGAGCCCAAAGATGCCGTTATCCGGGAGGGGGAATATGGAAAACCTTATCTCGCCGGGATTAGGGAGAAGAAACCGCAGCAGGATATTTACTTTAATCTTTCTCATTCCGGGGACTATGCGGCGGCAGTTTTCGGAACGGTTCCGGTAGGGATTGATATTGAGCATGAGCGGAAAAACACAGAGAAGATTATCAGGCGGTGCTTTTGCAGTGAAGAGCAGGAAGCGTTGGCAGCCTGCCGGAGTGAGGAGGAGCGAGCAGATTTATTTCTGAGATATTGGACGATTAAGGAAAGCGTCGCAAAGGTGAGCGGATTGGGGCTGCGCATTCCGTTTGCTGATATCCAGATTGCTAATGACTGTCAGATAGATGTGAATTGGAAGGAAAACACTTGGAAATACTTTTTTCGGGAAATGGAACTTCTGGGAAATGGAAAGGATAAATACCGGATAGCGGTGTGCGCCGAAGCAGAAGGATTTGCACAGGAGCCTATCTGGGTGGAAGGATAATATGAAGAAGTTTGATACGGTAATATTTGATTTAGACGGAACGCTGTTAAATACACTAGAGGATTTAGCAGATGCGGTCAATTATGCTCTGACGACATGTAAAATGCCGGAGCGAACCTTAGATGAGATAAGACGGTTTGTGGGAAACGGAATCCGCAATTTGATGAGGCGGGCAGTTCCGGAGGGAGAAGCGAACCCTGAATTTGAAAAGGCATTTGAATCGTTTCGCTTCTATTATAAAGAACATTGTAATGAAAAGACGAAGCTCTATCCGGGAGTGGCAAAAATGCTGGCTGAATTAAAGGAGAAAGGGTATCATTTGGCAATTGTGTCGAATAAAGCGGATTTTGCAGTACGGGAATTGCGGGAGCTGTATTTCGGGGATACGGTGGAAGCAGCGGTTGGAGAGCGTGAAGGAATCGCCAGAAAGCCGGCGAAGGATATGGTGGAGCAGGTCATGCGGGAGATGGGAGTTATGCCGGAGCATGCCGTCTATGTAGGAGATTCGGACGTGGACATTCAGACTGCGGCAAATTCCGGTATTCCCTGTATCAGTGTAACATGGGGATTTCGTGATAAAGAATTTTTGCGGGAACATGGAGCGGTGCATTTTGCGGAAACTGCAGAAGAGGTTGTTGCTCTTGTGGAGCAGGGATTGTGCTCCTGAGAAAGCGGTTGGATAAGATGGTTTCATGAATTTGGTGAGAGCCATGAGCCGAAATGGAATCAGAGGTTGAAGTTTGGAAGAAACATTCCAAAATCTACCTAGATGGCGGGAAAAGTATGCCAGAAAGAGGAAAATATGAAGGAATCAATTCAAAGAGCAAAGAAGGCAGTACAGTCGGTAAAAAGCGGCATGAGCTATACACAGATTATCGCATTGGGATATTTTTCACTTATCTTAATCGGAACCATACTTTTGCTGCTTCCGATTGCAACGAATAAGGGTGAAAGTACAAATTTATTAAGTGCGTTGTTTACCGCAACGACTTCTACCTGTGTGACCGGTCTGGTCGTGGTAGATACGGGAACCCATTGGACGATTTTCGGTCAGTTGGTCATTCTTGTGCTGATACAGGTAGGCGGCTTGGGATTTATGACGATGGGCGTAGTTTTTGCCATGTTCTTAAAAAAGAAAATTTCTCTTTCTATCCGAGGACTGGTGCAGGAGAGCATGAATGCCAATCAATTGGGCGGCATGGTAAAGCTGGTGCGGAATGTCTTTATTCGGACGCTGATCATTGAGGGAATCGGGGCGGCGCTTCTTGCGATTCGGTTCATTCCGCAATTTGGTTTTTTTCGGGGCTTGTACTACAGTATTTTTCATTCGATTTCCGCATTCTGCAATGCCGGAATAGACCTAATGGGATCCGTAAGCGGGGAGTATTCTTCTCTGGTGGACTACGTAGGCGATCCGCTGATAAATTTCGTGATCTGCGGATTGATTATTGTAGGAGGTATCGGATTTCTGGTATGGGACGATATTGCTAAGAACAAATTGAAATGGAGGAAATATGCCCTGCATACCAAGATTGTACTTAGCGTTACCTTGTCGCTTCTTGTTGCAGGAACAATCGGGTTTTATTTGTTAGAGCGGAACAATACCTTGGCGGATATGAATATAGCAGAGGGCTTGCTGGCGTCCTTCTTTAGTTCGGCAACGGCAAGGACTGCTGGATTCAATACGACGGATACGGCGGCGTTGACATCCGCTTCAAAGCTGCTCACCATATTGCTTATGTTTGTCGGAGGAAGTCCGGGATCTACCGCCGGAGGAGTCAAGACGGTTACTGTCATGGTATTGCTGGTCTATGTCTGGTCGAATCTTCGCGCATCTAAGAGCTGCAATATTTTTGGCAGACGGCTGGATGACGACAATATTAAGAAGGCGAGCAATGTTGTGATTATCAGTCTTCTGATGGCGATGGCGGCAGCATTGGCGGTCAGCAGCATGCAGGCGCTTCCGATGGAAGATATTATGTTTGAAATATTTTCGGCAATCGGAACGGTTGGTATGACGACCGGAATCACCCGGTCATTGACGACTGCTTCCAGACTGATTATTATTTTGCTGATGTATTGCGGAAGAATCGGCAGTATGTCATTTGCGCTTTCCTTTACGGAGCGCAGGAAGGTAGCGCCGGTATCGCTTCCGGTAGAAAAAGTTATGATAGGATAGGGTGAAAGAATATGAAATCTGTATTGATTATTGGAATGGGACGTTTTGGACATCATCTCTGCCAGAAATTTGTAGAGCTGGATAACGAGGTTATGATTATAGACAACAGAGAAGAAGCATTGGAGGATATGCTCCCGTTTGTTACCAGTGCACAGATTGCAGACTGCACGAATGTGGAGGTATTAAAGAGCATTGGAATCGGTAATTTTGACGTCTGCTTTGTCTGCATTGGAACGAATTTCCAGAGCAGCCTTGAGATTACAAGTTTATTAAAGGAAAATGGGGCAAAATATGTCGTTAGCAAGGCGACGCGTGATATTCAGGCTAAATTCCTGCTTCGCAACGGTGCGGATGAGGTTGTCTACCCGGACCGGGATATTGCGCAGAAGGTTGCGGTACGCTGTAGTGCGAACCATGTGTTTGATTATATTGAGTTAAACAGCGAATACGGAATCTATGAGATTCCGGTTATGGATGAATGGATTGGAAAGTCTATTGTGGAGGTAAATTTCCGCAGCAGATATAAGGTGAATATCCTTGGCTGTAAGCAGGGCGAGGAGACACAGCTTCTGCCGATGGCGGATCATGTTTTTGAGGAAAACGAGCACCTGATGGTGATTGGAAGAAAAGAGGATGTGCGGAAGATTTTAGGTTAAGGGAAGAAGGAGGAAATAATAATGGCTTATGCAATAGATTTATTTTGTGGCGCCGGTGGAATGAGCGAAGGTCTTATTCAAGCGGGATTTCATATTATTTTCTCTAGTGATATTAATTCGGATGTTCAGCGAACTTATATGAATAGACATGAACAGTTGGGATTACATCAAGGTGTAAATACTTATTTTCATAGAGGGGATATCAGAGAGCTAAATGGAGATATGATTCGTGAATCCATTCAGAATTTAGAGGCCTTCAGAGGGCAAGATATGCCTGAGATAGATGCTATTTTTGGTGGACCGCCATGCCAGGGATTTAGTAGGGCGGGAAGAAGAGACCCCAATGATCCAAGAAATATGTTATTTAGGGAGTATCTGAGAGTTATTAGCGAGGTGCGTCCTAAGTACGTTGTTTTAGAGAATGTAACTGGTTTTACAGACACAAGATTTTATGGATTTGTGGGTGTAACAGGACATCAATATGACGATGGCGAGCTAGTACCTATTATACTTCGTAATGAATTTAACTTAATTGGTTATCAAACACTTGAGCCAAGAATTTTAAATGCTGTACACTTTGGCGTGCCACAAAGAAGAAATAGAATAATTGTAATGGCATATAGAAATGATATGGTTGCGCCAGTATATCCAGAGGCAGCATTTAGTGATGAAAATGCGTTGACTATTACAGATGCTATTAGTGATTTAATTCGCGATGAAAATGTTCGTAATCAAGTGCATGAAAATGATACGGAATTTCAAGTGATGTCAAGGGAGGGACGTACTCCCGATATTAATGGACATATGATTCATAGTAACGGAGTTATACATAACAATGAGATATCTACACATCAGCAGATTATCTCTGAAAGATTTGCATTATTTAGAGAAGGAGAAGATGGAGCAGGACTGAAAAATCGTATTATATCAGAAGGAATTGATATTGCTAATTCTCCGGCGTTGATTGCGCATTGTGTAGATAAAATGGGAATTGGCGAAGAAGAGGTTATTGCGCTATTTAGAGCCGGAAATGTTAGTAGAGAGAATGTGGATATTTTACTTACCAAAAAAAATATTCGAACAAGATTAGATAGAACCAGACCATCCGCAACTGTCATGACTATTGCAGATGATTATATTTCACCATTTGAGCCAAGGACATTTACGGTTAGAGAATTGGCGAGATTGCAATCGTTTGATGATAGTTTTGAGTTTTTGGGAAAAAGGACAACCGGTGGATTGCGAAGACGTGTAGAAGTTCCTCAGTATTCACAAGTTGGTAATGCTGTACCACCACTATTAGCTAAAGCAGTAGCAACTGAAATAATGAGAGTTTTATAATGTTAAAAGGCAGTCCGAGTATTTCGGGCTGTCTTTCATATTTTTTAGAGAAGGAAGTGTGGCTATATGTTAAAAATGTCAGATATATCAATTAGAGATTTTTTACCGTTTTTTGCAAATGTCGGATTGCAGGTAGCATTTTTAGTGCCGACACCAACGGGATATCAAAAGTCTATTATGGATGCGACAATGCCGTTGAGGGAGATGTTAAGGAAAAATAATATACATGATTATGATGTGCAGAAACAAGGTCCGGAATACAAGGTGTTGGTAAAAACATATCTCTTGCAACTGGATAAAATGGTAGAAACAGAGGCATCATTGTATAGACCTGTGACAAAGCAGGGGGATCCTAGAATATGGTTCTATAATTTAAAACAATACTGTGCGCCACGCAATCTGCTGGCTATACTTGTTAATAAAGGAAATCTTTATGTACTGAATCTTTCTAATAAAGAAATCGCAGAATCAATGAATTCCGGCTTTATCAGAGATGTTATTCAGCAATTTATGGAAGATGATAATTCCATTGCAAAAGAACTATTAGCTAAGATTAGGGAAATTCATAATCGTGGATTTCTGCCAAGTATTACTTTGGGAGATCCAGGAGTAGGAGATACTCTTGAAAATGCTTTGGGGATTTCAAGAAATCCTTCAAAATTACCAGATTATAAAGGCATAGAGCTGAAAGCAAGTAGAACATCAACCTATAATAAGCCGAAAACAAATAACAGAGTCAATTTGTTCACTCAAGTTCCGGATTGGGCAAATAGTAAAGGTATGGATAGAGTTAAACTGCTTGATACATATGGATATTGGTCAAAGCAAAAAGATGGGTCTCAAAGGTTTGATTTGAATTGTACACTTCGTGCTAATGTTCCTAACCCACAGGGATTGTATTTGGAAGTTGATTTAGAGAATGACTTATTGATTAATTACTATACTAAGGATGATGTTGCTAGACGATATGTAGTTCAATGGAGTTTTATATTGTTAAAGCAGAGATTATTAGAAAAGCATAAAGAAACATTTTGGGTAAAGGCATCTAGTAAAATTGAAAATGGTCAGGAATACTTTAGATATGATAAAATTGTTCATACCAAAAATCCGAATGCAAGCTTGTTTCCACAATTGATAGATGAAGGTATTATTACCGTGGACTATATCATGCATCGGAAGGAAAATGGCACTGTAAGAGATCATGGTTTTCCATTTAAGATTTTTCCTAAAGGTTTGGATTTATTGTTTCCGGAGCCAAAGACATATGATTTGATGTAAAATAATAATTATAGAGGATAAAATATCGTGAAATTTGCAATGAGGAAAAGGGGGATGCCAGCCCCTATTTTCCTTCAAAACGTCCCGAAGCCCCGCAGGGGAGCGCGAGCCCGTTAGAGCTGACCGGAAGCCCGATTTCATCGGCGGTCACGGGTCCTTCCAAAAATTTTTGTTCCGTACCGATTAAGAAGGGAAGTACGGCAGGCTGTAATCCGGTGGTATAGGAGTTGATCAGGAAAAACAAAGGCTTGTCTGTCAAAAGCTGTGCGCAGAGCTTTACCAGCGGATGAATGCAGTCCTCAATCTTCCAGATTTCACCTTTGGGGCCTCTTCCATAGGAAGGAGGATCCATAATGATTGCGTCATAGTGATTGCCCCTGCGGATCTCACGCTCTACAAATTTCACACAGTCATCTACAATCCAGCGGATTGGGGCATCCTTTAAGCCGGAGGATCCAGCGTTTTCCTTTGCCCATGTCACCATTCCCTTAGAAGCGTCTACATGGGTCACACTTGCGCCGGCTGCTGCCGCTGCAAGCGTAGCGCCGCCAGTATAGGCAAACAGGTTCAAGACCTTGATGGGTCTTTGTGCATGTTTGATTTTTTCAGAGAACCAGTCCCAGTTCACTGCCTGTTCCGGAAATAGACCGGTGTGCTTGAAGCTGAATGGCTTTAGCTGGAAGGTCAGGGAGTCATATGAGATGCTCCACTGCTCCGGTAAGTCAAAAAATTCCCATTCGCCGCCGCCCTTTTTGCTGCGATGGTAGTGGGCGTTTTTTTTATGCCAGCCTTTTTCTTTCTTCGGGGTGTCCCAGATGACCTGAGGGTCTGGGCGCACCAAAATGTAATTGCCCCAGCGTTCCAATTTCTCGCCATTTGAGCAGTCTATAACTTCGTAGTCTTTCCATCTATCTGCAATCCACATTGTAATTCCTCCGTTTTTTCAGTCTATTTCATTATACGGATGAAGGGAAGCTGCGTCAATAAGAAACGGATAAAAGCGCAAGTGCTTTAAGGGAACGTTATTTGTGCTGAAGAGATATGAAGTTGTCACGAACGGTTATATTTATTTAACTGGAAATGCCGATATATATGGTAGATTTATTGATTGTAGTATAGGTAGAACATTTGGCAGGAGGAGAAAATGGGACAGATAACAGTATATGATCTGATGGATAGTAATGGAAAGTTTGATTATGGGAAATACCGTGAGGCAGCGAACAATTGGTCTAAGATGCGTACCGGTGCAATGAAAAATATTATGCAGGATTCTACAAAGCAGGCAAAACAACCGGAAACGTTCTGGCAGGGAGCGAAGGATACAATTACGATATCCGAGGCGGGGATGCAAAAGATGAAGGAAATGCAGGCAAACCGGCAGCCGGTAGAGGATGTAGACTGGCTGGATCCGTTTGCGCATGAGCAGATTGGTGTGAATGTAACGACCTATGTGGCAGCGCTTGCAGAGGTCGGAGAGGATATCAACGCATATACAGGGCTGAAAAACTCTGGCGCCGGAACAATGGGAGCTGCTTATGGGGCTCTTCGGGCAGAGATTGAGTCCCGTTATGCCGATCCGAACTATAAGCCGAGGATTGTTGTGGAAGAAGATGGTGTGACGGCGCATCTGATGACAAAAGAGGAAGAGATAGCATTATTGGATGAGGCTTATGATTCGGTTGCGGAAGGTGCGGCAATGAGCGCAAAGTTTACGGCTGAATTTGAAAGGATGAGAGGGAAAGTACAGAGCCCTTCAGAGGAAAGATATCAGAAAGTGAAAGAGAGCTATGAGACGGCAAAGAGGGAGCAGAATCTGGAAAAACTCAGACAGAAGCTTGAGGAATCTCATAAGTCAGACGGGGAAATTTACGGTACGGCAGGATGGAAGAATTTCCTGCAGTATGTTGCTTCCATACAGACCAGCGGAAAATAATTCTTTACAAGCCGAAAAACTCTTGGTATTCTAGTAAAGTATTACTGCATGATTTGCCGGATGGTATTGCGCGAAGGGATGCACGATACTGCCGATGTAAGGAGCTGTTCAAATTCACAAGATATTTTTTGACGGTTCCTAAGGTCGGACATAAGAAGAAAAGAGGAGTTGGAAATGAACAGTAATCTGATATGGATTTTAGCGGCGTTCGTTGTCTATATGGCGATGATGATTGCTATCGGAGCGAGGTATATGAAACGGACAAGCAACTCGGAGGATTATTTCCTTGGGGGAAGGGGGCTAAGCGGCTGGGTGGCAGCGTTGAGTGCACAGGCATCCGATATGAGCGGCTGGCTTTTGATGGGGTTGCCGGGTGCGGTGTATGCGATGGGTACAGGGCAGGCATGGATTGCAATCGGGCTGTTTATCGGAACGGTCTGTAACTGGATTTTTATTTCGGGAAGGCTGAGAAGATATACGATTCGTGCGAATAATTCCCTGACGCTGCCGGAATATTTTGAGAACCGTTTCCACGATAAGAAGAGAATTTTGCTGTGTATTTCATCCATAGTTATCGTAATCTTTTTCCTCGTTTATACGGCGTCTGCTCTGGCGGCAGGAGGAATGCTGTTCCATGCAGTTGCAGGGGTGGATTATACGGTTGCGCTTACCGTTGGTGCGATTGTTATTCTTGCATATACATTTATGGGCGGCTTTATGGCGGTCTGTGTGACCGACTTTATACAGGGTACGCTGATGTTAATTGCACTGCTGACAGTGCCGGTTCTTGCATATCTTGGGATTTCGGGAGGAAGCCTTACAGAAGTTTTAGATATGAGCGGTGTGGCAGGGGGAAATGCATCTTTTTTGAATTTATTTGAAAATGAGGGACAGCCTTACGGTGTTATTGGTATTGTTTCGCAGCTTGCATGGGGATTTGGCTACTGTGGTATGCCTCACATCCTGACAAGATTTATGGCGGTAAAAAGCCAGAAGGAATTGAACAAATCCAAAGGGATTGCAATTATCTGGGTTGCATTGTCACTGACGTTTGCCTGTGTAATTGGAGTTGTAGGACGCGCTTATCTGTATCCGACGATTTTGGGAAGTGTGGGAGCAGATTCCACTGAGAATGTGTTTATCAATATGATTACACAGTTGTTTACGGTGGATTATAAACTGCCTTTTATTGCAGGTGTTTTCCTCTGTGGAATTTTGGCTGCAATTATGTCTACTGCGGATTCACAGCTTTTGGTAACTGCGTCCTCTGTGTCGGAGGATATTTATAAAGGGATTGTCAATAAGAAAGCGGACGACAAGAAGGTCTTGACGATCAGCCGTATTACAGTTGTGGTTGTTGCAGTTATTGCATACCTGATTGCGTTGAATCCTAATAATTCCATTATGGGATTGGTCTCTAATGCGTGGGCAGGATTTGGCTCTGCATTTGGTCCTCTCGTACTGTTGTCTCTGTTCTGGAAGAGAACGAATATGCCGGGTGCAGTTGCCGGGATAGTTTCCGGCGGGCTTCTCGTGCTGGTGTGGGATTATGTTCCGTTGATGGAGAATGCAGATGGAGCGATGGTTTCTATAGGAACGGCAACGGGAATCTACTCTCTTTTGGTCGGATTTTTCGTAAGTTTGATTTGTATTGTAGCTGTCAGCCTTTGTACGAAGGCGCCGGATGCGGAGATTGTAAAAGAGTTCGAGGATGTGGCGAATAATAAAATAGAGTTGTAAGAGGGAGCTGTCAGGGGGTGGTGTCCTGACGGCTTTTTGTATGCATTATAGGAAAGGGGAGGTTGTTTTGAACAGATTTGCAGAAATTGCGGGAAGTATATATTGTAAAGAAAAGGTTTTTACAATATAATTTTGACTGTAAAGATAATGTGAAAATCGGAAGTGTAAGCATATGAATAAACATGAAATTGTCATACAGGATTTCGGACCGATCAAAGAAGCCAAGGTAGATTTAAACAAGAATTTCCAGATTTTTATCGGGGCGCAGGCTTCTGGAAAGAGTACCATTTGCAAGGTGGTGTATTTTTGCCAGAAGATTAGAGATTATACGCTGGAATTTTTGATGGATTCAGAGCAGTTTACTACAAATCATAGAAATGAATATTTTAACAATTATTTGAAGTATTTAACAAAGCAATTTATGGGATGTTTCGGGAAAACAAAACATATGCAAAAATTTGAAATTGTATATTATTTCCAGAAAAAGAGAATTAGCATATTTCTAAATAATGATGGGTATGTGCGTTTTTCGTTAGATTATGAATTGAAAAATAAGATATTGCAGTTAATTGATGAAGCTGCTGATATGTTTTTGAGTAAGCTGAATCGGGAAGTCAGTTCTATTATGGATAATATTACTGCGTTGGGCGTAATGAAGCATCATTTGAGTGAAAGGTTGATTTCCGTATTTGAAAATAATGTGGAAATCATTTATGTTCCTGCCGGCAGAAGTCTGCTGGCTACCATGTCGGAGCAATTGCAGGATGTGTCTGTGGATGAAATGGATTTGACAATGCAGGAATTTATAAAGTTGATTCGGACAACCAGGAATAAATTTGGCACCAAAATACCGGAAATGGTTCAAGACTATACCAAAACGGTAAAAGGTCAAATAAATAATGCAGCATTAGATCAGGCATATGTACTGATAAAGAAAATTCTTAAAGCAGATTATACCAGCGAAAATGAGGGTGAAAAGATTTATTTTGATGAATATCATTGGGTTAAATTGATGTATGGCTCATCAGGGCAGCAGGAGGCATTATGGATACTGATGCTGGCGTTTTCTATTATTTTAGAAAAGAAAAAGGCTTTTTTGGTGATAGAGGAACCAGAGGCGCATCTGTTCCCTGTTGCACAAAAAGATATTGTTAGCTTGATTTCGCTTATGGTAAATGTAACAGACAGCAAGGTGGTTATTACAACTCATAGCCCATATATTTTGACTTCGACAAATATTTTGTTGTATTCTGAAAAGGTTGAAAGCCGGCATGCAAAAAACGCAAAAATTGTAATTCCAAGAAGCATACGGGTGTCTTATGATTGTTTTGCGGCTTATAAGGTTGGAATGTTTGAGAAATCTATGGAGTCATTGTTAGATGAAGAGAGTCATATGATTCAAACCGATTATATTGATGAAGTTTCTTCTATTACGAATTTGGAATTAGATGAATTGATAAATATGGAGATAGATGAATGATTTGTGGAAAATTAGAACTTTGTGTCAACGGAGAATTGTCCGGAAAGACTTTTTTGAAAAAGTTTTCACATGTTTATGGAAGGGTAATTGTTACATCATCTACGCCCAATTTGAAAGCAAGTCCGGATTATGTCAACTTGGTGAAGCTGATAAAGAAGACTTATCATGGAAATATAAAAATTGTAAAAAATCAATTCTTTGAAAAGGACATTAATTTAGCAGAGGAATAGTAAAGGGGGCATTTCATGAAAAAGCAGAATGCACTGCTGCCGGGGACAAAACCTTTGTCCGTTGGACTGAAGGAGGCTTATGAGTGGTATGAAGGGAATAAAGAGCTGGTAAACCGGAGAGAGTATATGGCGTATATTGATGAGGAATTGTTCGGGAAATAAGGTTTCAAAGGCGGTAAAGAGATGAAGAGAATATTACAATTGATATTGCTTGGAATAAGCATGTTCGGTCTGGCAGGCTGCGGTATATCAGAGAACCGTGAAATTCAGGCGGGTTCAGAACGGCAGTTAGAGGACAGCGCGAAAATAGATGTGACCGAGCAGATCTCGTCAGAAAAGGCGCAGTCAAAGGATAACAATAGCCCGGATATCGGTGAGAACGAAGGAACAGAGGCGGAAAGGGACGTGGAAGAGCTGCTGAACGCAGAAGGAATGACGCTTGAGACGCGGGTTCGGGCGCCGGAAGGCTATACGCGGATACCAGCAGAGGAAGGAAGTCTTGCAGCATTTTTGAGGAGCTACCCTTTAAAAGAAGCAGAAAGTCCTGTCCTTCTTTATAATGGAAGGGAAAAGGGGAATCAGGGAGCGCATGCTGCGGTATTTACGCTTCCGATAGAGAATGAGGATTTGCAGCAGTGCGCCGACTCCATTATGCGCGTTTATGCGGAATATTTTTATCAGACCGGACAGTATGACCGGATTTCTTTTCATTTTGTCAATGGATTTCAGGCAGATTATGTCAAGTGGCGGGAAGGATACCGAATTGCGGGGAATGGCAATGATGTTTCCTGGGTAAGTTCAGCAGCCGCTGATGAATCTTATGAAAGTTTTCAGGAATATCTGCGGATAGTGTTTGCTTATGCCGGTACACTTTCAATGGAAGCAGAAGCTCAGGAAATTACATTGGAGGAGATACAGATGGGAGATGTTTTCCTGAAAGGTGGCAGTCCGGGACATGTGGTGCTGATTGTGGATGTGTGCGAGAAAGAAGATGGCAGCAAGGCATTTTTGTTAGGACAGGGATATATGCCGGCACAGGAATTTCATTTACTGAAAAATCCACAACACGGAGAGGATCCTTGGTATTATGAAGAGGAAGTGACCTATCCGTTTTCTACTCCGGAATATACATTTTTGGAGGGAAGTTTATGTCGATTAGACTATTGAAGAGAATAAACGTGTTTAAGGATTTAGGCACAGATACAACGACCGCTATCCGAATATTTTTAACACAGGCAGTAGCAAACAATGGTTTTCCTTTTGAAATTAAGAGGAATATAGCGGAGTATTATCCATATGCAGCCATGACGGAAGAAGAGATATTGACAAAATTGGAGAAATCTAGAAAGCATGGCGAGGAGGGCAAATTTCGTGAAGTTGATGCTGCGATTTCTGACATGAGGTCGAGGTATGGATTATAAGATAGTTATCATGCAAGATGCAGAGGAAGATTTAGACAGATTTGTGCGTTATCTTTTCTGAAAGAAATTGGTTACAAGCGGATTCTCTGGCTATTTCGCTTTATTGGCTGCTAACTGTGCAGTTGCAGGCTGAACTGTTACTACTATTTTACAGATGCCCACAAAAAAGTTGCATTTTCGCTAAAAAAAGGGTATGCTGTAAAAACAGAATTCATATTTGAAAAACAGATTGGAATAGGAGAAATTTAGAGATGAAAGAATTAGCAAAACTGATGGGATATCGGGAGGCTGTGCGCATTATAGACGCTACACTGCGCGATGGAGGACTGGTGAATGATTTTTATTTCACAGATGAATTCGTTAAGGCTTTGTATCAGACAAATATTAAGGCCGGCGTAGACTATATGGAATTTGGATATAAAGCTTCAAAAGAAATGTTTGACGAGAGCAAATTCGGGAAATGGAAATTCTGTAAGGATGAGGATATCCGTGAGATTGTAGGCGAGAATAACACTGATTTGAAGATTGCGGTAATGGCGGATGTGGGAAGATGTGATTATAAGAATGATATCACAGACAGAAGCGACAGCCCGATTGATTTGATCCGTGTCGCAACTTACCTGAATACAATTCCGGCGGCTGTGGATATGATTGAGGACGCTGCGAATAAAGGCTATGAGGTATCCTGTAATATCATGGCAATTTCAAATTCACAGGAAAGTGACCTTAAGCTGGCATTGGATGTTTTAGGACAGACTCCGGTGGATGTGTTTTATATTGTAGACAGCTTTGGTTCCCTGTACCCGGAGCAGATTGCTAGAATCGCAGATATTTATCTGGAATTTGCAGAGAAATACGGAAAGAAATTGGGTATCCATGCACACAACAATCAGCAGCTTGCCTTTGCAAATACAATCGAGGCAGTTGGCGACGGAGTAGACTGGCTGGACGGAACATACGCCGGAATGGGACGAGGAGCCGGAAACTGTGCGATGGAGCTGTTGCTGGGATTTCTCCGCAATCCGAAATTCAACGTTTACCCTGCAATTCAGTTTGTAGAGAAGTACATGAATCAGTTAAAGGCCGAGGGCATAGTATGGGGATATGATTTGCAGTATCTGATGACAGGTATCTTAAATCAGCATCCGAGAACTGCAATCCA
>Ga0137307_100820_pt1 | contig 34574 bp, 30 predicted proteins | sample NAcewD2O_March_2_FD_97180 | JGI IMG/M metagenome (GOLD analysis project Ga0137307, IMG submission 97180) | Mouse cecal microbial communities from Vienna, Austria - N-Acetylglucosamine amended D2O_March | ecosystem: Host-associated > Mammals > Digestive system > Large intestine > Cecum | place... | reverse complement strand
TGACCGAATCAGCATCGGGAGCCTGGGGTTTTTCCAAGGGTTTGGAATTTTCCCTTTGGCATCCGGACAATAATGCGGCCAATAGAAGGGGCGGAAACCATATTTTTATTTTCTTTTTCATAACATTCTCCATAAAATGCATAATTTTATATATAATAACATTTTTTATTCATTTTTGCAATGTGATATTCACTGGGAATCTTGATTTCCACAGGAAAATTTGAATGAGGATATCCCTAGAAAAACTTGCAATTTATGCATTGGGACAATATAATAAATATGGCAGATACTGCCTTGAGTATGCAAGGGACAAAAAGAGGTTGTGCGATGAGAAAAAATGTGTTTTCCTTTAAAAATCTGTTAAAAGCAGCCTGGGTTATTTACGCCATGGCCAGCATTATTGTGTGGGTGCCCCAGATAGACAGGCTTTTAACGAAAGATTATGATGTAATATCGGAACATATCTCCCTAGATGACGGCTGGGAGGTGGCCATAAATGATAAGAAGTTTCACAATGTTTCCCTGGATGCTTTCCATTTTCCGGCAGTAAACACCGGGGACAGGATTGTGATGGAGCGGACGCTTCCGGAGGACTGGGAACTTACAGAGGCTGTACTTAGGCTTTATATCAGACATTCGGCGCTGGAGGTCTATGTGGATGAAGGACTGATATACGAGTACGGGTTTGATAGGATCCATGAGCATAAAACGGTGGGAAGCGGATATCAGTTAATAAATTTTCCACAGGAATATAAGGGAAAGACATTAAAAATCCAGATGTATCTTGCGGAGGATAAAGTTTTTACAAAGTTGGATTCTGTCCAGATCTACCCCTGGGAAAATGCCTACCGGGTAATTATGACGGAAAACAGGCTGCCCCTGTTTTTCGGAGGTTTTCTTTTTATTTTCGGACTGTCCGTGTGTATTATGACTATTTTTGCCATAGTGTTTTCACGAAAGTATGTAAGGCTTTTGTGCATTTCCGTTTTTTCTCTGTGTATGGGGCTTTGGACTGTGTGCTATTACAGGGTTCTGATTGTGTTTGCCATCCCTCTCTACTCCATGTCCCTTATGGAGCATATTGCTTTTTACATGGCGCCTTTTCCACTGCTGCTGTACCTTCGGGATGACGTAATAAGCCTTGGAAAAAAGGTTTTCCGGATACTGTACCGCATCCTTCTCATAACCTATATTTTAGCCTTTGGGACGGCAATGGCGCTGCACACCTTTGACATTGTCCACCTCGCCGCCATGCTCCCGTATATCGTGATACTGTTGGTGCTGTGCCTTTTGTTTTCCTTTGTGGTTGAGGTTTTAAATTTCAGGGGGAGCAAGACACAAAACAGGCTGTATCTTCTGGGAGTGGTGCTGATTGTATTTTGTATCGGATATGACCTTACGGGATATGTCTGGGAAAGATATATGGGGGATAGTTCCCTTATGGCGGTGAAAGGGGTGTCATCCATTGGAGTCCTGGGATTTATCATTCTTTTGTTTATTTCATTTTATATAGAAATAACCAGGAAGATGATGCAGGATTTAGAGCGGAATTCCCTGATTAAAAGCGCATATACCGATGAGCTGACACAGCTTCACAACCGTCGGTACTGCATGGAACATATGAGGGAGCTCCAGGAGAAAAAAATTACGGATTATGCGGTTTTCTGCTTTGATGTAAATAATTTGAAAATGGTAAATGACACTTACGGCCACGGAAAAGGTGATATTTTAATTAAAAGTGCCGGGGAAGTGCTGGCGGAGACTTTTGAAGATTACGGGGTGGTGGCCAGAATGGGGGGCGACGAGTTTATCTCCGTGATACATACCTCTGACCAGGAGATAATCAGAGAGTTGATGGAGCGTTTTCAGGAAAATGTCCGGAGAAAAAATCAGCAGATAACGGATTTGGATTTGTCCATTGCCTGTGGTTTTGCCCTGGGAAACGAGACAGGGCAGGAGATAGAGAAAGTGTACCAGAGGGCGGATAACCGGATGTATGAGAATAAAAAGGAAATGAAAATGGCGGCAGGAAATGTAAGATAGGGCCAGGGAAGCCGTGTGTGGAGTTTATGATGAAAACAGAGAACAGAAAAAAAATAAGTTGGAGAAAATATTTTTGCTTGGGATTTGTATTAATGCAGGCGCTGTTTGTACTTATACAGCCTGGTATGGCGGTGCAGGGACGGGAGAGCCGCAGAGTAAAAGTGGCGTTCTTTCCCATGGAGGGCTTTCATAACTACTCAGAGAAAGAAGGGTATGGGGGCCTGGATGTGGACTATCTAAAGGAGCTGTGCAATTTTACCGGATGGGAAATTGAATATGTGGAGTGCGAAAGCTGGAATGAGGCCCTGGCTCGTCTGGAGGCAAAAGAAGTGGATTTGGTGGGCTCTGCCCAGTATTCCAAAGAGAGGGCGGAGGCCTTTGACTATGCCTCGCTTTCCAGCGGGTATACGTTTGGCTGCCTCTTTACAAATAAGGGCAAATGCCTGGCTTTTGAAGATTTTCACACTATGAGGGATATGAAATTCGGGGTGGTGGAAAGCTATGTCCGCAAAGAGGAGTTTTTAGACTATATCCGCAGAAATGGAATCAAAAACCCCAGAATCTTAGAGTACGGAACTACAAAGGAACTGCAGGATGCTTTGGCAGCCGGGGAAATTGATATTGCCGCCCACACTTTAACGGAGGTATGGGAGGGACAGTGTCTCATTGGGAAATTTGCTTACGCCCCTTATTACTATATCACGTGGAAGGGAAACTATACCCTGTTGGATGAGTTAAACAGGGGGATTGAAAACCTGAAAATAAATGACCCGGCATTGGAGCAGGAACTTATCACCCGGTATTATGGAAACCGCAGGGAAAACTTCGGTATGGAGGAGAGGGATTTTATCAGCCAGGGGGAGACGGTCCGCATTGGCTTTTACAAAAATACAAGGCCCTTGGCCTACATCAACAGCCAGGGGGAATATGACGGGATTTATATTCAAATTTTAAAGAAAGTGTCGGAGAGAAGCGGAATTCCCATAGAGTTTGTGCCACTGGATAGGAACCATTACTGGAGAGAGCTTTTGTTAGAGGGGGAAATTGATTTTTACGCAGGCTCTAACAGCATGCAGCTTGCAGGGGATGAAACCGTTGTGACCACCTGTGAATTTATGCCTTACAATTCTGTGATTGTGTCAAAAAACGATTATGTGTTGACAGAAGGGGTAACATTGGTACTCACAAAGGGCCGCGCATACTGGGCGGATAAGCTGGAAATCGCAGGGGATGTGATTTACCGGGACAGTGCAAAAGACTGCCTTCATGCCCTGGAGAAGGGGGAGGCGGATATCACCCTTTTAAATACCATAGAATATAACTACCAGTCAAAAAATGAAAGGTTTTCCAATTTAATTGAGTGGGATAATTACAGATATCAGTCGGGAACCACCCTGGCGGCTGTCAGGGAGTCGGACCCGGTGAGGTTTGAAGTGATGAATAAAGCTCTTGGTATGGTGTCCCTGGATGAGAAGGAGGATATTATCAACCAGTATATGAATATCTCCTATGAAAGTTATAATATATTGGACTATCTGTACCAAAGCAAAAATGTGATCGCCGTCTCCTTCCTCTTAATTATATTATTTATGGCCTTTGGATTTGTCGTGTCAGGAATGCGGAAAAAATCTTATCTTGTTCTGGAAAAAAAGAACGGGGAGCTGAGACAGGCCATCAGGGATGCAGAGAAAGCCAATCAGGCAAAAACGGATTTTCTCTCCCACATGTCTCATGACATACGGACTCCCATAAATGGAATTATGGGTATGCTTAATATTGCAGAGCGAAATCCTGAGGATTTGGAGCGGCAGGCGGACTGCAGGGAAAAAATTAAGACGTCAGCCAATCATCTCCTATCCCTGATTAATGATGTGCTGGACATCAGTAAGATGGAGAGCGGGAACGTGGAGTTTACCAGGGAAGAGTTTCATCTGGGGGAACTTTTGAAAAATTGTTTTGCGATTATGGGAGGACAGGCGGAGGAGCGGAAAGTAAAAATGACGATGGAGTTTGAAGAGCCGGATAAGCTCTCCGGCGGATATTTTGTGGGCAGCCCTCTCCATATCAAACAGATCATCATAAACATAGCGGGAAATGCAGTAAAATACAATAAGCCAGGGGGAAGTGTAAAGTTAAAATGTTATGAGCTTTCCCGGGAAAAAGAAACGGTGCAGATGTGTTTTGAGATTTCCGATACAGGTATTGGAATCAGTGACGAATACCTGCAGCATATTTTCGAGCCTTTTACCCAGGAGGAGGGCGGCGCCAGGACAAATTACCAGGGTACGGGTCTTGGCATGACTATCACCAAAAAACTGGTGGAGGGCATGGGGGGAACCATACACATAGAAAGCGAACTGGGCCGTGGCAGCGTTTTTACTGTGGTGCTCCCGCTGGAGGCAGGAAATCCTCCTCGGCTTTTTGAGGAGGATAAGGAAAAGGTATCTGTGGATATTAAAGGAAAACGGGCGCTTCTTGTGGAGGACAATGAGCTGAACCAGGAGATTGCGGAATATATCCTCACGGAGCTGGGAATAGATGTAACCCTTGCCGTCAACGGGCAGGAGGCGGTGGAACTGTTTAAAAATTCGGCTCCCGGGACATTCCACATCATATTTATGGATGTGATGATGCCGGTGATGGACGGCCATGAGGCCACCAGGGAAATCAGAAGCTTAAAACGGCCTGACGGGACAAAAATTCCCATTATTGCCATGACTGCAAATGCTTTTGCGGAAGATGTAAAAGCGGCAATGGACGCAGGGATGAACGAACATATCACAAAGCCTTTAGAGCCTGAAATTATAGACCGTGTCCTGCGGGATTGGCTCACAGAAGAAAAACAGGAAAAATAACTATATTTATTTTGGAAAAACCTTGGGAATACTTGTTTTCCTCAGGTGAATGAAGTATAATTGCATCAAATGAGTTTAATTTTGGATAAATTATTTCAGACAAAAGGAGGAAGTGATATGTACCATTGTCATGTACGGTTTTATTTATTGGGCAGACGGTGCAGTGTATTTGAAATAATTAAGAAAATGCCCCCATTGGAAAATTTTACCCATGAATTTTTAGAGAGCGGGGAATTGGGGGAAGAATTGGCGGCAGGGTCAGATGTTATAATTGCCAACCTGCAGGATATGGGGATAGAGGAGACTGCGGAGCGGCTTGTGCAGGCAAAGGGGGAGACTGCGGAACTGATTTTGCTGGCAGATAAAAATCAGATGGGAAATCTTCCTGAAAATTTACAGGGAATTCATGATATCTGGCTTTGTCCCATGTCACAGGAGGAGGCCCGGTTCCGGCTTCTCAGATGGCAGCAGACATATAAGATGAGCAAGGATTACTGGCAGGCAAGCCACTTTTTGGAGACTACCATTAACGGTGTGCCGAACCTGGTGTGGTACAAGGATAAAAACGGGATTCATGAGAAGGTTAATGATAGTTTCTGCCAGGCTGTGAATAAGACAAAGCAGCAGGTGGAGGGCAGGGGCCATGCATATATCTGGGATGTGGAGCAGGATGACCCTGCCTGTATTGAATCGGAGCGGGAGGTTATGGCCAAGAGAAAGACCTGCATTTCCGAGGAGACGATTCAGACAGGGGCGGGTATGCGCACCCTTATGACGTACAAGTCCCCTCTGTATAATTTGGACGGCAGCGTGATGGGAACTGCCGGGGTGGCTATTGACGTGACACAGGAGCGGGCATACGAGCAGGAAATCGTGGAAAAAAATAAGATGATGGAGAGAATTTTTACCACCATTGACTGCGGTGTGATGCTTCACACCGTTGACGGTTCAAAAGTCTTAAGCGTAAACAGGGCGGCCCTTAAAATTCTTGGATACGAGTCCCAGGAAGAGATGATGGCCGACGGTTTTGACATGGTGGCGGAGACCGTTATGGATGAGGATAAGCCGAAGCTTCGGGAGTGCATTAAAACCCTGACCCAGGTGGGGGATACAGTGAGTGTGGATTACCGTGTACAGCACAAGGACGGGGCTGTTTTACATATTATGGGAAATGTAAAGCTTCTCCAGGAAAACGGTGAACGTTTCTACCAGCGTTTTCTGTTGGACTGTACGGCCCAGAAACTTCAGGAACAGAAAAATGAAAAACGGCAGACGGAGCTGGTTCACGCCTTAAGTATTGACTATAACATTGTGTGTTCCTTTGATTTAGATACGGATACGGGAATGCCCTTAAGAAGCAATAAAAGGGCAGGGGGGATTTTTGCTGCGCCTTCCGGGGAAAAACTCTCCTTTCATGACAGCATAGAAAGATATATCAGTGAGTATGTGTACGAGGAGGACAGAGCGCTTTTAAGCCAAAAACTATCCGCTGAAAACCTGAAAAAGGAACTTGCGGAAAAGAAAGTTTATTTTGTAAATTTCCGGGTGTGCACTGACCGGAAGATAGAGTACTACCAGGCAAAAGCCGTGCGCACAGGCAAATGGAGCGAGGATAAGGGAATTGTCCTGGGGTTCCGCAGCGTGGATGAGGAAATGAAAATTGAGATGGAAAAGAAGACGTTGCTGGAAAATGCCCTTCAGCAGGCGAACAGGGCCAATAAGGCGAAGAGCATCTTTTTGTCCAATATGTCCCATGACATCCGCACTCCCATGAACGCCATTGTAGGGTTTACCTCCCTTGCCATAAACCATATCCAGTCCAGGGATTTGGTGGAGGAATACCTGAAAAAAATTATGACCTCGGGCAACCATCTCTTAAGCCTTATCAATGATGTTTTGGACATGAGCCGCATTGAGAGCGGGAAGATTCACTTAGATGAGAATCCCTGCTGCCTGCCGGATATTATCCAGGGGCTTCGGAATATTTTACAGGCGGATATCCATGCAAAGCAGATGGATTTAAATATTGATGTTGTGGATATTGTAGATGAGGAAATTTACTGTGACAAGCTTCGTTTAAACCAGGTGCTTTTAAATCTTTTGAGCAATGCGGTGAAATACACTGGGACCGGGGGAACCGTCTCCATGCGGATTACGGAAAAGAAAGGGGCGCCAAAGGGCTGCGGGATATACGAGTTTCAGATTAAAGATACGGGAATCGGCATGAGCCAGGAGTTTGTAGAGCATATTTTTGAGCCTTTTGAGAGAGAGCAGAGCAGTACAACCAGTGGAATTCAGGGCACAGGGCTTGGAATGGCCATTACAAAAAATATTGTGGACATGATGCACGGCACCATTGAGGTGAAAAGCCGCCAGGGTTTGGGGACAGAAGTAAATGTGTGCTTTACCTTCCGGCTTCACTCCGATAAGAAAGAACCCATTGAAATCCCTGCACTGAAAAACTGCCGGGCACTGGTGGTGGATGACGATTTTAACGCCTGCGACAGTGTGACGGATATGCTGGGACAGCTTGGAATGCGCACGGAGTGGACTTTGTCCGGGAAGGAAGCGCTGCTTCGCACGCGCCAGGCGGTTTCCAGGGATGATATTTACAATGTGTATGTGGTGGACTGGATGCTTCCGGATATGAACGGCATTGAAGTTACCAGGAGAATACGAAAAGAGATGGGAAAGGATGTTCCCATTATACTTATGACGGCGTATGACTGGGCGGATATCGAGGAGGAGGCAAAGGAAGCCGGTATCAATGCATTTTGCAGCAAACCGCTGTTTTTATCGGAACTGCGTAGATGTCTCCACGCTATTGTGGATGCGGATAAAACCGAAAAGAAACAAAAGGATGGAGATGCAGATAAGCATTACAGCGGACGTATTCTCCTGGCGGAGGACAATGAGTTAAACCAGGAGATTGCAACGGCAATTTTGGAAGATGCCGGATTTACCACAGATATCGCCGGAAACGGGCAGTTAGCGGTGGATATGTTGAAAAAATCTCAGCCCGGGTACTATCAGCTCATACTTATGGATGTGCGGATGCCTGTGATGGACGGCTATCAGGCCACCAAGGAAATCAGAAAATTTGAGAACCACGAACTGGCTTCCATCCCCATTCTGGCAATGACGGCAAATGCTTTTGAGGAAGACCGGCAGGAGGCATTAAAGTGCGGTATGAACGGCCATTTGGCAAAGCCTATTGACATAAAGGGACTATTTGATACCCTGGATGAAATTCTGCAGTAAAAAAGAAAAGGAAAGTATATGGAAAATGTGTTTGGGGCGGAAAATGTAAAAGTCCTTGTGGTGGACGACAATTTAATTAACAGGGAGATTGCCAAGGAGTTCTTAAGTACATACCATTTTAAAGTGTGGGAGGCACAGGACGGCTTTCAGGCCGTAGATTTGGTAAAAGATATAAAGTTTCATGTGATTTTTATGGATTATATGATGCCGGAGATGAATGGCGCCAAAACTGTGGAAAAAATCCGGGGAGAATGCGGGGAAAATGGGAAATATCCTGTAATTATAGGGCTTACCGCCAATGAAACGGAAGGGGGAGCGGGCCATTTGTTAGAAAAAGGGTTTCAGGCTGTCCTCTCAAAACCTCTCTCCAGGGAAAGGCTTGACCAGGTGCTTTCCCAATTTGTACCCGGGGAATCCATGGAGGTTTCCACAGATGATTTGCGGCATAAAGGCACTGATCCCGGTTTTTGCAAACTGGATATTCCAGGGATTGACAAGGAGCTGGCAGAAAAGTACCACGGGGAATCCCTGGGGGATTACAGGGAACTTTTAAGCCTTTATGTCCTGGACGGAAGACGAAAGACTGTGCTTCTCACAGAGCTGGTTGAAAAAAAAGAATATAAAAAATATGAGGTGGAGGTTCACGGGTTAAAAAGCGCCTCCGCCAATATAGGGGCGTCAGGGCTTTCCCTGGCCTTCCGAGAGCAGGAACTGGCTGCGGAGAGGGGAGACGGGGAATTTATTGCCCAAAATTTCATAAAGGTGCTGGCTTTGTTTAAAGAGCAGATGGAGAGCATTGAAACATACCTAAAAGCCGGTAAAGAGCAGGAAAGGCAGGAAAAGCCGCCCATTGCAGATGACGTTTTAGCAGGGGAGCTTAAAACTGCTTTGGAAAAAATTTTAAAACTTCGCTTGGGGGAGAGCCTGGATAAAATAGAAAGTCTGGAGAGTTACAGCCTGCGGAAAGAAGTAAGGGAGAGGTTGACAGAAATAAAAGTACAGCTTAAACTGTATGAGGACAGCAGGGCAGAAGAGCTTTTACAAGAACTTTTGGATGATTTAGCCGAGGAGGAGTTATAAGTATGAAAATGAGTATTTTAGTGGTGGATGACAGCATTATTAATCTGTCAGCAGTGGAACAGAAGTTAAAGGACAGGTATGATGTGGCTACTGCAAATTCCGGCGACAAGGCCCTTAGGTATTTAAAAAACGAGAAGCCGGACCTGATACTTCTTGATATTAAAATGGATAACATGGACGGAATCGAGACCCTGAAACAGATACGTGAAATGGAAAACGGCACTGACATACCGGTGATCATGCTTACCGCAAGGGGTGACAAGAGAAGCATTGTGGAAACCCAGAGGCTGGGAATCTGCGATTATGTGTTAAAACCCTTTGATCCCCAGGAACTTCGCCTGCGCATCGAGAAGGCCCTGAGGAATCAGGCGAATTCCTGATAAATCCTATTTTGGAAGGATATAGGAGGCACCTACTTCGTGTAAAAACATTGACAAAGAGATATAAAAGAGGTATCATATTAAGGTGTATATATAATAAAATACAAGAGAGAACACGAACTTGATGTTTGGGAGGCAGGAGTAAGTGATTACCGACAATGAATTTAGGCGGATCGTAGCATATGTAAAGGGGAATTATGGCATAGATTTGAGCCAGAAAAGAGTGCTGGTGGGCGGAAGGCTGGAAAATTACCTTGTGCGAAACGGCTATGCAAGCTGCGATGAATATATCAAGAAAGTCGAGTCAAATCCCAAAGGGGGGGAGGCGGTCGACTTAATTAACGTGTTGACGACGAACCATACATATTTTATGCGGGAGAGCACCCATTTTGACTATCTTAGAAATGTAGTCCTTCCCTGGGTGAGACAGAAGGCCGGCGGGGAGCGGGATTTGCGGCTCTGGTCCGGGGCATCTTCCACGGGGGAGGAACCTTACGCCCTGGCTATGGTGCTCCTTGACTACTTCGGTATCGAGAGTTCCCAATGGGATACCAGGATTTTAGCCACGGATGTATCCACCAGAGTGCTGGAACATGCCATCAAAGGCGTTTATTTAAAAGAGGAAATTGCACCGATTCCCTCCCATTGGAAACAGAAGTATTTTAAACAAATCAGCGCAGAAGAGTTTCAGGTAAAAGACGAATTAAAGAAACAAGTGATTTACCGTAAGTTTAATTTGATGAGTCCTTTTCCTTTTAAGAGAAAGTTTCACGTTGTCTTTTTGCGGAATGTTATGATTTATTTTGAGGATGATACGAAATACGAACTTGTTAAGAAGATTTACGATTTTACGGAGCCGGGAGGATATCTGTTTATCGGTACCACAGAGAGCCTTGACCGGGACAAAACACAGTTTCAGTATGTTCAGCCATCTATATATAGGAAAGTTTAAAAGCAATAGAAAGCAGGGGATTTATAATGAGGCCGATTAAAGTATTAGTTGTAGATGATTCCATGGTTTTTCGCAATTTGCTTGTGCAGGGGTTAAATGCAGACCCTAATATCGAAGTAGTTGCCCAGGCGGAGGATGCATACGAGGCGAGGGATGCGATTCTAAAATATAAGCCGGATGTTATGACGCTTGACGTGGAACTTCCAAGAATGAACGGCATTGAGTTTCTGAAAAAACTTATGCCTCAGTATCCATTGCCGGTGGTTATGATCAGCGCCTTAAGCGATAAGGTTTTTGACGCCTTAGATGCCGGGGCGGTGGATTTTGTGAATAAGCCGGATAATTTAAACAGAGCCCAGCTCAACGCTTTTCTCACCCAGGAGCTGGCGGCAAAAGTGAAAATAGCCTCCACAGCCAAAGTGGGGAAAATGAAACGGGCGGAAACCAATTCTGTATTTGCGCGTCTTAATGTGGGGACAGACCGCATTGTGGCAATTGGGGCGTCCACCGGAGGCACAGAGGCCATCTATGAGGTGGTAAAGAAATTTAAGAGGGATATTCCCGGAGTGGTGATTGTTCAGCATATGCCTCCCGGGTTTACGAAAATGTATGCGGACCGTCTCAACAATCAGTGTGAAGTAGCGGTGAAGGAGGCGCAGACAGGTGACCGGGTTCTTCCCGGCCAGGTGCTTATCGCACCGGGGGATAAACACATGCGCCTTGTGAAAGTGGCGGGAGCTTACCAGGTGGAATGCAACGGCACGGATAAAGTAAACGGCCATTGTCCTTCCGTGGATGTACTGTTCCACTCTGTTGCGAAAGTAGCTGGAAAGAATGCGGTGGGAGTGATTCTCACAGGCATGGGCGGCGACGGGGCCAAAGGGCTCTTGGCCATGCGCAATGCAGGTGCCCTTACTGTAGGGCAGGATGAAGCCACCTGTGTGGTATATGGAATGCCTAAAGTTGCCTATGATATCGGGGCGGTACAGCATAAGGTTCCCTTGTCAGTGGTTGCTGGAAAGGTTTACAGCCTGTTAGCAAATAAATATTAATTTTGAAAGGAGAAGGAACGGATGAAGATTTTATTAGCAGAAGATGATTTTGCCAGCCGTAAATTTATGGATAAACAACTGTCACGATACGGGGAATGTGATGTGATGGTGGACGGTGAAGAAGCTGTAGATGCCTTTATGATGGCGCTGGAAGACGACGAACCCTACGATTTGGCATGTCTCGATGTGATGATGCCTGTGATGGATGGCTATCAGGTGCTAAAGGCAATCCGGAATATTGAGAAACAGAAAAAGATACCCAAGGATAAGTGCGTGAAGGTTGTTATGACAACGGCGCTGAATGAGGAGCGCAATGTAAAAATGGCATTTGACCTTGGATGTGAGGCCTATGTGGGGAAACCTATTGATGTGGAGAAGTTTGAAAAAGTGCTGAAAAAGCTGGATCTGATTTAAAGTACAGCGCAAAAGAGAATTCTTTAGATTGGAGGAAGTATGGCAGAAGAATATAATACAGACACAGATAGTATGCTTTCCGTTTATTTGTATGAAAATGGCCAGCTTTTGGAAAAACTGGAAGGCATTATATTGGAAAAACAGGATGAAGAATGTTTTGATGATTCCGACATCAATGAAATTTTCCGTATCATGCACACAATCAAAGGTTCCTCGGGGATTATGATGTTTGAGAACATCACGAAGGTGGCACATAAGCTGGAGGATGTTTTCTACTATTTAAGGGAGTCCCATCCCGATGATGTTCCCCATATGGAATTGGTGGAGAAAGTTTTGGATGTATCGGATTTCATTACCGGTGAGATTGAAAAAATCAAAGAGGGTGACGAGCCCGACGGCGATGAGAGTAAATTGCTGGAGGAATTGGATGAATTCTTAAGCCGTATTAAAGGTGAGATTAAGAAACAGGGCATCCGTCTTCCAAAGACAAATAAAAGCGAGGAGCCGGCACAGTTTTATGTGGCGCCGGTGGCTGAGGCAGACAGTCATTTTTATAAGATTGTGATTCATTACAGAAATGACACCCAGATGAGCAATATCCGCGCATATTCCGCCACCTATGCATTAAAGGAGATCGCGGAGGATCTTTTGTATTCACCGGATGATATCCTTTCCAATGAGGCAAGTTCCGACACCATTCTTGCGGAAGGTTTTCACATGCTTTTGCAGACGAAGACGGATAAGGAAGGGGTCTTGGAACTTATAGACAGCTCCGAGGCGGAAGAGATTGATTTTGAGGAGATTACCTCCGAGGAATACGGCAGGGAGATTGTGAACCTGGGCCATGATGAGTTGGAGCCTATGGCGGAGCCGGAACATGATGTACCGGCGCCGAAAGAGGAAAAGAAGGCGGCACCGGCTCCCGGCGATTATGTTGTAAAGACAAAGGCGGCAGGGAAAGGGAAAACCCTGGCGAAAAACCAGCCGAAGCAGCAGACCATTATCAGCGTGAATGTGGAGAAAATGGACGCCCTTATGGATTTGATCGGAGAGCTTGTCATTGCGGAGGCTGTTGTTTTGCAGAATCCCGATTTGAAAGTGCCGGGCCTGGAACTTGGAAATTTCCAGAAAGCGTCGGCGCAGCTCTCAAAAATTACAACGGAGCTCCAGGAAGTTATTATGTCCATGCGTATGATGCCTCTGACCAATACCTTCCAGAAAATGAAGAGGATTGTCTTTGATGCCTCAAGAAAGCTGGGAAAAGATATTGAGCTGGAGGTTATCGGTGAAAATACCGAGGTGGATAAAAATATTATTGAGCATATCTCAGACCCTCTGATGCATCTTGTGAGAAATTCCGTGGACCACGGCATCGAGGAAGATGTGGAAGACCGTAAAGCTTACGGGAAGCCGGAAAAGGGAAAGATTACCTTAGAGGCTAAGAATGAGGGCGGCAAGGTTTACATATGCGTAAGGGATGACGGTAAGGGGCTCAATAAAGAAAAGCTCTTTGATAAGGCAATGTCAAACGGACTTATCGACAGCAGCAAAGAGATTACGGATTTCCAGGATAAGGAGATTTACAGGTTTATTACATTACCGGGCTTTTCCACCAAAGAGCAGGTGACGGAGTTATCCGGCCGGGGCGTTGGTATGGACGTGGTGGTAAAAAATATCCAGGATATCGGCGGCAGGCTTGACATTGAAAGCGTGGAGCATGAGGGCTCGGAGATGACCTTGATTATCCCTCTGACCCTGGCGATTATCAACGGAATTGTAGTTCAGGTGGAAAATTCCTTATTTGTAATTGAAACGGCCTCCATCAAGGAGTTTGTGAGGGTATCGGAGGAATCCCTGATACAGGAGCCCGGCGGGGAGGAGTACCTTGTCTTAAGAGGTGAGTGCTATTCCTTTATCCGTCTGAATGAAAGATATCATCTGTCAGACGCTCATGAAAAGATAGATGACGGAATCGTTGTTGTTTTGGAACATGAGGGTACGCAGGTATGCGTGTTAATTGATAAACTGCTTCAGGAACAGGAGATTGTGGTGAAACCTATTCCTCCTTATGTGAAAAAAGTCAAAGGTCTTTCCGGATGTACACAGCTTGGAGACGGGAGCATTGCACTGATTCTTGATATCGGCGGTTTAATACTGAGCGAGGAAAGGAGATAGTACATGGCGGAAGAACTGAAAGATGAAATAGTGGAAGCAGTGGAAGAGTTTGAAGAAGACGGCCAGAAAGGTATGTTTATGACTTTCCAGACGGGCAAAGAGTATTATGGTATAAGCATCAGTTATGTGAATGAGATTATTACCATGCAGCCGATTACGGCGATACCTGAAGTGGAAAACTATATTAAGGGCCTGATTAACCTTCGAGGTAAGATTATTCCTGTGATTGATGTTCGGGCAAGGTTTAAGATGGAACCACAGGAGTACACAGACAGAAACTGCATTATCGTTATTGACGTGAAATCCACAGTAATTGGTCTGATTGTGGAAAAAATAGCGGAAGTGGATTCCATCTTAGAAGATGACATTATGCCTCCTCCTGCTTTAAGCCATAAAAATACAGAGAGAAACAAGTATATATATGGCCTGGCTAGGACAGGGAACACGGTGAAACTGCTGTTGGAGCCGGAGCGGCTGATTCAGCAGGATGTTTTAAATGTGATAGAAGACATTAAAGAAAAAGAACAATCATAAAAAGGAGAATTTACCATGAAGAAAAAGAAATTTTCAATCCATGACATGGCAGTCAGAAGCAAACTTATCATGTTCAGCACAATTTTAATTATCCTGATGGTTTTTATCTCAGGTGTCGGCTTGTGGTTTTCATTTAATATCAACAAAGCCCGGACTGCCAGCTATAACAATTATGCTATAGGAAAGTTTTTAGTCAGCGAGTCTTATAGCTGCTTTGCAGATGTAAAGGTGCGTCTGAGAAATGCAATCTACATATACAGCGACAATCCGGAAAAGCTGGAAGAGCAGATTAACCAGATGGAAGAGTATAAATTAAAAGAAGAGCAGAATTTTGCAGATTTTGAAACGAGACTTCCATCTTTAGGCAGTGATATTGAGAGCCAGTATCATGAGCTTGACGACAGAATGAATGCATACATTGCAACAGCCGATAGCATTATAGCCCTAGTAAAAGAGGGGAAAATTGCAGAGGCCCAGGAAGAACTTACAGGCAATGGCGTGGCTGTGGCAGACGCAGTGGAAGAGAATTTAATGACGCTGATGGATACTATGGAGCAGGCGGCAGAGGCGAACAGCAGCCTGGTAGATAAACAGTTGATCGGCATGGCAATTATCTTAGTTGCAGTTTCCGTTCTTGCTGTAGTTATCACTTTAGCTTATTGCTTTATGCTGATCAAGGCCATCACTATTCCGGTACGGAAATTATCAAAAGCAGCAAAACAGCTTGCTGTAGGTGATGTGGATGTGGATTGCGAGAAAATTTACGATGACGATCTTGGCGAGCTTATGGATGAATTTGCAGTTATGGCTGAAGCCACCAAAGAGCAGGCAAAAGTTGCAGATTTGATTTCCCAGGGTGATTTAACCATTGAGGTAAGCCCGAGAGGAGACAGAGACCTTTTAGGAAATTCTTTGCGTAAACTGTTAAACGACCAGAATATTACATTGAGCAATATCAAAGAATCCGGTTCCCAGATTGCAGTGGGATCCGACCAGGTGGCACATGCAAGCCAGGCTCTGGCACAGGGTTCCACCGAGCAGGCAAGCGCATTAGAGCAGGTTACTGCATCTATGGACGAAGTGACACAGCGTACCAAGAATAATGCCACCGAGGCAGGAGAGGCAAATACCCTTGTAAATACTATTAAAGAGAAAGCGGCAGAAGGAAACGGACAGATGAAGTCCATGATTGAGGCTATGGACAGCATCAACGAGTCTTCCGAGACGATTTCCAAAATTATTAAAACGATTGACGACATTGCATTCCAGACAAATATCCTGGCATTGAATGCGGCTGTTGAGGCGGCTAGGGCAGGTATTCACGGAAAAGGTTTTGCGGTTGTTGCGGAGGAAGTTAGAAACCTGGCTGCCAAGAGTGCGTCTGCGGCCAGTGAGACGGCAGAGATGATTGAGGATTCTATCCGTAAAATTGCTAACGGTACAAAACTTGCAGAGGAGACAGCAAGTTCCCTGGATGAGATTGTACAGTCCATCGATGAGATTGTAGGATTAATCAGCGGAATTACAGTATCCTCCAGTGACCAGGCAACTGCAATTTCCCAGATTGATCAGGCAATTTCCCAGGTTTCCACAGTTGTCCAGACCAATGCAGCGACCAGTGAACAGTGTGCGGCTGCCAGTGAGCAGTTATCGAACCAGGCAGCTACTTTGAAAGCGCTTATTGGGCAGTACAAACTTTTGGCGACAGGACAGAGCAGTTCCTATGTGGATACCTCAGACAATAGTTACAGTGACAATGAGCAGGTAATTTCTCTGGAGGGAGATTTCAGCAAATATTAAGAGCTAGGTAGTTTGCAGAGCATGACATGAATAGGGAGCGGTTCCAGTTGAATCGCTCCTTTTCTTTCGCATACGATATAATGATAAGAATGGGAAGATTTAAGACGGAGGAGGAGCGTGGATGAAAGAGAGGACAACAATTTTAATTGCTGAAGATGTGGAGATTAACCGTGCCATTCTAAAAGAGATGTTTGAGGAACAATATGAGGTGGCGGAGGCGGAAAACGGCCAGGTGGCCATTGATTATCTTTACAGCAACGGGGAAAAAGTGGCGTGTCTTCTGTTGGATTTGGTTATGCCGGTAAAAACAGGATTTGACGTGATGGAATACATGAAAGAAGCGGGGATGATGGATGCAATCCCCATTATCCTTATCACAGGGGATGACTCTAAGGAGACAGAGGAAATTGCATACAATTACGGGGCTGCGGATATTATCTATAAACCTTATATAGAACGTGTGGTTATGCGCCGTGTAAAAAATGTAGTGGATCTTTATTCCCACAAAAACCACATGGAAGCCTTGGTTCAGGAAAAGACACTCCAGATACAGGAGCAGTCCAAACAGTTAAAAGAGACAAATGAGATGATTTTGGATGCCCTTGGCAGCGTGGTGGGATATAAGACAAATGAGTCTAAGGAACACACCAGGCGGATACGGAAATTTACACGTATTATGCTGAAATATGCGGCGAAGTTTCACCCTGAATTTGAGCTGGACGAAGAGCATATTGACATGATTGTGCGGGCAACAGCCCTCCATGATATTGGAAAGCTCGGAATTCCCGATGAAGTTTTGCTGAAATATGGAAAGCTTTCCCCCGCAGACGAAAGGCTGATGCAGTCCCATACCACCATCGGTTGTGAGATTTTAGAGTCATTCAGTCAAATCAGTGATCAAAAGTTTTACGACTACTGTTATGATATCTGCAGACACCACCATGAGAGATGGGACGGTAGCGGTTATCCAGATAAACTGGCAGGGGATGAAATTTCATTTGTTGCCCAGATTGTCTCACTGGTGGATGCATATGAGGAATTAGTTACAGAAAATGCCTACCATACGCCATACACCCATCAGACTGCCGTGCAGGCAATTATGGATGGGGAAGAAGGGGTATTCTCCCCTATGGCGCTGGAATGTTTTCAGTTATCCAATGAGGAATTCCAAAAATTGGTAGAATTTTCAGACAAATTGAGTCTTTTGTAATGAAAGGGGTTAGACATGAATAATAAGATATTAATCGTAGATGATATAGAGATAAACAGAGATATGCTGGAGATGATACTTGGGGATACATACGATATTCTCCAGGCGGAGGATGGCAATCAGGCATTGGAGATTGTAGACCAATACAGGGAGACCATTGTGGCCATTCTGCTGGATCTGATTATGCCCAAGATGGACGGATATGAGATTTTGCAGGAGTTGGAGAAAAAAGGATATATTGGAAAGATTCCGGTGCTGGTAATCAGTTCCGAGACTTCTTCCGCCTCAGAGAACAGGTGCTTTGACTACGGAGTTTCCGATTTTATCCATAAGCCTTTTGAAGCCAGCTTGGTCAAAAAGAGGGTGGATAATATTGTGGAGCTGTATCTGTATAAGAGAGAGCTGGAGGGCAACTTAGAAAAGCAGACAGACACGATTCTCAGGCAGTATGAACTCCTTAAGAAACAGGCAGACAAACTGAAAGAAAGCAATGTGAGGATTATTGAAATCCTTGGCACTGTGGTGGAGGGAAGAGATTTAGAGAGCGGCGAGCATATCAAGAGGGTCAAAGGTTTTACGAGTATTCTGGCAAATCAGGTGAAGGAGCATTATCCGGAATATGGGCTGGATGACGGAAAGGTACATATGATTGCGGAAGCCAGCGTACTCCATGATGTGGGAAAAATTTCCATACCTGACAATATTCTGTTAAAACCTGGAAGGCTTACCCCGGAGGAGTTTGATGTTATGAAGACCCACGCTGCAAAGGGAAGCGAGATTTTGGAGAGCATTACAGATGTGTGGGATGAAGAGTATGGCAGGCTCAGCTATGATATCTGCCGCCATCACCATGAGCGCTATGACGGAAAGGGATATCCCGACGGGCTTGTGGGGGATGAGATACCTATTTCCGCCCAGATTGTGTCTATTGCAGATGTCTATGACGCCCTGGTAAGCGTGCGGGTTTATAAGGATGCCCGGCCGAAAGACGAGGCTTACCGCATGATTTTAGACGGAGAGTGCGGTACATTTTCTCCTAAGATTATAGAGTGCTTTAAAAATGCAAAAGAAGAATTTGAAAAGCTGGCAGACGAAAACCAGTAATATAAAAAGTATTTTCTCACAATACAGTTTAAAAAGCAGCCACTAGAAAAGTGAGCTGCTTTTTTTATACATTTGTAATAAGTGCTTTCATTTTGGATTGAGGAAGAACATACTTTTCTAAAAATTCTTCATAGGAGCAGGGTTTTCCATAGTAATATCCCTGTATAAAATCCGGGGAGAGGTCAAGAACCATGGACAATTCCTGGTCTGTCTCCACGCCTTCCACACACATGTGAAGGTTCATACTGTGAATCATACCGCTCATAAGGGACAGGAGTTTAAATTCATACTCGTTGTTTAATGCCTGGGTGGTAAGGGAGCGGTCGATTTTAATAATGTCCGGTTTTAAGTTGTACAGATAATGAAAGTTGGAATATCCTGTGCCAAAGTCGTCTAAGGCCAGCCGGACGCCTTTTTCTCTCATGCATTCCCATAACTTGGCAAAACGGATATCCGAATCCAGCACGCCGCTTTCTGTCAGTTCCAATACCACACTGGAGGGGGCGATATCGTAGTATGTAATGGCGGAGGCAATCTCTTCTATAATGTCGCTTTTCATAATCTGTATATAGGAAACGTTAATATTTATGCGGAAATCCCGGATGTGCATCTGAATATTTTTGCAGGCCCGCAGAGCTTCATGGAGAATCCACCGTCCCGCCGGAATAATCAATCCCGTCTCCTCCAAGATTGGGATAAATTCCCCCGGGGAGACAGAGCCGTATTGTTCGCTGGTAAAGCGCATCAAAGTCTCTGCGCCGTAGAGTACTCCGGTTTCCGCATTGATTAATGGCTGATAGTAGGCTTCAAATCCCTGAAAATCATTGTAGACGGCTTGTCTTAAATGTTTTGTCAGCTTCTTTTTCCTTAAAAATTTCGTATAGTCTTCAGGGTTAAAAACGTAACATCGGTTTTTTCCCAATCGTTTGGCTTTTTGAAGGGAAAATTCAGAGAGCTTCATAATATTGGAATAAGAGTGTTCTGTACTGTGATTCCAGCTTAAAATTCCGCCGGAGACAGTGTAAGTTGCCTCATAACGGTTTTCCTCCACAAAAGCGTGGATTCTCCCCTGGATTTTATCGTAGAGCAATTGGGCCTCCTGAGTGCTGTTGCAGGTGTTGTCCACAATAATAAATTCGTCCGCCACAACCCGGTATAGCTGCTGGTGCGGGCTTATGCACTCTGAAATACATTCCGCTGTCTTCCGGAGAATCATATCCCCATATTCAATTCCCAGTTTTTCATTGATTTCCTTAAAATCATCCAGTCCCAGCCTAAGAATAATGCCGTTTTGATGGGACGTTTCATCCAGGTAATGGTGAAGGCTGGACTCGCTGAGAAGGCCGCTCACATTGTCCGCCTTCTGTTGGCGTCCGATTTCATTGATACAGCCGATGATGTAAAGCGCCTCTCCTTCACGGTTGCGCACCACATACCCCCGGTAATTTACCCAGATAGGCTTGCCATTTTGGTCTACCAGACGGTACTCCAGGTTGTGGATGGCGGTCATAGATGAAATATATTTTTTAAAATCTGCCTTGAGGTTTTTAAAATCCTTTGGGTAAATAAACATGGAGTAATTTTTGGAAGCATTGTGAAAACAGTTAGATGGCATAGAAAAGCGTTCTACCGCACTGGGAGAAACATAGAAGAAATCGTTGAGAAAGTCATAAATATACAGGTAATCATCCATGCAAGGGTGAAGCAAATCGATTACCTGACAAAATTGTTCAACGGAAATTTCATTATATGCATGTCCTTGATATTCCATGTCCTACCTCCCAAATAACGCATTACTTGTATATATTATATTAAAAACTGGTAAACTTTGCAATCGTCACTTAGTCCTATATTTTTATTGTAAACAAAAAAAGTTCTTGACAACTAATCAATATTAGAATATACTAACAAAAGAAACAAAATAATTTGTATTCAGGGAAGGAGATAAAAATATGCCATTGTCTATGATGCGGGAAGGGGAAAAAAGCAGAATTAAAAAAGTAGGTGGCAAGGAGGAAACCCGGCGTTTTTTGGAGACCCTGGGATTTGTAGTGGGGGGATTTGTCACAGTGGTAAGCGCTATGGAGGGGAATATAATTGTGAATGTGAAAGATTCCCGGGTGGCCATTGGAAGGAATATGGCAAATAAAATTATTGTATAGCATTTTTGAAGCAGATGATATGGAAAGAGAAGGAGGAATTTTATGAAAACCTTGAGGGAAATTCCCTGCGGGGAAACCGTTACAGTGAAAAAGCTATCCGGCGCCGGCCCGGTAAAAAGGCGCATTATGGATATGGGAATAACAAAAGGTGTGGAGGTATTTGTGAGGAAAGTTGCACCTTTGGGGGACCCGGTGGAGATTACCGTGCGGGGATACGAACTGTCCCTTCGGAAAAAGGATGCGTCTATGATTGAAGTGGAGTAGGCTGATTTTTTTTACCCGATAGTTAGTTAAAGCTTACTACAGAAAGTCAAGACAAATAACTGTTAGTTATATTACGTTAAAAATTAGAGAAAAGAGGAGATAAATGATGTCAGTGAAAATTGCGTTGGCGGGTAACCCCAACTGTGGAAAGACTACTTTATTTAACGCCCTTACAGGCTCCAATCAATTTGTGGGCAACTGGCCGGGGGTTACTGTTGAGAAAAAGGAAGGAAAGTTAAAAGGCCATAAAGACGTGGTGATTGTAGATTTGCCGGGAATTTATTCCCTTTCCCCCTACACCTTAGAGGAGGTGGTTGCCAGGACATATCTGATCCAGGAAAGGCCGGATGTGATTTTAAACATTGTGGACGGGACGAATATTGAGAGAAACCTGTATCTGACCACTCAGTTACTGGAGCTTGGGATTCCCCTGGTGATGGCTGTAAACATGATGGATTTGGTGGAGAAAAAGGGGGATAAAATCCATATAGAGAAACTGGGAAAGGCTTTGGGCTGCGAGGCAGTGGAAATTTCCGCCTTAAAGGGTACCGGTATTGAAAAGGCAGCGGAAAAGGCAGTTGCCCTGGCCCGGAAGAAAGCCCAGGCCCCGGTACATAAATTCGGGGAGGAGCTGGAAAAAGCTATTGCAGAGGTGGAACGGAAACTGGATTTGTCCGCTCCGGCAGAACAGAGGCGTTTCTTTGCCATTAAGGTTTTAGAGCAGGACAAAAAAATCGGGGAATTGCTCCCGAAACTGCCCAGGGCAGATAAGGAGATAAGAGCATTGGAAGAGGCTATGGACGACGATGCGGAGAGCATTATTACCAATGAGCGTTATCTTTATATTTCATCCCTTGTGGAAGATTGTGTGGCAAAGCAGGCCAGTGGGAGAACATTGACGGTATCGGATAAAATTGATAGAATTGTCACAAACCGAATTCTTGCCCTTCCCATATTTGCCGCAGTTATGTTTTTGGTATACTATGTGTCTGTGACCACCATAGGAACTATTGTAACAGACTGGACCAATGATGTGTTGTTCGGTGAAATAATTCCCCCGGCAGTGGAGTCAGGGCTTTCGGCAATCGGCTGTGCAGACTGGCTTTCCGGATTGATTTTAGACGGAATTGTGGCCGGGGTGGGGGCCGTTTTGGGATTTGTCCCCCAGATGCTGGTATTGTTCCTGTTTTTAGGGTTTTTGGAAGCCTGCGGATATATGGCCAGGGTAGCTTTTATTATGGACCGTATTTTCCGTAAATTTGGATTGTCCGGGAAATCCTTTATCCCCATGCTGATCGGAAGCGGCTGCGGAGTTCCAGGTATTATGGCAAGCCGTACCATAGAAAATGACAGGGACCGTAAAATGACTATTATGACCACCACATTTGTTCCCTGCGGGGCGAAACTTCCCATTATTGCATTAATAGCCGGGGCGTTTTTTGGCAATGGGGGCTGGGTGGCATGGAGCGCCTACTTTGTGGGAATCGGGGCTATTATCTGTTCTGGAATTATTTTGAAAAAAACAAAAATGTTTGCAGGGGAGCCGGCACCTTTTGTGATGGAACTGCCCGCCTACCATATGCCCACTGCAGAAAATATCCTGCGGAGTATGTGGGAGCGGGGCTGGTCCTTTATGAAAAAAGCGGGCACCATTATCCTTCTCTCCACCATTGTCCTGTGGTTTTTCATGAGTTTTGGGTGGGAAAACGGAACCTTTGGCATGGTGGAAGATTTAAATGCCAGTATATTGGCGGCCCTTGGAGGTATCATTGCCCCAATATTTGCCCCCCTTGGCTGGACTGAAGGAGGAGAGGGCTGGAAGATGTCAGTTGCAGCAATTACCGGGCTTATCGCAAAAGAAAATGTGGTGGCAGCTTTTGGTATGCTTTTCGGATTTGGGGAAGTGGCGGAGGACGGAGCGGAAATCTGGGGTTCCCTGGCATCCGTTATGACTGGTGCTGCCGCTTACGGGTTTTTAGTGTTTAATCTTTTGTGCGCCCCCTGTTTTGCGGCAATGGGAGCCATAAAAAGAGAAATGAATCATATCAAGTGGTTTTGGTTTGCCATTGGATATCAGACGGTTTTAGCTTATCTTACAGCCATGTGCATTTACCAGATAGGGACGTTTTTTTCAACGGGAGTTTTTGGATTTGGAACAGCGGCGGCCGTCATCTGTGGGGCAGGATTTTTCTATCTTTTGTTCCGGCCTTACCGGGAAAAGGGTAAACTGGAAATAGGCGTGACTATGGCAAAGTCCAGATAGGAGGCATGTATGGGTACTTTTGTAATAGGAATAATTTTGGCAGGAATCGTGGCGCTGATTATCCGCAGTATGATAAAGGATAAGAAAAGCGGAAAATCACAGTGCGGCGGGGACTGCAGCCATTGCAGGGGCTGTCACTGAGAAAAATCTGCATTTATAGCATTATTTTGCATAAATCCCAGCTGGTAAGGACAAAACTGTGTATAGGATATATCATACACCATTGGAAAGAAGGAACACTTATGTACTATGCCCTGGGTGAAGAGGGAATTCAAAAGGTAAAAAAAAGGGAGTGGGAAAGCCTGGAGGGAGGAGTTGGAATTTTTGATGAGGAGAGTTTTTTAAGTGAATTTTATCTCAAAGAAGATCACTCCATTCATCAAAATCCAGGGGCCGTGTTTTTCTGCAGATTAGAACACCATGCGAACTATCTCTTTTGTACCTTTCATATTCCCGTAAAGAAAAAAGAAAAACGTCAGTATGTGTTTAGCCTGTATCTTCTGCCCGGAAAACTGATATTTGTGGACGAGGGGGAGGTGGTGATGCCCGCCCTGGAAAAAATCAGGAAACGGGGGGAGGGAAAACCATATTCCCCGGACAAATTTCTGTCGGAATTCCTCATGTCTTTTATTGAGGAGGATACTTTATATGTGGCGGAATTAGAGCGCACTATCGCAGATATGGAGGAGATGGTTTTAAAGAAAGATACCGGGAATTTTACCTTTCAAATGCTGGGGCTGAAAAAAGAAATCTCCCGTTTTTACTGCTATTACGGGCAGATGATAAATTTGGGGGAAGCTTTGGCGGAGGACGGCTCGGACTATTTTAAGGAGAGGGAAGTGCGGGGATATCAGCTGTTTATGGAGAGGTGCCAGAGGCTGCAGCAGGAAATCCAGGTGCTCCGGGAATATGCCATGCAGGTACAGGATGTGTACCAGGCGGAAATTGAAATCCGCCAGAACAGCATCATGAAGCTTTTGACTATTGTTACGACTATTTTTCTGCCCCTCTCCCTGATTGCCGGGTGGTACGGCATGAATTTTGAATATATGCCAGAGCTGAAATGGATATACAGTTACCCTGTGGTAATTGGGGTGAGTGTGCTCATTGTGGTGGTGAGCCTTTGCTATTTTAAGAAGAAAAAGTTTTTTTAGATAAAACAAGTATCCCCACAAAAGAGACAATAAGTTCCGTGGCAGGGCAGGAAAGCCATATTCCAGTCATTCCCCAAAGCTGTGCCAGCAAAAAGGCGGCAGGCAGGATAAGAAAAAGTCCTCTGGACAGAGAAATTCCCTGGGCCGGAAGGGCTTTTTCCGTGGAGGTAAAAAAGGCGGAGAGAATAATGTTAAGCCCCGTAAAAGGGATGGAGGTAAAATAGAGTTTCATCCCAGTCACAGCGATAATCTGTAATTTTTCATTCCCCTCACTGTTAAAAACGGAAGCTATGGGCTCCGCGGCACAAAAGAACAGAAGGTAAAGAAAGCCGGAGAGCAGAAATACAAAAGCTGCGGCGTAATTTAAAAGTCTCCGGATATCTTCTTTTTCCCCTATTCCATAGGAACGGCTCACAAGGGGCTGCAAGCCCTGGGCAATTCCGGTGAAAACGGCAGTTACAACCAGGGAGAGATTTGCCACGATTCCGTAGGCGGCGACCCCGGTATTGCCTAAAAGACCCAGGATTAAGGCGTTAAAGACAAGGATTACAACGCCGGAGGCAACCTCCGTAATCAGGGAAGGAACACCCAGGGAAAGGATACCTGCCAAAAATTTAGAGGAACAACGGGATTTTTCCAGGCGCAGGTGGTTCTTGCCGGAAATTTTGTGGCGGAGAAGTATGCACATGCTGATTACCGGGGCGCATCCCGTAGCCAAAACAGCTCCTAAAATTCCAAGTTCTAAAGGGAAGATTAAAATATAGTCCAGTAAAATGTTGGAAAAGCTCCCCGCAAGCATTGCCGCCATGGAAAGGCCCGGGTTTCCGTCGTTTCTCACAAAGCACACAAAGATGTCGTTAAATATAAAGGCGGGGGAAAAAAGTAAAATTATCCGAAGATATGTTTTTGTCATTTCAAAAACTTCACTGTCAGCGCCCAATGCAAGAGTAATTTTCCCAGAGAGAAATATGCCCGTTAGTATAAAAATCAGGGAGAGAATAAGGGCAGTTATAATTACATGGAAAAAACACCGGTTTCCCTGTCCAGTTTCTTTTTTCCCTCTGAAAATGGAATATTTAGTGGCGCCTCCCATGCCAAGCATCAGGCCGCATCCGTTTATAAAACTGTATATGGGAATGGCAAGGTTTAATGCGGTTAAACCCTTTGCACCCACTCCTTTCGAGATAAAGAAAGTGTCCGCTAAGATGTAGCAGGAAAGGCCAATCATGCCCAGGACATTTAGGGAGACATACCAGAAAAATTCTTTTAACAGTGTGTTTTTTTTCATATTCTTTCCTCTCTTCAAAAAAAGCGCCAAGCTTTCTATCTCCAAAGACCTAAGGATAGGAAGTTTGACGCCTGATCTCTTTACCCGGTGGCAAAGAGTACGTTTCTCTTATATTGATGTATCAGTGAAATTTATTTTACAATGATACATGGGGAAAGTCAAGAAAAATAATGGATTTAGCAGGATGCGGTCATGCCGTTCTGCTGTTTATATTTATAAATCATCTCCGCATGCTGCTGTTCCTGTGTCTGAATACGGTTTAACACTTTTCTCACATCGCTGGAGCCAAAGCGGAAAACGCCTGCGTTGTAATCACTGGATACCATTTTTTCGTTGCCGATACTGTCGGAACAAAGAATTTCATCATGCTGCTTGTCTCCCTGGTTGGAAGTGCTGTCATAGGCTGCTGCAGGGTGATAAGTGGAAGAATCCAGACGGCTTTCCGGCAGGGAGGGAATCTCACCTTCCATAAGTTTTCCCAGCACTCTGTAATGGTCCTGCTCATCCTTTGCAATCTGGGAAAACAGGTCTTTTAATCCCTGGTCTTTTGCGCTTGCAGCGCACAGGTTGTAGTGGTCCATGCAGATTTTTTCCTGGGTCTGCAGCTCTTTTAAGGCAGTGGTTTCTTTTTCAGTTAAAATCATAGTTGGTCTCCTTTTTAAAATATTCAATTTTTCTTCCCTCTTAGAATTTCCACTTTGGGAAAAATTATACATGCTTGATTTTACCGGAAAAAATTGTTACTATGGATAAAGAATATTTGGAAATTATAAATACGGGGGAAGACGCATGGAAGCGTACAGTGGATTTGCAGAGGTATATGACCTTTTTATGGACAATGTACCCTATGAAATATGGGGAGAGTATCTCTTAGACAGATTATTGGAGTATGGGATCAGGGACGGCCTTGTCCTGGACTTAGGCTGCGGAACCGGGAAAATGACCAGATTTTTGGCAAAGGAAGGCTATGATATGATTGGGGTGGATGTTTCCCAGGAAATGCTTGGCATTGCCGCAGAAAAGGAGTCGGAGGGGAAGCCCATTCTCTATCTCAACCAGGATATGCGGGAATTTGAGCTCTACGGCACGGTGCGGGCGGTGGTGTCTGTGTGCGACACCTTAAATTACCTTACGGAGCAGGAGGACTTGCTTTCCGTATTTAAGCTGGTAAATAATTATCTTGACCCCGGGGGGATTTTTATTTTTGATATGAATACCATTTATAAGTATGAAGTGGTGCTGGGGGAGAATACCATCTGCGAAAACAGGGAAGAATGTAGTTTTATATGGGAAAATTATTATGATAAAGAAAGCCGCATCAACGAGTATGACATGACCTTTTTTGTGAGGGATGAGGATAACCGGTATGAAAAATTTCAGGAAACCCACTACCAGAAAGGCTATGATTTAAAGGAAATCAGGGCGCTTCTTGAGATGGCGGGACTGGAATTTGTGGCGTGTTTTGGGGAAGATACCCTGGAGTTTCCGAAAGAGGACTGCGAGAGGGCGTACTTTATTGCCAGGGAGTGCAAAAAAGCAGGAAGCAGAGGAGTCTGGAAATCAGAAATTGTAAATGCATAGAGAAAAGAGGATAAAAAATGTCAGATTACATGGTGAGGGCAACTGCGGCAGAAGGGCAGATAAGAATATTTGCAGTGACGGCAAAGGATTTGGTGGAGAGTGCAAAAAACCACCACAATACCAGCCCTGTGATGACTGCGGCCCTTGGGCGTCTGCTTATGGGAGGCGTTATGATGGGGGCTATGATGAAGGGGGAGAAGGATATCTTAACCATTCAGATCCAGTGCAGCGGGCCGGCAAAAGGGCTTATGGTTACATCGGATGCCCAGGGGCATGTAAAGGGGTACCCCTTTGTAAATGATGTTATCTTACCTGCCAATGACAAGGGAAAGCTTGATGTGGGACATGCTCTTGACCTTGGGGTAATGAGCGTTATCAAAGACATAGGGATGAAAGAGCCCTATGTGGGGCAAGTTGCCCTGCAGACAGGGGAGATAGGGGACGATTTAACCTATTATTTTGCTACATCGGAGCAGATTCCCTCTTCGGTTGGCCTTGGGGTTTTAATGAATAAAGATAATACGGTGAGAGCTGCCGGAGGATTTATCTTACAGCTCATGCCCTTTGCAAAAGAGGAGTTAATTGATGATATAGAAAAGAAAATAGAGTCATTGCAGTCGGTAACCTCCCTGATAGAAAAGGGGGAGACCCCGGAGGAGCTTTTAGGGGCGGTGCTTAAAGGGATAGAATTTGAAGTTACGGATACCCTTCCCGTAGAGTTTCGCTGCGACTGTTCCAAAGAGCGGATTTTAAAATCCCTTGCCACCCTTCCGGGAAAGGATTTGGATGATTTGATTTCGGGAGGAGAAGGCATTGAGGTGAAATGCCAGTTCTGCAATACGGCCTATCAGTTTGAAACGGAAGATTTAAAGGAGATTAGGAGTTGAGAGACGGATATATCAAAGCGGCTGCTGTTACCCCCAAGGTATCGGTGGCGGATACAAAATTTAATGTGGAAGAAATCTGTAGCAAAATAAAGGAGTGCGAAAACCAGGGGGCAAAAATTATGGTTTTTCCGGAACTTTGCATTACAGGGTACTCCTGCGGGGACTTGTTTTTCCAGGAACTTTTGTTAAAACAGGCTGCGGAGGGCCTTTACGACATAGCGGATTTCTCCAAAGACACAGAGGGAATTATCTTTGTGGGACTGCCGGTTTGTTACAGGGGAAAACTTTACAATGGGGCGGCAGGGCTTAGCCGTGGGGAAGTCTTAGGGATTGTGCCAAAGAGCCATATTCCCTTTTACAATGAATTTTATGAGGGGAGGCATTTTACACCGGGAGAGCAGTATTTCGGGGAGATTACCCTGATTCCCGGGAAAAAGCCGGTGCCTTTTGGAAGCGGCTGCCTTTTTGAGACAGAGGATATGCCGGGCCTTGTGATTGCCGCAGAAATCTGCGAGGATATCTGGTCGCCTATGCCACCCAGCATCAGCCACGCCCTGGCAGGGGCAAACGTGATTGTAAACCTTTCCGCAAGCGACGAGACAACGGGGAAAGATGTTTACCGCAGGGATTTGGTAAAGGGGCAGTCTGCAAGGCTGATCTGCGGCTATATCTACGCCAGCGCAGGGATTGACGAGTCCACCCAGGATTTGGTGTATTCCGGCCACAATATCATAGGGGAAAATGGAAACCTTTTGGCGGAATCCAGGCGCTTTTTAAATGAGACCATATACTCTGAACTGGATATCGGGAAGCTTTTGGAGGAACGCAGGAGAATGGGCACATTCTTCTTTTCCGGCAAAGAGGAAAAGGAACATGTTCCCATAAAGTTTTCTCTGAAAAATGAGGAGACGGAACTCACCCGTTTTATTGACCCTGCCCCCTTTGTCCCGAAAAATAAGGAGGAGAGGGAAAAACGCTGCGACGAGATTTTATCCATTCAGTCCATGGGGCTTCGCAAAAGGCTTGCCCACACCCACAGCAAATGCGCGGTGGTGGGAATTTCCGGGGGACTGGATTCCACCCTGGCCCTTTTAGTGACAGTCCGGGCTTTTGACAGCCTGGGACTTGACAGGAAAGGAATTAAAGCGGTTACCATGCCGGGATTTGGAACTACAGACAGGACATATCAGAATGCGGTATCCATGATAGAGTGCCTGGGAGCGGATTTTTTGGAGATTTCCATTAAAGCTGCGGTGGAGGTTCATTTTAAAGATATCGGCCATGATGCCAATGTCCATGATGTAACCTACGAAAACAGCCAGGCCAGGGAGCGCACACAGATTCTTATGGATGTGGCCAACCAATGCGGGGGACTGGTAATCGGCACCGGGGATATGTCGGAGCTTGCTTTGGGCTGGGCCACATATAACGGGGACCACATGTCCATGTACGGGGTAAATGCTTCTGTGCCAAAAACACTGGTGCGCCATTTGGTTCGGTATTATGCGGATACCTGCGGGGAGGAAAAGCTGGAAAAAGTACTTCTTGATGTTTTGGACACCCCGGTAAGCCCGGAACTTCTTCCTCCTTCAGAGGGTAAAATTTCCCAAAAGACGGAGGATATTGTAGGGCCCTATGAACTCCATGATTTCTTTTTATATTACATGCTCCGGTTTGGCTTTCCGCCCAAAAAGGTATTTCGCCTGGCAAGGCTGGCATTTTCCGGGTTGTATGAGGATAATGTGATTTTAAAGTGGCTTAAAAATTATTATACCAGGTTTTTTATGCAGCAGTTTAAACGTTCCTGCCTGCCCGACGGGCCCAAAGTGGGAACCATTGCAGTTTCCCCCAGGGGGGATTTGCGGATGCCCTCAGACGCCAGCGCAAGGTTGTGGTTAGATGAGATAGGGGAATTGGAGGAAGAATATGCAGTATCGTAAAGACAGAAAAGGAAATGATATGTCCGTGCTGGGATACGGGTGTATGCGTTTTACCAGAAAGGGAAACAGCATTGATATTGACAAGGCGGAAAAGGAAGTAATGTCCGCCTTAAAATCAGGTGTGAATTATTTTGATACGGCATATGTGTATCCCGGCAGCGAGGCGGCCCTGGGGGAGATTTTAAACAGGAATCACTGCAGAGAGCAGGTGTATATTGCCACAAAGCTCCCCCATTACCTGATAAAATCCATAGAAGGCGTGGAAAAGATGTTTCAGGAAGAACTGCGGCGTCTTAAGACAGATTATATTGATTACTATCTCATGCATATGCTCACAGATGTGGACACCTGGGAAAAATTGAAAAAGCTTGGAATTGTGGAGTGGATAGAGGAGAAAATGAATTCCGGGAAAATCAAAAATATCGGCTTTTCCTACCACGGAAATACGGCGGTGTTTCAACAGCTTGTGGATGTTTATGACTGGGATTTCTGCCAGATTCAGTATAATTACATGGACGAACATTCCCAGGCGGGAAGGGAAGGGTTAAAATATGCCCATGAAAAAGGGCTTCCCGTGATTATTATGGAGCCTTTAAGGGGAGGCAGGCTTGTAAACCTTCTGCCCCAAAGCGCAAAAAAACTTTTTGAAAAGGACGGGGAAAAAAGGACTCCTGCGGAATTGGCTTTTCGCTGGCTTTACAACCAGCCGGAGGTCACCTGCGTACTTTCCGGCATGAATTCCATGGAAATGGTGGAGGAAAACGTAAAGACAGCGGATAAAACTTTGCCGGGGTCTTTTACAAAATCCGACGAAGAATTGGTGGAGAAGGTAAAGGCGGAGATCGAAAAGACAGTCAAAGTGGGGTGTACCGGGTGCAGTTATTGCATGCCCTGTCCCATGGGGGTGGATATCCCGGTGACTTTCCGGTGCTACAATGAGATTTATTCGGAGACGAAAGGCGGGGCCAGGAGGGAGTACCTGCAGTGTACCGCTTTCAGGCAGAACCAGAGCAGCGCATCTTTCTGCATTCAGTGCGGTAAGTGTGAAAAACATTGTCCCCAGCACATTGAAATCCGCAAAGAGCTGAAAAACGCTGTGCGGGAATTAGAGCCTCTTCACTACAAGGCGGCAAGGAAAATTATTAAATTATTAAAATTATGGTAGAGACTGAATAATTTTACAAAAATTGGAAATTCTCCTAAAAGAAATAATTTTTAGGAGGATTTTATGAACAGGAAAAAAATATTTTTTTACATAACTTTGGCGTTAGTTTTCATTGCAGGGGCATATCAGTACCGGGTAAAGAGATTTCAGAGGGATATTTCCCAGGATATTTTACGCTTCCATGTCCTGGCAAACAGTGACAGCCAGGCGGACCAGTCCGTAAAATTAAAAGTCAGGGATGAAATCGGCAGATATATGAAGGGGAATATGGGGCAGGTGGAAAATTTGAAGGAATGTATTAAGGAGACGGAGGAAAAACTGCCGGAAATTACCCGGATTGCAGAGGAAGTCTTAAAGCGGGAGGGCTTTTCTTATCCGGCATCTGCCAGGGTGGGAACTGTGGACTTCCCCGAAAAACAATATGGATCCTATACATTTCCCGGGGGAAGTTATAAAGCCCTTCAAATTACCTTAGGGGAAGGGGAGGGGCACAACTGGTGGTGCGTGATGTACCCCAATATGTGTTTTGCAGGAAGCGTATATGAGGTCGTTGAGGAGGACGCCAAAAGGGAGCTTAAGGCGGTGCTCACACCGGAAGAATATGAGGAACTTATGGCGGAGAGCCAGATTTCCGTGAAATTTAAGTACTGGGAAAAGCTAAAAGAGTGGTGGAAATAGCCAGGAATGAGCAGGGGAGGAAAACATGACAAGGGATGTGTTAGTGACAATCAGCGGGCTGCAGGTGATGCAGCAGGAGTCTGGGGTAGAGCCGGTGGATTTGATAACTGCGGGAGACTACTATAAGAAAAACGATAAACACTACGTCATTTTTGATGAAGTGATGGAAGGGGTTGAGGGGGTCACAAAAAATATTATTAAAATACGCGAGGATTGTGTGGATATTACGAAAAAAGGATTTACCAATGTACATATGGTCTTTGAGAAGGATAAGCAGAATATGACATGTTATGAGACGCCTTTTGGCAGCCTTATGGTGGGAATCAATGCAAAATCCATTCAACTTTTGGAAAAGGAAAACGATATTTCCCTGGATTTGGAGTATTCTCTGGAAGTCAACTGTGAGCATTTGGCGGACTGTACCATAAAAATGGAGATTCAGTCCAAAGAGGGAGGAGACTTTCGGATTTGTTCTTAAAAAAATAATTGCCAGCCCTGTAAGTATAAAAGGACTGGCAAAATTTTATTATTTCTTTTTCTTATTTTTCTGCTGTTCTGCTTTTTCCTTCTCCAGGGCCTCGCTGGTTTCCTTATACTTGCTGCGAAGCTTGTCCCGGAAACTTTTTTTCTTTGGGGCTGCCTGGGCAATGGAGCCGTGGAGCCCTTTTACGGAAGTGATATACAGGCCGCTGACAGTGGCTTTTACTTCCTTTTTAACAGGAATGGAATCAAATATGGATGCCTCGCAGATAAAGGACATAACCTTGGGGCCCACCTTTGCCTTTACAATGGGCAGCTTGGAACGGCGCATAAGCTTGGGCATCTGGTTTACCACTGAGGCGGGGAAACCGGCTTCGGTAATCTTTAGCTTTTTCTTATCGATAACCAGCATGGAAACTGACTGGGCGGCAGCGGCGATTTGTTCGTCCTGCTGGGCCTTCTTTTTCTCTGCCTTTTTTCCCAGGAAATATAAAACTACGAGAACGGCTACCATGACGATAGCGATAATCAGCAATACAATCGTTACTTTTGACACGACATAATCCTCCCTTACTTTTAACAACTGCAAATTATTTTAACATTAAATTGGAGAAAAAGCAACTGGATTAGCTTTTCGTAATAAAATTTAGAAAATGAAAATTCAATGTCTTTTTTATAGACTTTTTGTTGTGAATGTGGTATATTTTTATTATACTTAAAAGAAAGATTCTTATAACATATTTGGAGAGGATGATGGCTGGTGTTTTTAGTAAAGTCTTTTTGCACGTCAGTATAGAGAAGCGGAGTAACCATAAAAGGAGAGAAATTATGATGGAAAATAATGAATTGCTGCAAGCTATATCAAATATGATGGATCAGAAACTGGATCCCGTAAAAAATGAAATCCAGGATATGAAAGGCGAAATCCAAACCATAAAAGGTGAGGTTCAAACCATGAAAGGCGAAATCCAAACCATAAAAGGTGAGGTTCAAACCATGAAAGGCGAAATCCAAACCATAAAAGGTGAGGTTCAAACCATGAAAGGTGAAATCCAAGATATGAAAGGCGAGATCCAGGATATGAAAGGTGAAATCCAGGATATGAAAGGTGAAATCCAAACCATAAAAGAGGATCAGGCTGCAATGAAGAGGGAGTTGCAAATGCAGATAAAACGTACGGAACAGAACTTAAGAACAGAAATCAGAGAAAGTGAAAATCTTATTTTACAGGAAGTTTCACGTGTGCATCACATATTAAATGACCATATAGGGAACCAAAAGGGTTTGTCAAGTAAAATGTGTAAATTAATTTTTCGGCGGTCATATGACCGCCATATTTATTATCTGAAGCTCAATCAAAGGGTAGCTCCTCACCATTTCTATAAGCCTCATATAAAAGTAACATATCATGCTCTTTCAGGTACTGGTAACAGGTAAGTAGTTCATTCATGAGTGTTATCCGGGAGGTGCGCTGATATTGCAGTTCCTCTGCTAACGTCTCAAATTTGAGGTCTGTCCGCATGGCTTCTGCTATAAATTCATCAATAGTAACTTCTCCGTTAGTGTGACGTTGTTCTTCAAAATAGTCGTAGTATCTACTCATGCATAAGTTCCTCCCTGTCTTAATATTTTTCGTATTTTAAAATTCTGGTCTGCATCTTATCATCCATCGCCAGCTGGTTCCTCACCATCGACCAGTTCGGCACTGGACGATCATTCCATTTTTTGTATAATTCCACGATCCGCAGATAAAAGGCTTTCCTGACTGCGTCCTCATTGGGGAAGGAGCCTTTTTTTGTGACTTTACGGAAACTGGAGTTGACCGACTCAATGGCATTCGTTGTATACATTA
>Ga0137307_100816_pt1 | contig 34629 bp, 37 predicted proteins | sample NAcewD2O_March_2_FD_97180 | JGI IMG/M metagenome (GOLD analysis project Ga0137307, IMG submission 97180) | Mouse cecal microbial communities from Vienna, Austria - N-Acetylglucosamine amended D2O_March | ecosystem: Host-associated > Mammals > Digestive system > Large intestine > Cecum | place... | reverse complement strand
AGGTTCTGGCAGATAGAAACTATAGGACTGACCTTAGAAATGAGCAGGCGGCTACTGTCGGAAGATTACTCGCTACTATTCCATTTATCAGAAAGAAAATGGAATCCGTAGATAACGGCAAAATGGCAGAGGTTGCAAAGATAATGTCCTATGACCACAGGACGCTACAGCAGACCTTTTCCAAGCTCATCTTCTATCACTTGCAGCTTATCTGTAATGAAAAAGAATCTGCTGATTTGACAGAGGTACTTGGCGATAGGTTTTATATGCTGCCGCTTATCTGAAATTTATGGAAGGAGAACGTATGAGACTTAACCGCTATAATGTAAAAATCAACAGGAAAAGCAATCGCACTGAACTTATAAAAGAAAAGGCTGTAAACTATTCTGCCTGTAAGAAGCTGCGAAGTCCAGAGCATATTGTTGAAGCCATGAATAGCCTGTTAGACTTGCAGAATATGGCAGAAGAATATGTATATCTTCTTACCCTAAATACAAAAGGCGATATAACAGGGGTATTTGAAATAGCACATGGCACAGTATCAAATTGTTTAGTTTCTCCACGAGAAATCTTTAACAGAGCTTTGATGATTGGAGCCACTACAATAATCCTTGTACATAACCATCCGTCAGGCTACCCTGAACCCTCCCATGACGATATACTTCTTACCGAGAGGGTAAAGAAAGCAGGAGAACTAATAGGAATAGAATTATTAGATCATATCATTATCGGTGATAAATGCTTTATCAGTTTCCGTAGGGAAGAAATCTTAGCAAATTTATAGGGGGATAAAATATGTGTAGTTTATATGATTTAGTAGAGCTTTTAGAAGATAATGAAAAGTGTGTCATTTTAAAAGTGAAGGACAACTCCCAAATGCGGCTTATCTGCTTGGGGTGCTTTAGCGGAAACGAAACAATGTTCCGATTAACAAAGGGCAAAAACCATACCTGTACTGTTTTTCATGATAATGGGAAATCCTTTTCATGGGAATTTGGTGCTTCAGGACACACTTTAGTAACTGATTCTGTATGGAAATGCGCAGAACTAATATGTGAATGTATTGCTAATGATTTTGGTATCCAAATCGAATAACACAGCCATAATACAAATAAGGAGAAAACTATGCAGACTGAATTATTAGAAGTTTTGGAACAGGTAAAAAGATATTTCAAAAAACATCTTCCCAAATACACTGTTTTGAAAGTAAGAAGAAAATCCTACCATCCAGACGATTCCTATCTTTATATGGTATCGGCAAAGAAAGACGATGGTACATATGCAGTCTGGACTTGCTGGAATGAAAGCACAAAAAGCCTGAACTATGGGCATTACAATTTGACCAGTGAGGAAGATTGCAAAAAATTAATGGATGAATTTTACTACAGCGAAGATTCAAAATGATGTATACCAAAAGGGGATAGAACTTAGTTCTCTATCTCTATCCCCTTTTTTAAAGCAAATATCTCATTCTTAATTCCAAGTAATTCTACATTCAATTTGTGATTTTCTTCTATCAGCCTTTCTACATTAGATTCCAGAGCTTGAATAGGCGGAATACTCAGCAGTACACGAAAATCATCTTTTTCCTTTTCCTGTACCTTTTCTGGCATATTTTTAGAAAAAGAAAAATGTCTCTCTTGGTAGTTCTTATAATATTCAACCAAAGCTCTAATCTCTGGATCGCTGTAGATGGTTTGTCTGGTCACTCCACTCCAATTTGCAACACGAAGCACGCTTATAGGTCTGCCTACTTTAAATAGCTCATAAATCGCTCGCCTAGCTTTATAAGCCAGACTGTTTCTATTCGCTTTGCTAATATTTACCAATTTAGCTGTCTGTAATCTTTTTAATTCCATGTAAAATACCCTCTTTGCAATTTGATGTAAAAATCCTAGATTTAGTATCTTAATGGAATCAATCATACCATAAAAGCATTTTGGCAACAACCAAAATCTTAAAAAAGAGGGCATAAAGATTTTTGATTCCGACAACTAAGCAAAAAACAAATTATCTGATACGCTTTTTATAAAGATTAGCGCTATTTTTATTTACCCTTATGAAAGGAGGACATCGCATGTATGTAAAAGAAATCAAAAACAAAAGTAACAAGCCAATGTATCTTCTTTATGATGAGTCTGGCAAAATTGTTACTCGTGTATATAAATTTATCTTGCATTTAGCAAGAATAGGGAATAGCAAACACACCTTGAGATCATACGCATTCAGGTTAAAACTCTTATATGAATGGCTGGAGGTAATGAATCTTGACTGTTTAGACATCGTACAGGGGCGTGACGCTACCCATAAAGCTCCTTTGGAATATTTATCAGATTTTATTATGTGGCTTAAATACCCCACATATAACCCCAAAGTTGTAAACTTCGATAGAATACCATTAGAAGCTGTTAGAACCAATAATACAATCAATGACATCATGTCATCTGTATATGCCTTTTACGATTACTTAGCTTATGTGGAAAGTATTCCGCAAATAGAAGCCTATAAGGAACTACGTATTAATGACCATAGCAATTCATTTTTATCTGAGATGGTTGTAAATAAAGAAAAGTCAAAAGCCGCTAGGCTGAAACAAAAGCCAGAAAAGCGAAATATCGACTACATAACACGAGATGAATTTTGGAAGATATACAATGCTTGTACCTGCCGCCGAGACAAAATCATTTGTGGGCTAATGTTTGATGCCGCTTTAAGAGTCTCAGAAGTTGTCGGCTTGCACATAGCCGATTTGAAACACCTTAACGAAGGGCGCATTGATGTTGTATTTAGAGAAGATCCAAATAATCCAGATGCGGCTGTAAAGTATCGCTCTGAAGGATACGTTTTTATTCCACCATACTTAGTTTCTGAAATAGTGGCGTACTTAAACGAGATTTCAAATATAGATACCAATTATTTTCTTTTCAATTTATGGGGTGACACAAAGTATCATCCTATGAGAACAGATACAATAAGAAAGAAGCTAAAAAAAATAGGAAAGAAAGTTGGCATCCCAGACTTACATCCACATCAGTTTAGACATGGTTGTGCTGTAGAACTTTGTAATATTGTTATAACTTCCGCAACAGATCCCAATAGTCCTTTCTATGGTATGCAGATGGTTGACATACAGGATAAATTACGACACAAAAATGCACAATCCACAGAAATTTATGCCAAAAGTGAGTTCCTTTATAAATGGGAAGCGGCTGAAAAGCATTATAAACAAATCGGCATTGATTATGGAGACGAAGAAAGTTTTCTAAATGCTGTTGCAGATAGTATTTTGATAAACAGGAGGAACAAGAAATGATAAATTTTGTAGAAGCACAAATAGATAATTTTTTTAAAAATGATGTTTTAGATTTTAGGCATTTTCCCGAAAAGGAAATTGCTGACTACTTTTCATCAAAATACAATCATATTATGGATGTTTCAAAAATCAGCTCTCTTAAGCTGAAAAATGAACTGAAGGACTTTATAAAATTAATCTTCACAGGCAAGGCAAGCATGACCTACACATCCAGATATATATGTGAACTTCTTTATTTTTTGGACTACGTGAAAGATTTGAATTTGACTTCAATTTTTGATTTTTCCTGTGATGAAATGAGAGAAAACTATCTAATTTACAGGCATATCAAAGATGAAAGTACCGCCAAGCGACTTGTAAATGCACTCTACTTTCACCTTACAGAATTGTATGATACACGTACAGGCTTTGATAGAGATATATGGGTTTTAAAAAACTTCAAAATTGAAGAAATCAGACTAAACCCTACTTCTAAAATTGATAATATCTCCTTTATTTTTATTGAGAGTTTAGAAAACAGGGAACTTTTGAAAAAATATATAAAATACCTTGTTTCCTGTACAGAATACAGCCTGTCAACAATAATAAATATTCTCAGTATTTGCGGAAGTTTTTCAAACCACGTTGAAACTTCCATACTGGAAGTAACTGAAGAAGATTGCAAGAAATACTTTGATAAAGTCAATAAGATAACAAAACGCTCTGATGTATATAACAAGCATGTAGCGGCAGTATCAAATTTTATGAATTATTTAATTATACAAAATATTTATCAGAAACGTAATCCTGTTACTAACGCACATAGCCATATAAAACAATATGAATATAAACAAACAGCTATTCCAGATTTTGTTATCATCCAGATTTTTAATAAATTGCATTTGCTTCCGCCTATGCTTAGAACAATGTATGTATTGAACTTCTGTACTGGTATGAGAATTTCTGACATATGCCAACTTAAAAGCAACTGTCTCATTACCGATAAAGGACATTTTTTCATTAAACATTATGTGCAAAAAATGAAGAAATATCAAATAAACATCATACCTGAATCAGTTTATAAAATGGTACAGGAACAGATTAAAGCCGTCAAAGAAACAGTTGCAGATAAGAAAGGGGCATTTTATATCTTTCCTGCCCCTAAAAAAATTGGCGCACCATGTTCTACAAACTATTATACAAAACAAATGAAAAAGCACATGGAAGAATGGGAAATAAAAAATGAAGATGGGTCGCCTTATGATTTTAAATCGCATGCATACAGGCACACAATAGCAACAGACCTACTAAATCACTATGATGTAGATTTATCAATCATACAACTTGGTGTATTAGGACATACAGAAATTAATATGAGTCTATGCTATGCCGAACGTCGTGATGAAAGAAAATCAAAATATCAGAAAGTTTACACAGGAATTGATGGTATTTCTCTAATTTTAGAAACAGAAGAAAGAGACGATGACCAGATACTTTCAAATGGTATATGCACAAGCCCTCTAAAAATAGGAGCCTGCCCACATTATGAAGCCTGTTTAAACTGTGAATTTTTTCTCACTAATATTGATTACTTGGAACTACACAAACAACAATTAGCTGATATAGAAAAGAAAATACCTCTTTATGAGAGCAATGGTTGGAATATTAATTTAGAAACCGCAAGAAAACAACGTGACAGTTTAAGAAAAATCATTCACTCCTTAGAGGAAATTCAGCAGGAAGGAGGTATTATTGCCAGCACTACAACTTAATATACAACAGTTACCACAAATTCCAGACTTCAAACTTCCAGAACCATATTGCCATGATATTTGGCAGGTTACAACATGGGATTATTATAAGTCTGCACCAGATACTCAACAGGATTACTGGAATAGATGTGGACATACTGAAAACCCTGTGATTGATTTTACAACTTGTCTTAATCCAAGCATAAAAGAAGAAATTAAATACTTCCTATACACTTGTGTTGAGATAAATAAAATTGCGTTAATAAATTTTTCTACATATGAATCAAGGCTAAGACACCTAATTGCTTTAGTAAATGAATCCTATTTGGATATATCTTCAGTAAATGAGATAGAGGAAACAGCTTTTATCAACTATCTCCTAGAAAACAACATTATTAGAAATGTGTATGAAAAATCTGGGACACGTATCAACAAAGATATGGAAAAAGTTGATACCTTAAAAAAGAATCGTACTATTTTGCTGTTGGGACATTTAAAAAAGGTTGTCACTGAATACTATGAGCAAGCTACTCCAGAATTTGAAAAGGATTTTTGGAATTACAGGAACATCCCTTTTCTGGACAAAGAGAAACTTAGCAATCAAAGAAACTTAGACTTTACTGACATCAAACAGAACTATATGAGAGGTCAGCTTAAAATATTTTGTTATAATCAGCTTCTCAACAAAACAGCTTCTGCTGTCAACAACACTTTAGGCTTTATTAAAAAGTTTACTTGTTGGCTAGAAAAAGAGCATCCTAAAGCCATCTATTTTGAAGAAATCAATCGTAACATCTTAGAAGATTTCTTTTGCTGGCTAAGGACTGAATCAGGATTTTCAACATCTTATATAAGCCACTGTATACTAAACCTTAAAAATTTCTTTGAGATTGGCGTATTATTAGAATTTGACCACTTCCCAAAGATTGGTCTTATTGTATCCAGTGATTACAGAACGAAAAAGCCTATTGATCCAGAATTTTATAGTGATGCAGAAATGAAAAACATATTTGATGCTTTACAAAAAATGCCAAACGTATATGCCAAATTAGTTCTCTGTTTTATAGTTTTGGCATTAAGAGCAGAGGATTTGTTGACCTTAACTCCTAACGACATCGAAATGAAGGGAAACATTCCTACATTAAGAATTTATCAAGGAAAAACAAGGAATCCTCTAAATTTATGTATTCCTCAAGGCATCTATGATTTATTGCAAGATCAGATAGCCATTAGTCAAGAGAACTATGGAAAAGATACTAAGTATATTTTCGCTCGTTCAAAAAACAAGCATATTACATATTCAGCAGTAGTAGTTGCTATCAACAAATGCTTTTATGAATTGGGAGTCACAGGCGATGATGGTAATATACTAAGATTTAAGTCTCATAAGTTCCGAAAGACAAAAGCAACAAAATTAATTTCACAAGGATTTGGAGCGCAGAAGGCTGCGGATGCACTTGGACATTCAGGATTGCGTTCTCTTTCATCCTATGCAAATGTCAATAATGAAACACTGATTAGCAGTATGGAGCCGTATCTTAAAAAGGTTGATATTTTAGTTAATAACATCGGCAAAATACAGGACATCTCAAAAGAAGAGATGAAAGATGCTCTGCCTTTATGTAATGGCTGGTGTTGTCGTCCATCTTCTATGGGAATATGTGACCATGCAAATTATTGTTTAAGCTGTAGTATGTTTAAACCTGATATTCGTCATCTGAACTATTATTCTCTGCAATTAGAAGAAATAAACGCTACTCTGAAAGTTGCAGAGATAAGCGACAATAAACGACTAATCAGGAAGTTACAAAAAGATAAAGCTCAATTAGAAAAAATAATAGAAAGGGTAGAAGAATTATGGCAAAAAGAAACATAAAAGGATTACAAGAATATGGAAAACAAAGAACAATCGAATGTGAAAAGAAAGTACTTGATACTATTGAAGAAATGAGAAAATCCAAACATACAATCACTGTTGCGAGTGTAGCCAGAGCTGCAGGAATTTCACCGAACTTTATTTACACTCATAAGGATATATTAGAGACTATACGCAAATATTCTCCTGCATCTGGAAGAAAAACCATCCAGTCACAAGATAGCAAGGATGCCTTAATCAACTCTCTCCGTATGGAAAATAGAGCTTTAAAAAAGGAACTTGCTAAATTAGAAAGTCGTGAAAAATATGAAGAAAAATATCTGCAAGCTGAAAAGCAAATAGAACAGCTAAAAAAAGAACTGGAAAACATCACTCGTGATAGCTTAGATTTGGAATACTAAATTTAACTCAATTCCCACCACAGCAAGTACAGAAATGTATTTGTTGTGGTGCTTTTATATAAAAATGCCTGTAATTGGAGGCTTTCATACTTCTAGGATATACTTGATGTAAGAAACCTTAATTTATAAGGGAAATCGGGGAAGTGGCTCCAGATATTCCGCTGATTCGCGTTACACCCGCAAATTGCCTCCTGTTTCATATATTGCCGCCTTATCTTCCATTGCATGCACCAGATTCACTACAAATTCATGGGCAGGAACCGGAACCTTCAGACGTTTTGCCTCTGTGATGATCGTACCGTTTATCGTGTCTATCTCTGTACGGACGCCGTTATGCAGATCTGCATATATGGATGTATAACCGTCATGCGCGTTCTCCACCAGGGTACGTACATCCTTTATCACTTCTGCCTCGTCGAATCCCAGGCCGTCCGCATCTGCTACAGCCACTGCTTCCCTGAGCAGCTGTTCCACCAGCTTCCATGCATATGTGCTGTCTTTCAAAAAGTCCAGATTCGTCTGCAAAACTCCTGTCATAACGCTGGCTGAAACATTGATAAACAGCTTGCTCCAGATAGATTTCCTCACATTGTCTGAAACTTCCGTCTGAAATCCGCATTGCGAAAAGTTGTCCGCAATCTCCTGAATCGTCTCGCTTTTACCGTCCAGGAGTCCAATACTGCTGCCTCCGCCTCCTCCGTGATTGATATAGCCTGCATCTATGATCGAACTATTATGCTTCGTTGTACCAATGATCACACGGCTCCTGTTTACAAATCTTAAGATTGTCTGTTCATGCCCTGCGCCGTTCTGCAATGTCATCACATATGTATGTTCTCCAAGCAGATGTCTGTTTTTTTCCAAAGCGCTTACGGAGTACATCGCTTTCACAAAAACAATCACCAGATCCATCGCATCCAGCCCTTTTGTATCAGTCAGCGCCGTCGGATAAAATACTTTTTCTCCATCCGGTTCCCGTATCCTGATACCATCCCGATTGATTTTATCTACCTTTTTCTGGTCGATCTCTACTAACCAGACATCATTATATCGGGATAGGTACCCCCCAAACAAAGAACCCATGGCCCCCGCACCGAGTATCGTAATTTTCATCACATCTTCTCCTTTTAAAACCGATTGCATTTTCGGTATCGATTGCAATTTCATATTAGCACTTTTTTATTTCTGAGTCAACATTTTTATCTATTTTTATTTATTTTTCACCTTTTTATCCTACTTTTTTGTATATTTTAACCACTATATTTCATTCCAATCCACTTTCTTGTTTGCAAAACAGAATTTATCGTTAAAAATCGATTGCTAAATTATCAAAAATAGACAATAAAAAAAAACAGACTCTGCAGAAATTCTGTTTTGTCTGTCCTAATATTTACTATTCACGGCCTAAACGGCCGCTCATAGTATCGACATCTGTCATTTAAAATCGCCTTCGGCGATGGGGCAGAATGTCATCGCCCCCATCACTTTTATATCAGCTAACCATGCAGCAGGTGTACAGGCCGTAAACAGTAACGTCCTAATGTGCAATTCCCGTTATAGTGTGCTGACACATTAGGTCGTCTCGCGTTCTACAATGGAAGAAAAGACCATCACTTTTTTTGTCACTTTCCCGCCGCCTAGTAGATCAACCAAAAAACGTGCGGCCATCATACTCAGTTCCAATAATTTATTATCCAGCGAAGTGATTTTCGGTGTACTGAATTCCGCATAAATAGAATTGTCGATTCCTGTGTAAGCCACCTGCTCCGGCACAGCATACCCCATATCCAGAAGCGCCCTTCCTCCTCCTGACGCTAAGAGATCTACGCTATATATGATTCCGTCAACCTCCGGGTGTTCCTCCATCAGCTGCTTTGTCACCTGATAGGCGCCTTCCAGAGTCGTATCCGTATCATAGACCACCGTCGGCTGTTCCACCCCCATTTTTTTTACTTCTTCTTCAAACCCTTTTATTTTCAATAAATTACTGGGAGTATAACAATTATTTATAAATGCCAGGTGCCGATGTCCTTTTGAGAATAGCAGATTCACCAGACTGGATACCCCTGTCCGTTCATCTGCCAGCACCCCATATACATTCGGAAGTTCCAGGTATCCGTTCACAATAACGATCGGTGTATTCGGCATATACTGAATGATCGCCTCTTCGACGTCTTTTGTCTGAAATGTGGAGCCGATCATGACAGCGCCTTCTACACGGCGCTGGCTCAGCACTTGTATATACTCTGTCTTTTCCTTGGTTTCCGAGCCTGTATTAAAAATAATACAGCAATATCCCAGTTTGGCAAATGCTTTTTCTACCGTATAAGCCCCGTCTGTATAATGAACGTTCCGAATATCTGCAACCAGAACCCCGATCATATGGTTGTTTTGCTTGATCAGCCCTCTCGCTGTTTCATTGGGTGAATAATGATATTTTTTCAAAAGTTTCTCTATCTTTGCCTTGGTAGAAGGATGAACTCCCGATTTGTTGTTCACTACTCTTGACACCGTGCTGGCCGATACGCCGGCTTCCTTTGCAATATCATAAATCGTCATATTCTTATCCCTCCACTCTTTCTATTTTCAATTATTCACAGTTTCCGCCTCCTTGTCAACAAAATTCAATCAAATTATAACATTTTCCGGTACTATTGTTGCTGTTCACTCCTGGACCGGGTGCTCACAGCAACGTACTATTACTACACGCGTTTATTGGATCTCAATTTTGAACATCTCGGGATTTTCTACCATATTATATTGATCGTCCTCCGGTGAACTGTAGCAGATTTCAAAAGCAGCTTTCTTCCATCTCCATGCAGTCCAGTTCATATACACTGTAATATGCATTTCTTTTGGATACCCGCTCAGATCATATGAAAACCGGACTTCCCTGAAAGAATTGTCCGCACATCTCTTCAAAAGGCATTCCGCAAATTTTTCCTGATCAAATATATAAAGTTTATTCGCTATGATCGATATCTCCTCCAGGCTTCCATTCGAAAATATTTTTGGATTGCTGCTACACACTTCCACATCCCGACCAAATTGCAGATATCCCAGGATTGAGATCGCCATGAGAACGGCCAGACATACGATCATATGAAATCGCCTTCTCAGAATCCTTTTCTTACTGTTTACAGTACGCTTCTGCGTTTTATCGAGTATTTCCTTCATGATCTTTCTCTCTCTTTACGGTTTGACCAGTATAGAGGTCAATATTTTCAGTCAGCATACCATAAAATAACAACAAGTTGCAACCAATACTGGTCAAAAACTGAAAGTCAAACGAGGTGTAAAAATGGAACAAAAGTTAAGGCGCGACTGTAACATGGGGGATAATCTTAGAAAACTGCGGAAAACAAAGGGATTGTCACAGGAGAAGCTGTGTGCGGAATTGCAGCGCCGATCCTGTGACATTGGCCGGAGTACCTATGAAAAATATGAAACCGGGGAACTAAATATACGGATCAGTGTACTCATCCAGCTCCGAAAGATTTATGGATGTGCATACGATGATTTCTTTGCAGGGCTTGATCCCGATGAACCGTATGAACTTCGGTAACTGGCTGAAACGACAGCCGGACATGCATTGCAGGACATATTCCGCATTCACAGAGTGCATGATAGATATACGGAAAATATATGCAGTCCATCGGATCAGCAGGCATGATTTAAATGTATCAGTACACTAGGTCAGAGAACCGACCAGACAACATAATTTCAGGAGGCAGAAAATGGAACGTGAGCAAAAATTACGGCGGGATCGAAACATGGGGGCGAATCTAAAAAAACTCCGCCTGGCACATGGGCTTTCACAGGAAAAACTCTGTGCCAGGCTGCAGCATCATGCATGCGATATCGGCAGGAGTACCTATGAGAAGTATGAGAGAGGAGAACTGAATATACGTATCAGTGTGCTGATCGAGCTGCGGAAGATCTATGGCTGCAGCTATGATGATTTCTTTGCAGGTCTGGATTCGGATGAATACAGCCAGGGATGATCGAACACATGCAGCGGGGTGCAAGGCACCGTGAACAGTAACGAATAATAACATTAAATTTATCCAATTTGAATTTTTTACTTGAAAATTTCTTCTCTCTTGCATATAATACAAGGGAACAGCGAAAGCAGAACTAAAATGAAAAAAATAACACTTAGACGAAACGAGTAGAGTGCGGAACTTTCCAGAGAGAGATGCCCGGGCAGGGATTTGTGTCCGGTGCTGGAAGCATCTTACTGCAGAAGCATTTGAAAACCACCTCCGAGTGACCCCAATCCGGTCCGGTGATTCCGTTATCATCATAAAAAGCGGCTTTTTGCGTATGCAATCAGCAAGAAGGGTGGAACCGCGGCTAAGAATTTCAGCTCGTCCCTTGTGATCACGATCAATCACAGGGAGCGGGCTGTATTTTTTTCTGACAATTCCAGACAGCAGGAATCCCAGACAGGGTGCGGCAGGTGCACAGGCCGTGAACAGCAGCCAGTACATTCCTGCTCTTTCGGAAACATTACTAATATTTTGCAGAAAGGAACGAATTTGATATGATCATTACATTAAAAGACGGTTCAACAAAAGAATACTCTGAAGCAAAATCCATCATCGATATCGCCTATGATATCAGCGAAGGCCTGGCCCGTGCCGCGTGCGCTGGGGAGGTCAACGGCGAGGTTGCGGACCTGCGGACTATCGTAGACAGCGACTGCAGCCTGAATATCCTCACCGCCAGAGACGAAAAGGGACTGGCGGCGCTGCGGCATACTGCATCCCACGTGCTGGCCGAAGCCGTACAGCACCTTTTCCCGGAGGCCAAAGTGGCCATCGGGCCGTCCATTGATACCGGATTCTATTATGATTTTGAAAGCGCCCCATTTTCCAGGGAGGATCTGGACGCCATCGAAAAAGAGATGAAAAAAATCATCAAGAAGGGGGCGAAGATCGAGCGTTTCACAAAATCCCGTGAGGATGCCATCGCATTTTTCAAAGAGAAAAACGAACCCTATAAGGTAGAACTGATCCAGGATCTTCCGGAGGGTGCGGAGATTTCCTTCTATTCCCAGGGGGACTGGGTAGATCTGTGCGCTGGCCCGCACCTGATGAACACCAAAGGAGTCAAGGCCTTCAAGCTGATCTCTTCCTCCGGCGCTTACTGGCGTGGAAATGAAAAAAATCAGATGCTGGCCCGGATCTACGGCACTGCCTACGGCACAAAGGATGAGCTGCAGGAACATCTGACCATGCTGGAAGAGGCCAAAAAGCGGGATCACAACAAGCTGGGACGGGAGATGAAGCTGTTCACCACCGTGGACGTGATCGGACAGGGCCTGCCCCTTCTCATGCCCAACGGTGTGATCATGCTGAAAGAACTGCAGCGTTGGATCGAGGACCTGGAGGACAACGAGTGGGGTTACGTCCGTACCAAGACTCCGCTCATGGCGAAGAGTGACCTGTACAAGATTTCCGGCCACTGGGATCATTACAAAGAGGGGATGTTCGTACTGGGCGACGAAGACAAGGACAAGGAAGTATTTGCCCTCCGCCCCATGACCTGTCCCTTCCAGTATTATGTATACAAGGCTGAACAGCACAGCTACCGCGACCTGCCGCTGCGCTACGGCGAGACCTCTACCCTCTTCCGCAACGAGGATTCCGGCGAGATGCACGGACTCACACGCGTCCGTCAGTTTACCATTTCCGAGGGGCATCTGGTTGTAAGGCCGGATCAGATGGTGAAGGAGTTTAAAGATTGTATTGCCCTGGCCCAGCATTGCCTGCAGGTTCTTGGCGTAGAGGAAGATGTGACCTACCACCTGTCCAAATGGGACCCGGAAAATACGGAAAAATACATCGGCTCACCCGAGGTCTGGGAGGAAACCGAGGGACATATCCGCACCATGCTCCAGGAGCTGAATATCCCGTTTGTGGAAGATGTAGGCGAAGCCGCCTTCTACGGCCCGAAGGTAGATATCAACGCAAAAAATGTCTACGGCAAGGAAGATACCATGATCACCATTCAGTGGGATGCCCTCCTGGCAGAACAATTTGACATGTATTTTATTGATGAGAACGGCGACAAGAAACGCCCCTACATTATCCACAGGACATCCATGGGCTGCTACGAGAGGACGCTGGCATGGCTGGTCGAGAAATACGCCGGCCTGTTCCCCACCTGGCTCTGCCCGGAACAGGTGCGCATCATCCCGATCTCGGATAAATATCATGACTATGCGGCGCAGGTAGAGAAACAGCTGAAAGCGGCCTGCATCCGCTGCTCCGTGGACCAGCGTTCTGAAAAGATGGGCTATAAGATCCGGGATGCCCGCCTGAACCGGGTTCCTTATATGCTGGTAGTCGGCGCCAAGGAGCAGGAGGAAGGCGTAGTTTCTGTGAGAAGCCGTTACCTGGGAGACGAAGGACAGAAGCCGCTGGATGCGTTTATCAGTGAGCTCTGTGAAGAGATCCGCACGAAGAAGATTCGGAAGATCGAGGTCGAAGAACAGAAATAGCAGGAACACTCTCCCGAAAACATATGTCAATATTGACTTATTTTTTCATCAATAAGTTATCTAAAAATCCTTTTCTGACCGTGATATGATGATACATGTCACAGGGAAACAGACAGTAAGACAGAAATGACATTTTTCAGAAAAGGAGATTAAAATCATGTATATGAATATGACTGTAGAAGACGCAAAGTATATGTTTGAAGCAAATGCAAAGCTGGTTGATAAGATCGTCAATGCATTAAAGAACTATTGGGAAGAGAACGCGGAGATCATCTGCGGAGGTCTGGCTATGATGAGCGGACAGTTCTATGTACCGTCAGGCAGATGATCATGCCATGGACAATATTTACAAAATAGCAAAAAAGTAGGCAGCAGGGATCAAAGTGATGTTTTGGTTCCTGCTGCCTTTGAGGTCTAGCCCTGCCATTCCTCCAAACTTGTTTTCAACTCCTGAAACATGGCAACATATCTTTCTTTTGTATTTTCCACAATCTCTCCCGCAATCTCAGGATTGTATGCATGTGTGACATGATTTCGATCCGACAGCGCATCCAACCACAGCTGCTCCTCCTGGATCATCCCATTGCTGAACGCTTCCTTTATGATTGCTTTGGGCGACCCGGTCGCGGCCAGCCCGATCCCGCTGGCATACAGAGATTCCTTCATTGCTTTCCAGGACTGTTCAAAACAGATTTCATACAGCCCAACCAATCCGGTAAGGATCACATTGCTATAGGGCGCTTCATAAGCATAAATTTCCTGCAGGTTTTCAAGTGCCTTGCAAAAATTATCAAACTTTTTCATATAGAATGACCCCCTCCCTCTCAATAGATGCTCTGAGCTCAGGCTGTACCGCTCTGTCCAGATTGACAAAATCAAATTTCAACAGTGTGGATGTCTCCTCGTCCACACTCAGCGAAAAACGGCTGATGTCTCCGCCCGAAACTGCAAGGTCAATATCGCTGGTTTTATAATAATCCCCTCTCGCCCTGGAGCCAAACAGTATCAATCTGCAAATCCCGTATTTTTCCGCCCAAAAAACAATTTCATCTAAAACCTTCGGACTGATACCTGTATTCTTCGCTGCAGCTACAGTATCTTGTGCTTCTTCAATCAAGTCGAGTATTTTCTTTTCCGGCCAAAGTTCATTCGGGTAAATGGAACTATTTTCTTTATGCTTATCTGGCCCTGCAAGAACAAGGTACATAGGCTTTTTATTCAACATAGTTTTTCTCTCCATCTATATAGGCCATTCGACCGTTTCACAAGGTTTCATTTAATCATACTATGAATTTCTTACTTCGTCAAATGAACCGATTTGAAAATCATCGTCAATTTTTATCATTTGTTACTGTTCACACCCTGACCGGGTGCTCACAGTAACGGCATCCAGCCCATTGAAAAGTCGCCTCTCGGCGAAGGGCTGGATGCCCGCCCCATCACTGAATTGGCCGGATGCCGTGCAGCAAGTATACAACACCGTATGACCAGTAACTATCATTCTATATGCCTTACAATTGCATCACAATATCAATATTGACCTAATTTTTCATCAATAAACTATCTAATAATCCTTTTCTGACTGTGATATGATAATACACGTCACAGGGAAACAGACAGTAAGACAGAATATTATTTATCAGAAAAGGAGAATAAAATTATGTATACGAATATGACTGCGGAAGACGCAAAATACATGCTTGAAGCAAATGCAAACCTGGTGGATAAGCTGATCGCAGGATTGAAAAAGTATTGGGAAGAGAACGCGGAAGTCATCTGCGGAGGTCTGGCTATGATGAGCGGACAGTTCTATGTACCGTCAGGCAGATAATCATGCCATGGACAATATTTACACATTAACCAAAAGATAGGCAGTAGGAATCAAAATTATTTTCGGTTCCTGCTGCCTTTGTCAGTCTTATAGAGTTCCGGCGCTGTCCTACAGCTGAGTCTCCCGGTCCTTATAATAATATTTCTTGTCATGCTCGTTGATCTTGCGCATCACCCTGCAGGGATTCCCCTTCCCCGCAGTCCCCCAAGCATCTGTTTCAACAGCAGCGCCCTCTTTTCGGATTCCGACGGTTCTGTCTGGTTGTACTCGCACAGCAGTTCCTGATAGACCACCTGCTCTTTTACAATCTCATCGTCCAGGTTCAGTACAAAATAGACGGCCAGCACCGGGAGTTTCCATACGAACGCGCATAACAATTTATCTTTCTGCGAAGGAGCTCTGTTTTTATCATAACGCACCTTTTTACGTTTTCCGTCTAACAATATCATATTTTTTTCGGAGAATCTTTCGGAATAGGCTGTTTTTCTATAACAATCGTTCAAATTTCCCTGTCCTTTTCTGAACGGCAGATCACAGACACGTCTGCTTCGCAAACTATTCGCTGCCTTGCTGCTCCTGTCTGTGATTTCCGGGGCTTCCGCCCCATAACAATCTAAAAAAACAGACTGCTGCAAATAAATTTGCGCATTTTGTTTTTTTAGATCGCTGCCGTCCAGAATGGTTTCAAAAATTGAAAAATGGGGGTGGATATGGTATGATTACATTATAAATTCACCATCTTATTTCTTTGCGGAGATTTTCTGCAGAAGGCATGGTAATGACACACGAAAGGAGTTTTTTTCATGAACGCAAAACTGCTGCGCCGCATCTCGTTTCTGTCTGCGGCGGCAATCTTCCTGTTAACTGCCTGCACCAGTAAGAAGGACGATACCGGTGAGCCAGATCTGACCTGGGGCACACGGACCGGCTATGAAAGTTTTCTAAAGCTGGCGGACAAAACTTATCCGGAGATCCATCTTGGTTTTTCTACCTATGCAGGCACCAGTCCCACCAGCTATGAATGGGCTCAGATGCGCGGTAATGATATCCCGGACATCTTTGTCACCTCCCAGGTCCAGGACCCTGAACTTGCAAGTGAATGTCTGGCAGATCTGTCCGGCTTTGATTTTACAGACAACATTTGTCCGGCTTTTCTGGAAGATGCCTCTATAGACGGCGGGATCTATCTTCTGCCCGTCAGCACCGCCATGCACGGAATCTATTACAATAAAACGCTGATGGAGGAAAACCGCTGGACAGTGCCTGCCGATTTTGGCGAACTGGAGGAGCTATGCAGCCAGATTCAGGACGGCGGGATGACTCCCGGACTTGTAGGGACCCGGTTCAATGACGACTCTTTTTCCGCTGTTTTTAACCTGGCCAAGGCCGGCTGGTTCTCTACTCCGGATGGTATCCAATGGGAACAGGATTTCCTGACCGGCAGTACATCCGCCGCAGGGATGTGGGAAGATACCATGGACTACGTCCAGCAATACATTGATATCGGGATGTACTCCGCGGATCCAAAGGAGAGGAGCGCTCAGGATGTGATCACAGAGGAACTTGGAAACCGGCAGGCCATGTTCTGCACCTCTATGCTGGAGGTCAGCAAGACAGAACTGCCTGGCGGCGATCAGCTTGGGATGATGCCATACATCAGCGAAGACGGCAGCAACAATATCTATATCTATCAGCCGGTCAGCTATATCGGCATCAGCAGCCGCCTGACCGAGCCGGGCAATGAGAAGAAGCTGGAGGACGCGCTCAAGCTGCTCTCCCTGCTCTATTCTCCTGACGGACAGGACACCTTTATTAACGACCAGACGCTCTGCAGGCTCAGCGTTCTGGCGAGCGCCACCGCCGAGGAGGATTCTCTGATCTATGACGCACTGCTGGCTCAGCGTGACGGCCGGGTATTCCCGATCACCTTTACCCGCTGGGAAAATATCCTCTATGACATGGGAAAGGTCTGCAAACGGTGGTTCGGCGGTGAAAACGGGCTTGACTCTGCGAAATGTATCTCCATCCTGGACGAACTGCAGGCCCGTAATCTCAGCCACAGAGAGATAACGGACCTGTGCGAGTGCACTGCGGACTTTACCATTGAGGAAACCGCAGCGCTGGCAGGAAAGGCACTTGGAAGCAGCGTAGGAGCGGACGCAGCCATGATTCCTGCCGCTGCATTTTATAAGGAGCGGGAACTGGGAGCCGGAATCAGCGGAAAGCTTTACAAGGGCACAGTCACTGCTGAGACGGCCAGCACCATTTCCCCGGGGCACGACGGAGAATATGCCATCCTGACCATGACCGGGGCGGAAGCCAAAGAGCTGGCGTCAGAAGGCTTTGACCTGGGGGGAGACGGGAATCCATATCCCTATATCCTGGTGGCCAAAGGCGGCTCCAAGCTGAAAGACGAGCAGACCTATCAGGTGGCTTTCCTGATGCAGACCTACACCCGCGAGACGGGTGAGCTCTACCACGCCCGGGTAGAGGAGGGTTCCTTCCGCACCTTCCTTCGGGAATGGCTCAGGGAACAGCAAAGTGTCTCCCCGGACGGAAATCCGTGGAAATAAAAAAATGTGCTGACGCACACTCGCACCGGAATGCGTCAGCACATTTTTTTCAAATAGATGAGGAGGCTGGGTAAGTAAAACCAACCCCTTCTCCTATCCCTTCGCATCCAGAAAATGCATATCTTCCATGTTAAAAGTTCCCTTTCGGTCCAGTGAGCGGAATGCCTCATAGCCGGTCATCGCCTTTGCATGCTGAACCTCCTTTAACTCCGGGATCTTTATATTTTCATATTCCCTCATAGGCATCGTCTCTACTGCCCTGTCTATGTACTCAGCGCCGACAGGCAGGTTCACATCTGCTGCCTGTAATGCGGGCACTGGCACATCAGATAATGGCATGCCAATCTTCGGGCCATCTGCTGCAGAATCGGACTCCGGCCCGTCTCCGGACAGATTGGCGTCTCCCGCTGCATCGGCACTTTGCTGCGCCTGCTGTATGTCCGCCTTCGGAAGCACTGCTGAAGGCATATAGTATTTGATATTTTCCGGTTTTAAATTTCTCTGCAAGGAATCGTTTATTTGCTGCCGAATCCGCATTTCCAACATTTTAATAGAATCTTCGTTCGATTCCATGGCAATCTGGCCTCCTGCTTTTTTGTTCCTATTCACAGCTGCTGTACCACTAACTGACGAAGAAGCTAATTTCAGTGCATTGTCAGTTTTCTTCCTGGAAAGCATTACAGCCGTCTCTCTGATACGAGTATATCATAAGCTGATGCTTTTGGCTACTGATTATCCTGCACTGCCAGAAAAACCTAAGCGGTGCAGCCTGAACCATAGCTGCACCGCTGCTGAATTTTTATATGCAAAAATACCGAACCGGCTTCATCCAGATAATCTATCAAACGACCACTTTCATATTTTCCGGAATCTACGTAAAAATACAATCTCACCCACCACCGCGGCCGCGGCCCACTGCAGTGCTTTCACAAATTCTTTTATCATCGGGATATCCGGGATCTTTTTCTCTGATCTGATCAAAGCCTGACATGATGCCCCCAGTTCTTTCCCATACTCCGTCCAGAAATCAAAGTCCGACCACTTCGCAGGAATCATATCTTCCGGAATCCGCGCGTTCCGGATAAGCAGCAGGATTCCTCCTGCCAGCAGCAGATACAGCAGTGCTTTCCAGATTATTTTTTCTATCCTGCCCGCCCGCTCCATCCTTCCGGCTGCCCGTGACATCTCCGCACAATAACACATCAGGAATATCCACAAGATACAGGGAAGCAGAAAACACGCTCCCTCCGCGATCCAGACAAGCACCCTGCCCTCCAGTCGTTCCCAGCCGCCGCATATCTGCTGATAACGCTCTTCTGTTTTACCGATTTCTCCCGATACACAGCTCACTGCCGCGCGGTCAAAGGAACATGGATCCTCTTCTCCGGCTTCATAGGCCAAAAAGATTTCCTCACTGTCTATCACATCCAGCACTTCCAGCTTCCTGTCCTGTACCTCTACTATAAGCCCACGTGTGTCTTCCCCTCCGAACAGTCTGCCAGACAACGCGCTGCTGAGCAGGCATCCATACTCAGCTCCCGTGTCCAGCACGGCATAGCCCGGAAACAGCAGATCCGACCGGCCGCAAAGGAGCAATGCGTTACTTTCTACCATGGTTCCCAGACTGGAGGCGGATACCGGCACCCCGTCTGTCTGCGTCCAGTTCACATATTCCAGCGGATAGTCCTGCTTCTGATTCTCTTCCTGGGCAGACCGGGCTCCTGCGTAATCCAGCGCTCCTTGCCGGCCGTGCGCCGCAAAATTCAATTTCGACGCCTGCATTTTCAAAGTCTCTGCATAGCAGACTGCTTTTCCAAAACAGAAGAGAGTGACTGCCCCAAGAAGGAAAAACAGACACCACGCTCTCCACTTTTTCCTGTCCGCAGCTTCAATCCGTTTCATGATCCACCTTCACCCTGCTTCCATCCTCCAGGGTACGGGAGGATTCTGTCACAACCTCCTGCCCGGATGAAATTCCTTCCACCGCCGCATATTTTTCGTTCTTCTCCAGCAATTCCACATTAACCTGCCGGACCACCCATTCTTCCCCCAGGATCGTAGACCTTTTCTCAGCCACATTTACATAATATTGGTTTCCTGACATCAGATGAAGCGCCTCTGCCGGAACGCAGGACGCATAATCACTTACCTGTGCTTCCACCTTCAAGGCTGCCGCTTCCCCGGCTGAAAAATGCTCCGATGATACATGGACTGTCACCGTAAAGCCGCCTCCCGGCTGCGTTTCGGAGGCCGTGCCTGCATCCATACCGGATGCACCATTCCCGTACATGCTGTTGTCCGCTATGGTCTGAATCGTCACCCGCTCCATGGCAGCCTGCTGACCGGGCTGGGGATTCTCTGCCGTCACCACTGCCGAAGTCCCCTCCCGGACATATTTTCTCATTTCTTCTGGAAAAGTCACAGTCAGGCTTGCTCCGCCAGAGAGATCCGACAGCAGGATATCTCCCCCTCCCGTAGTTGCACTGCCCGCTTTTACACCTATCCCTGTTACCATTCCCCTTACCGGTGCAGTCACTCTGCCCTGGGTATCGATCAGCGCCTGCAGTTTGGCAATCTCCTCTTCCTTCTGCCCCCGTGTGATCTGACTCTGCTCCGCGGAATAATCCTTTGCCGTTCCCAGATTCGCTGAATCCAATGCTTTTTGCGCCTGATATAAAGATTCATCCCTGTTTTGCACTGCCTGGTCATATACCGCCTGCTTTTCCTGCACCACAGCAAGGAGTCCTTCCGCTGTCCGGCCAGGATCCGGCGGAACAGAGCCAGACGGATCCGAAGCCGTCTGCCCAAATCCCGGCTGATCCGCACCTGGCGGAACAGAATTTTCTTCGCCCGCACCCGCACCTGACAAATAATTTTGATATGCCTCCTGTGCCTGCTGCAGCTCAGCCAGCGCCGCATCCACAGCCGCGTTTTCCCTTGCCGCAGTACGGTTATAGTCCTCCTGCACCTGGGCCAGCGTCAGCTGACGGCTTTTCTCTGAGAATGCCGCGGACTCCGCCGCCCCCCGGATCTGTAGGTCAAGCAGATACAGCTCCTGCTGCTTCTCCTTCATTTTCTCCATCAAATCCTGCAGATCCACTTCGAACAGGAGCTGTCCGGCTTCCACCGCCTGCCCCTCCATGACGTGCACAGATCCTACCCGCAGATTTTCCACCGTCGAGACGGCAATCTCCTTCCGGCCTGCTACAGTCCCCCGGGCCGATACATCCGGGGTAAATGTCTGAGGCTCCGGCTTTTTTGTAGAAACCTCGGCCGTACTGATATCATAAGCCGCCCTGGAAATGATCGTAAATATGACCATCAATCCCAAAAGTAAAACCCCGGCTTTTATCATCCTCTGTTTCATCTCTCTACCTCACACATTTCCACAATACGCCTGTATCCCCTGCTCCAAAAATTCATGCCCGGCCAGGAATACCCAGATTGCCGGAAGCAGCGCAAACACCGACGCCGCAAATGCCGCTCCCGCTGTCTCCACCGTAATCTGCGGCTGAAACATGGACAAAGGCCACAGGGATGGCGTCTTTAAAAACGCCATGGGCTGCTCCAGCATGTTCCAGCATTCCAGAAACTGCAGCACCAGCGCCGAAATGATCCCGGACTTTCCGAGGGGCAGTCCGATCCGGAAAAAAATGCAGCCTTCCCCGGCGCCGTCAATCCGTGCCGCCTCCAGCAATTCCTCCGGTATTTCTTTAAAAAACTGGCAGATGATAAACACCGGAAGGGTCGAAAAAATCCCCGGAAGGATGACTGCCCCCATCGTATCCATAAGCTGCATCTTCCGGATCACCAGATAATCTGAAAGCATCATCACCTGGAACGGCATCATCATCATGACAATATATAAAAAGAACAATCCCCTGTGAAACCGGAAATGATACCTGGCAAAGCCCCATGCGGCCGGGATACCGAACAACGCCTGTCCCAGCAGGACCCCGCCCGTGATCTTCATAGAATTCCAGAACATCACAAAGAAATCCGGCGTATCAAAAATCACCTCAACACAGGAGCGCAGTGTAGGCTGAAACGGGATCAAAGACCATGAGGCGAACCCCTCCGCGCCAGAGAATATGGGCCTGAGATTTTCTGCCGCTTCTCCCTGTCCCATCAATGCCCCTGTTATTAAAAATAATATCGGATAACAGCAGATAAAGGCCAGCAGCCCCATTAAAAAGGGCAATATCATATTCTTTTTCCGTATTAGTCCTGCACGTTTTCTATGCTCCCGCCTCTGCTCCATTTCCCTCCCGGTTCTTTTCCAAAAAAGACAGTCCCTCACTCCTCTGCTCCTTCCCATTTCCTCCAAAAGAGACACACCAGTACAAACAGAACCGTACCGCTGAGCACCGCGCCTGCCGCCATTTTATCCACATCCAGGTTCCGATACCAGTTATTGAACAGATGCTGCAGCATATAGATACTCTCGTGCGGATAGTCCCCCGCCACCAGATATGCTTCCCGGAATACCTTAAAGGAATTGATCAGCGACAGCACCGTGATCGTAAAAAATGCGGAAAGCAGGTTGGGGACCGTGATCCGCAAGAATATGCCCCATTCCCCTGCCCCGTCGATCCTCGCCGCCTCATTGATCTCCGCCGGGATTCCCTCCAGCGCGGCGATCCACAGTATGACGCTGTACCCCAGGTTCTTCCACACATAGCTGAATACCAGGACCGCAAAAGCATACCCCGTGTTCATCCAGTCCGTCCCTGGATACCCGAACAGATCCAGAAATCCGTTCAGAAATCCCTGCTTCGCGAAGATGCACTGCCAGAGCAGCACCACCGCCGCTACCGGGATGGCCATGGGGATCAGCAGCCCGCTCTTAAACCACCTTCCCCCCTGAATCCCTTTCTGCAGTGGCACAGCCAGCAGCAATGAACATACGACTAAGATGGGGACACTGACAGCCATCATCTTCGCCGTATTTGCAGCCGCAAGTCCAAATGCCGGGTTTTTCAGCACCAGGCAAAAATTTGATGATCCAGCAAATTCCCCGGTCCGTGTCCGGGTAAATGCCCTGCGGATCACATCCAGATATGGGATCACATAAAACGCCAGAACTCCCATAAGGCTTGGGAGAACAAACAGCAGTCCCCAGCGTTCCCGGCTTCTTCCGGGCCTCTTATATTTACAGTACATTTTTAATCTTTCCCGCATCCATCTCATATACACAATCGCAAAGGCAGCTGATGTCTTCCTTGTTGTGGCTTGCCAGCAGGATTGTTTTCCCCTCTTCCCTTAATTCCCGGAACAGATTCCGCATTGCCTCTACCCCGGAATTGTCCAGACCGTTCAACGGTTCATCCAGCAGCAGCACTTCCTGGTCTTCCATGATAGCCTGAGCGATCGCCAGACGCTGCTTCATCCCCATCGAATACTTTCCAACTCTTTTTTTCGACTCTGCGTCCAGACCCACTTTTTCCAATACCGTATTGATATGCTCCCTGTTCCTGCAGTTCCTGACAGAATACAGCAATTCCAGATTTTTTCTCCCGCTATATCTGTCAAGAAATGCGGGTTCTTCGATTATTGCCCCCAGTCCGTTCCCGGAACGAATATAATCCGTGTTGGTCTGTCCCTTGATCGTCACCGTGCCTATGTCCTGTAGGATCAGCCCGCAGATGCATTTAAACAATACTGACTTTCCCGATCCATTCCGGCCAGTAATTCCAACAATACATTTTTCTCCACATTCTATACTGACATCATTCAGCACCATCTGCGTTCCATATCTTTTTGAAACATGATCTACCACAATCGCAGCCATCTTTAACGTCCTTTCCTACTAATTAAAATCCACTTTCCTGATTCGGCAATGTCCTGCAATTCCTATGACAAGCAGCAATACCGCAAAGACTCCGATGCTGACGGAGGCAGGCCATGCCACCCGAAATCCGCTTTCCGTAAATCCTAATCTCGTAATCCGCATCCAGGAGATGGGTGAAACCTTAAAAAAAGATTTTTCGGATGGAAATCCAACATTGGCAACCACGGAAGAATATACTACCAGAGCCGATGCAATTCCTACACTGTATATTTTCGGCAAGTAAAGACGGATCAGCATCATCAGCATTCCTAGGAAACAGCTCCCGAGACTAATAATCAATATGGAAGTAAGCATTGCTTCCACAGGTGTATGATTGTTCAAATACCAGTATGAAATCTTCCAGAATAAGCCTGTAAGGCTTCCGGCATTTGTCTTTGCCATTGTAAAAATCACTTTTCCCCATCCGATTCTAAATTCCAGCATCGGAATAAGGGGCAGCCAGCTTATCACTACGCTTATACAGGTCATCAGAAAAGAACTGGCAAAAATATCGCCTATCTGTCCTGAAACCCACTGCTGACGTCCTCCGCGGATCAGATAATATCTTTCTTTTCTTTCCATAAAAGGCGCACTTGAAAAAAAGCAAATGACTCCTGCCATATATACCATCAGAAAATTTGCGTCTGAGATCAGAAATGGAAATATCCACTGTGTTACTTTACACCCTGAAATTTCTGCAAATTGTTTAATCGGTTCCAGAAATATATCCATTAAAAATAGCAGGAAAACAGCTAATGTTAAATTCCTCTTACACAAAAATCTCTGTCCCAGCATTGCCCACAGTCTTGAAGCCTTATAAGTGATTCTTTTCTTCGTCATATAGCCTCCCCAACTTTTTATAAATACCTGTTCCTACCGATACAATCGTAACTAGGCTAACGCATACCGGCCATAATAGCGTATATAGCGGATGCTTCCATACATCATAAGAAGTATTAAATATCTGCTTGATATTCAGCCATGCAACATTTCCAAATAATCCATATTCGTAATATACGATCAAATAGTATACCAAAAAAGGAAGAGCGATGGTCAGAAGTTCTTCTTGCCAAAATAATGACACATATGCTGCCAATATTGCCAGATTTCCTGCCATTAATCCGATAAATAGAGCATGTATGGCGAAAAAAATCAGGTGATGTCCATTTTCCCAAAATACTTTTGTCAAGATATCAGAATATAAGTATTCATCTTCTAACGCCCATGGCACCTGTAAACGAACTAATACTATAAACAGCATTATCCCAAAAAACATTGAAAAAGCTGATGATATATAGATCATGATAATTTTTGACATCAAATACTTTTTCAGACTTCCTCGCATAATCAATAGCTGTATGTACTTATGCTTTATATCTTCTAAAAAACTTCCAGCAAATGGTACGGCACAAAATATCAATGCCACTGAAAACGGGATAAAATAAAGCGCATCCATATAAGCCGTATACACAGAAGCAATGTCTGCCATACGATGAAGTGAATAAAATAAAGCAAATACGACTCCTGCCACTCCTATTAGAAACCGATTTGTAAAAAGAGCTCTTTTAAAATCGCCTCGTAAGTAATCCTGTTTTTGAAGGCTCATCCTCTTACCCCACGCGTTTTCCTGTTTCTGCATGAATTATCTCTTGAAGTACCATACCATTTTTTTCTTTTCCACCATGATACTCACGGATTGTAAATATCCAGACAGGCTCCATCTTATATTCTGATTCCTCTTGATTCACATCAACCCAAAAATAAAGTTCAGCTCCAATTACATTGTACTTATTATCTGTTAGTATCATAGAGTATTCATTTTCTAGAGCTTCTGCTATTTTATCAAAAGACAGTAATTTTATTTCTTCTTTTTTCTGTTCAAATTCAAAGTAGTAAGAAGCATTTAATTTCTCTACGCCTTTCGATGTATTCAAAATCTGAACAGGCATCCGCTCGTCATTCATCCCTTCATAGAGAACTGTAGTAAATACAGGCGTTTTTTGCCATTCTTGAATCCCCAGCCAGTATCTGCATTTTTCAATATCATAGCATTTCTTCAAAACCAGATTTGGAATCCCTATTTTTTGAATCATCCTTTCTAATTGTTTTTTTTCTGACTGAAGCGAAGCCTCCGTAAACTCCGTATATGAATGAATTGATGCCGTGTCACTTTCACTCTTTTCAAATGAAAATTTTTCCGCAATGTATGACTGTATCTCAGGATTTGACAAATATACTATACTGTTTCTGTCTATATATAAGTTTTTGCCTTCTTTTTCCAAATAAATAATACCATTCTCATTTACATATATATCCTCTTGAAAATCTCCCAAAAATTGTCTAGTGATTATTTTAGGATTTAATTGTATTTTTTTTGCATAGCCTTGATAAAAATCATCATCTACATTAATTTGTATATGTTCAATGTCAAATATTAGGCAGTTCAATTCTTTCTTATATTGTTTCGGAATATCTGATTTATTTTCAGCAGTCATACCCTCCTTTGTTTGATTTGTTCCACATGCAGATACCGCCAAAAAAATCGTAAGGATCAGGCATATAAAAAAGGGTTTTCTTCTTCGCATATCACTTTTCCTCATTTTATCTGCTGTCATATATCCCATCCGTATACGACAGCAAAAGTCATTTATTCACTCAAATACAAATTTATCTCTCTGCAGACCTCTTTCGCTGCACTTTCCGGATCTTTCCCTTCAAACAAACATGCGTCTGCCTGTTCCATCACTTTTTGAATTACTACGGCATTATCTTTAACCGGCGTATCAGCCTTTTCAAAAAAAGCAATCAGTTCCTGTAATTCTGCAGTTGTAATAGCATACATATTCAAGACCTCTTCCGGTGTATCCTTGTTCGATGTGGATGTCATCCATTCCCCGCCTTCTGAAACATATCTTGTTCCCTCCATGTTGCTCCGAATGATTGAAAATCCTCCGTATACCCCCGCTTTTTGTGCTTCTCCTGACAGATAATATTCAAGAAACAGCTTTGCAGCATCCTTATGTTTTCCGGTGCTATTGATTCCAAGCACATTGCTTGCTATAAAATGATTTCCCTTTTCTCTATTTATATATTGATACGACAATCCTTTTTCTTTACACACTGTAAGAATCTGCATATAGTTTTCAAATAATGACAGACTATCAATTCCAAACTGCGCCCTTTCAAAATATATGTCAAGTTCCGGAAGGGAATTCATTGTAGGATATTGATCTGCCCAGTATGTAAGCCTGTGCCACTCGTCTATTGACTGACGTTTTTCATCTGAAATACTTCTATCAGAAATCATTTTTAAATCATAATAAAAATCGGCCAACTTCTCTTCGTCCAGTGTTTCTTGTTGAATGTCCGAAGTTATAAATAAACTTCCGGCAATACTTGAAAGATTTTCCGGAGATATGAGAGGTATACCATTACCTGCTTTTCTTTCCAAAACTTCCATAAGTTCTGCATTATTATTGGCGCCCACTACTTCTGTATCCCCCAAAATAACCGGTATATTAAAAGTCATAGGTACTTTGTATACATTATCTCCGCCGTTATATGCAGAAATAATATTATAAAAAAATTGATCTTTCCTCGGTTCTACAATTCCCGTCACATCTTCCAAAATTCCACTCTTAACATAGCTGTCCGCAGGCAGGCCATCTAATAATAAGATATCCGGTCCTTCTCCGGCCATTAATTCTGTATTCAATGTTCGGATCGCGTCTGACAAAGTTACTCCATCCTTTCCAGTATATCCTACCTCAAATGTCACCTCCAGTTCTGGACATTTTTCTTGAAAAAGAGACACTGCCTGCCGTATGCCGCTTTCTTTCAAACTGTAGATTCGCAATTTGTCCTCTGAGGCCTTCCCCAGTTCTTTCTTTATACCCTTCTCACACATATAAAGTTTTGATCTGTTTGCCGCTAAATCCATTACGCAAAGAACAATCTTATTTCCGGTACTATCTACCGCAAAAGAAGTAATGGACTCTTCTCCTTGATTAACCAATCCGTTTAATGACTCTTGATCCAGTAGATAGTCAAAATTATCCCGCTTTAAATCATACTGCGCAATCTCTATTCCTGCCAAATATATCATTTCTCCCGAGCTATCCACTGCAATTGATCCTCCGATTTCAAACAGAGAGGTCAAAAATTCCGAAAGTTGCGGATTATTCAACTGTCTGCATTCCATCGTCTTTAAATCATAAATATCTACTCGGGATTGCATACTATTCATATTATCAACCAGCACAGCCAGCATATTTCCCGAAATTGCCGCACTGGAAATGCTCTCACCTTCATTTATATTAATCGTTTTAACTTCTGTTCCTTCACCTGCAGATAAAATCAGTTTTCTATTATTATAAGTATACAAACTTCCTTCCGCAGAATAGTGATATCCATATCCATTTTCAACGGTCAGACTCATGTCAGCATCTGCATTGTCCCAACTGTCTCCATTGTTCCTGGTGTCCCATATTACCGAGTTCTGAAAATCCTGATCCACTGTATTAATACGTATCGTACCGTCTGCCAGATAATTTAAAGAATTAACAAATTCCGCTCCCTCCGGCTTCTGGAGCGTTTTTTTTATCCATGATGCCTCACTGGTCGTCTCATTTCCTACTTTCTGTTCATTTTGCTCTACTTTTCTTCCCCTTTCTGGTTCAGCTTCACTTTTAGCTGAACAGGAACAAATCGCAAAAGAAATCATAAGAATAAACGCAAGATTTATTATCTTTTTTAACATATTTCTTACACTCCTTTATGAAAAGGGACAGATTGTCAGTCTGCCCCTTTACGTAATTTATGGACAATAAACACCTGTTAAATGCCATCCTGTTGAAGGTTCCCCATATGTTCGAAGCTGATAGTTCTTCGTTGGATATACATCACAGCCATATCTAACCTTGTAAGTCCCCTTAGCATTTCTTATTACACGATAGTAAGGGGTCCCTACACCATTTTCACATATGGAAATCCCCTTGATCGTCCCACCAACAAATGACGATACCGTAATATAATAATTGGTTTCTCCGTCATCCTTAATTGTCCAGAAAGAATTTTCGTCTCCCGGGCTCACATCAAGCGGGCTGTTTTTTGCCAATGCGGTCATACTCATGCTTGTAACACATGCAGTCATTGCCAAAAATAAACTTAACTTCTTTTTCATCTTTGTACTCTCCTTTAATTATTTTTCTGCTTGTTTTCGAAAAATTCAGTCATTTTGCACTATACCACTCTTATACATAATTTGTCAATATTTTTTTATTATATATATTACAAAATATTCTTATTATATATATATTCATATTATAACAACAAATATTATTTCACATTTCTATTATTGACATAGTTTCAATTGAATGGTATACTACTCTCCAGTAGGATGAAAAAGTGATGCATCTGCAAAGCTCAATGTATAGTATAGCTTCTCTGCAAAATAAGGATCTGTAGGAAAATAACTAATACAGATTCTAAGCAAACGAATATTATCGAAAGAAAGAAGGTTGTCATGAAGAATTTGAAGTTAAGTAATAAGGAGATGGATGTTATGCTTGTGTTCTGGAACTCGGATGAAGCATTGGCATCCAGTGATATTCCGAAAATAGAAAGTTCATTGAATATCAATACCGTCCGTGTGGCCATCAAGAATCTGTTGAAAAAGTCCGTGATCGAAGTTGCCGATATTGCCCAGCGCGGAACCGTATTAACCCGCACTTACCGTCCGACAATTTCATTTGAAGATTATCTCAGCGGTCAGCTCGAACATATGAATTTTAACTCTTTGAACCTGATGAGCACCTTGATCAGACGGGAAACGAACGATGAAAATCTGGACGAGCTGGAAAAGATCATCCAGGAACACAGGCACAGTATAAAGTAATTCTACTAAAAATACGAATTAATATGAGGTGAAAATAAGATGCATTTTTCAGCAACATCTTATATCATGACTATTTTGGGCGGAAACTGCTTAATTTGCTTTTTATGTATCATCATGAGGGATGGGCGTATTGCTCAAAAGTTGAGTATTCGCTTTCTGAAATATTTTTCATTTTTCATCCTGTTGAGAATGATGTTGCCTTTTGAATTTTTCCATACCATAACGGTGCCTTCGGAAAAAATCCTGCCAACGGTTATGGATTTTTGTAACGAATATGTTTTCTTTACCATCAAAAATATTGCCGTAACCCCATCCAGGCTGCTTTTGTCCGTCTGGATTGTCGGAGTCGTTTATATTGTATGCAATACTGTCAGAAACTATATGAGATTATATCGCGTCATCCCCTGTTTTCCGAATCTGATCGATGCCACTGACAGCAATGTATCAGCAATATTGACGGCTATTTATAACACAAATCCTGTCCCGCATCCAGTAAAAAAGGTGATCCGTACAAGTTTTGTAAACACTCCCTGTGTCATAGGATTTTTTTCGCCTGTAATCTTTCTTCCCGATCTTGATCTCACCCCGGAAGAATTGTATTGCATCCTTCTCCATGAATTAAGCCATGTGCGGCATATGGATTATATCTTGATGCTTGTTTCGGAAATCTTATGCATCATCAATTGGTGGAATCCTTTCGTGACATCTTTGAGGACACGGCTGGAGGAGATCCTGGAATTTCATGCGGACAATACAGCCTTTGCCAATCTGCCGCCCAGTCACCGGAAATTATATCTGGATTGCCTGCTAAAGGTAGCGCGAAGCCAGCAGCAGAAACCGCTTTTACCAGCAATGACCATGCTCTTTTCAACGAATAGGTCTGGGACGCTTAAATACAGAATATTGCGGCTTGTAAACTCGGAATCGTGCAGGTCAGTCACCAATTATTTTGCCATGAGTATTGCCGTTCTAATGCTGGTTGCTTCTACACTATTTATTATTGAGCCTTCCTGGTTGCCGGAAGAGGAAATTAATGGCGAAGTTTTTAGTTTGGATGAAGACAACAGCTATTTACTGATGCGTGGGGATGAAACCTATGATATGTATATTGGCGGAAACTATATAAGCACTATACATAATCGTAATGTAGAAGGGATATGCGAACTCCCTGTTTATAACACGGAATAATTTTTTTATGAATCAAGAAGGAGCATATTATCATATGAAGAAGAAACTAATGATTATATTATTTGTTTTATCCGTTCTTTCTCCTACAACAGCATTTGCAGAAGCCGAATGTACAACAGCACCAATTTCGTCTTCTGTATCTGCAAACAATACCGATAGCATAATGCCTCTGTCAGATGTCATTGTCTGGAAAGTCAAAGTAGTGAATGGGAAAACCTATCGCCGCAGATACAACGCCACAAAAAAACAATGGATCAGCGACTGGGAATTAGTGCCGTAATATTTTATCCCATATGCACACAATACTCGTTTTGGTAATGAAATTACATATGCAGAATTTCCGCCCCCGGCGGTTTTCCTGCATCCTGCAGGATTAAAATACAGGTACGGAAAAGGATTCCCCTCTCCATACCTGTATTTTTTCCTGTACTCCTGATCGGAATTAACTGACAGCCCCGCACCTGTAATTTATTTGCCGCACCGCTCCTGCAGAATCGTCAGCGCCTGCACAATGATCGCCGCATGGTCCACCGCGATCATCCCGCCGTCCTTTACCGCAAATGACTCCTCCCGGATCAGCCCCGGATGCATTTTCCGTTCCACCAGTGCATGGGTGTCCAGATCCTTCTTAGGATTTTTTACAGTAAGCCGGTACGTTCTCACTTCCGCCCTGTCCTCCTGCTGCCCTGTGCCGGACATATCTTCCGCGCCGGAATCCGCCCCGCACCTTATCTCTTCCAGCTCCAGTTCACACCAGACCGCGTCTGCCGCATCGTCCCCGGCAGCAGGCTCCGGCTCCCGTCCCTGGATGAGCGCCATATATGCCGTGGTGATCACGCGTGTCCTGGGGTCCCTGTCATAATTCCCGTAAGCCCCGATCTGTTCCATAGGCAGACCGCCGATTCCCGTTTCCTCCAGCAGCTCCCGCTTTGCAGATGCTTCCAGATTCTCCTCCATATCCACAAAACCACCCGGCAGCGCCCAAAAACCGATACTCGGATGGTTGCTCCTCTTTACCAGAAGGAGCTTAAGCCCCCGAAGCTCCTTTGTCAAAGGCTCTGCGCTGGAAAAGATCACTGCATCCGCCGTACAGCTTGGCGTCTGATATTTATAAGAATCATACCCCTCCAAAAATTCCTCCAAGGTCTGTCCCGCCTGATTCCGCTCCCCGGTTCCGTAAAATTTTGACAAATCCTTTAAAAATGCTGTCATAGTTTTCTCTCCTTCCTTTCGTGATTCTTTGATCTGCAGCCTGTCACTTCATCAGCCACTCAAGCACATTCCACTGTTTAATCCCATTGTGGGAGGTCAGCGGTGTAAAATCCATTGTCAGAAGATACTTTGGATTGTGGTCGCGGATACTTTCCAAGGGGGCAAGCTCCCGCTCCAACGTGCTTTCCTCCATAACAGTCAACGCAACCTGGTAATACTCCTCCCCTTCTTCACCGATCGCGATAAAGTCGATCTCCGCATTCCCCACTTTTCCGATATACACCTCATAGCCTCTTCTCAGCAGCTCCAGATAAACCACATTTTCCAGTATATGCCCCAGATCCGCCCGCTTTGTCCCAAGCAGATAATAGCGCAGCCCCATATCGCACAGATAATATTTGTTGCCCGTCGTCAGATACTGCTTTCCCTTCACATCGTACCGTCCCGCCTTATAGAGGATAAAGCACTCCGTCAACGCCCCCAGATAATTCTCTACCGTAGAAATCGCGATCTTCCTTCCCGCGGTGGTCATGGTGTTCGCGATTTTGGTCGCGGAACAGAGGTTGCCCACATTGTCAAACATAAAACGGATCACACTGTCCAGCCCGCCTGTATCCGCGATCCGGTAGCGGGCCATGATATCCTTCAGGATAATGGACGTATAGATCCCCTCCAGATATGCGTGGATATCTCTCTTCTTTTCCAACTGCACCACATAGGGAAAAGAGCCGTTCTGGATATAGTTCTGATATTTGAGCATCAGGTCTGTCTTATCCCCCAGCGCAGACAGATATTCCTTAAAAGACAGCGGCAGCATCTTAATCTCCACATAGCGGCCGGCAAGCAGTGTGGCAAGCTCCCCCGACAGCAGATACGCATTGGAACCCGTGATATAGACGTCACAATTTTCCTTGATATACAGTCCGTCAACCGCCTTCTGAAATTCCGGCACATTCTGCACTTCATCGATCAGGATATAATTCATCTTTTCGGAATGCATCTGCTGCCGGATCAAATCATACAGCTGCATATAATCCCGGATATCATGGTAATCCGGATCTTCCATATTGACGCGGATGATCTGGTCTTTGCTCACGCCATCCTGCACCAGATACTCGCAATACAGGTCAAACAGCGTAGACTTCCCGCATCTGCGTATTCCGGTTACTACTTTTATGACTTCTTTTTCCCGAAAACGTATTAGCTGTTCCAGATATTCCGGCCTTTCGATTCGCTTATGCATACGTCGCCTCCTCCTCTCCCCTGATCTGTGTTATGCTTTTCTAAGTTATAATTTATATTTTAATTTATTCAGTATTTTTTCTAAGTTATAACTTATATTTTTATATTATCATTATTTTTTCTAAGTTGCAACTTATATTTTTGATATTTTCCTGCTTTTTGTAATATGTATTTTAGTCTATTCATTTTGAAAAAATATATTCCGGCGTATTGTCTATTTCTTATAGGTGATTACCATTGTTTTAGACAATTTTTTCCCACCAGGTAAATCACCCACCCCCAAAATTTCTTCAAAGGTGTCATAGGTATCCCCGGTGCATATCTCATACCTTTATATTTTGGCCAAAAATGATTATCTTCCGTTGGATACTCTTTCTCTCCTTTGTTGCCAACACACATAGCTTGAAATAGATTAAACGGAATCAGCACTATCGCTTTCTTCTATCAGATCCATGACAGGCTGTATTTTTTGATTATGAAGGCTGGCTGCATGTCCTTTGCGGAAGCAATTGCTGCATCCCGTACAGAACGGAAGGTCAATATCCGCTAAATGTATTTCATGGAACTCAATGTTCTGATCGCATTTATATAAAATCTTTCTTACGATCTCCGTCAACCGCCACGTATTTCCTTTGTGCAGTCCGCCATTTATAGTGAGTATTCTCATATTTTTCTCCTTTTGCCTTGAACAATACACCTGACTGTACGTTTTTCACACGAACCAACGGTTGGATCGGTGAGGTTCCACCATTGGTTGGAAAGTCTTTTTCTGTTTTCTCTATCATTTTAGCATACCAGAGGTGCGTTTTAAAAGCCCCGATTCAACCACGTCACGTCTGGTACGCTTTGCCGTTACTGTTCACGGTGTCTTGCACCATGCTGGCATACTTCTTAGCTCAAACACCTGTTGATTTCATAGAAAAATTGCTGTATACTTTAGGCAGCGTGAGTGGTTGTGAAATAACAAAAAACGGTTAGGAGCGGTTGCCTATGAAATGTCATATTTCTGACAGAATTGTAAAGGATATT